>JAABUL010004348.1_pt1 | contig 19122 bp, 14 predicted proteins | sample 5559151 | NCBI WGS metagenome assembly JAABUL01 (sample SAMN10711876, study PRJNA513368) | rock metagenome | isolation source: Antarctica rocks | place: Antarctica: Victoria Land, Pudding Butte sud | reverse complement strand
AATATTAGAAGTAAGAGGCTATATAAGAAGCTTAATAATAAGTATCTAGGGCTATTTACTATTATCGAAAGGGTAGGTAAATAAGTATATAAGCTTAACCTACTATAGTCTATAAAGAGACTATACCCAACCTTCTATATCTCCTTACTAGAGCTATATAGGGCTAGGAAAGGGTACTAGCTACTACTAGTAGACGAGCTTAAAAATAATAATAGCGACCGATATAAGATCGAGAAGATCGTTATATATAGCTTAGATAGTAGGGGGAAGAGACTATACTAAATACGCTAGAGTATTTACTTATAGGAGTATAACGAGCTTAAGTATAAGGATAAGCTAAAGGGGGCGAACGAGTTACTATAGTTATACCTAGAGGTAAACGGATTAATACGTAAAAGCTCTAGTACCTCTATAGAGGCTACGCTATACTAGGGTAGAACCTCGAACTTAGAGGTAACTATACCTCCTACTAAAAGAAGGAGAGGTAGACTATATAAAGTAGTCTAATAATTAAGGAGTATAATAGAAGTTTATTTACTTACGCCTTATAGCTACGTAAACCTCTCGTAATTATAGATTACCCCTATATAAGTATATAGTACTATAGAGGATTAGGGATATAAAGAAGAAGAAAAACATATACTTTTATTCCGTACTAGGCTCTCCTTAGAAGAGGACTAGTAACCTTACTATAAAGGTATAGTAGATATATACTATTCTCTCTAACTTCTACGTATACGAGCCGTTTACTTACTAGCCTTATATTACTACCTTACCGTAGTACGCTAGACGCTTCTCCTAATTTATTATACTACGTACTACTCCTAGCTCTATCTTATAGTTTAATATAATATTACTCGGCTCTATACTACTAGAGATACCTATATAATCCTTAAAGGAACGACTATTCTTCTCGAACGACGTATAGCGAGTAGAATACTACTTCGAGATACTATTACTATAGTCGTTCTCTACTTCCTTAATAAGCGTATAGAGACGGGTAGTAAAGCTCTTATAGTAAGAACGGAACTTAGACTAATAAGTAGCGACCTAGAAGGGGTTAGCTCTATTATTACGAATAGTACGCTAGTAGTACTACTCTATTATATTAAGGGTACGGTTAAACTTAGCTAGATACGCTATATTATACTTAGGATTCGATTTCGAGCTCTTATAGTTACTATACTTATCGCTTAGAGAGGCGTAAGAGTAGCTAGAGCTAGCTAGTAGCGTATCGTTACTCTAGTAGCGAATATACTTATAGTAGATATAACGACGGAGATCTAGTTATAGTATAATTTACTCTAGAAGGTTAGGGACGACGAGAAGGTCTATTAAAGATATATTAGTCTCGTTAAGATTATATACTTAGTATAGCTTCTTCTTAGCGTCTAATATAGGCTTTAATAACTTAAGACTAAGAGTATACTAGGCCTTTACTATCGAGTTAGGGTTACTAAGAGGGCTTAGGTTTAGAGCTTAAGGAGAGGACTACTAAGAGGCCGGCCCTATACTAGAGAGGTTATAAGTCTCTAGCGTTAGAGGATTAGCGAGAGCTTAAGGACTACCTTTAGTACCTATATACTAGCTACCCTAAGTTATAGTATATAGCGTACTAGGACGACTATATAGGTATTCTATCGTAGGCGTATTAATTAGCGTAAAGCTAAAAGGACGGTAGTTTATATTTAGCGCGTTCGTATTAGGCCTAGCTACGATAATTAGTAGGTATAGTATAGGAGTAGCTAAGGAACTTACTAGGAGTACTACCGCGATAGTTATTAGGTAGAGTAAAGCTACGGTTAGTTTAAAAACAACGCTTACTAAATAGAGGTATCGTTCTCTTACTACCTAAGCTACTAGGTATATTACTACTAGATATAATAAAGTAATAATAAAGTAATAATAAATAAATAAGAAGGTTAAAGGGCTTTAAAGACCTATAGTAATATAGATATAAGGAAGAAGGTTAAAGGAGTAAACGAAGCTCTAATATAGCCCTATCTATATAATACTACTACCGGAGCGATACTAAAAGGCCCTCGTAACGCTATAGCGATACTATAGGGGCTAGGTAACTCCGCTATCGAATTATATATACTTACTACTACTAAATAATATATATACTTAATATATAAAGACTACTACTATAGCGATATAGTACCGTAATAACTAAGCGCGTAACTAGCGCTATAGCGCTACGGTACTTACTAAGACTACGTATTACTAGCTTTAAGGACGAAGCCTTAAGAGGGGGGGATACTTATTAGGAGAGCTTATATATAATAAGCTAGCTTTACTAGCCTATTAGTATCGCCCTTAAGGCTAACCGCTATATAAGCGCTACTTTCCTATAACTATCTCTCCTCCTTAGATATTCGTATTTACTTAAAACTACTACTTACTTATATCGATACTACCTATTTATAACTCTCCTTATAGTAGCTCTATTACCGCGTATATCTTAAATGTAGGTTGTTTTTTCTAGTCTTCTAGTATAGTTTCTACTATCTTATACTATATATAGATAGGATTAGAGCTTTCCGCTTCTAAACCTATAAACGTTTAGCTTAGAATATAAATAGTATTACTAGCTAGACTAGTCCTACGTAAGTCTCGCTATATTTCTACTTATTACGTATTATTACGCCCTATATATATATAGTTTACCCGATTCTATATAATGAATTATTCGGCCTATGGTTTAGTTCCTAGCAACATGCAAATTAGCCTGTCGTGCCCGAGCACGTTGTCGTTCTTGTCCTCCTTCTCGAACATCCTTCTATGCCGATGATGACTCAGCCTTCGACCGAAACGCCTTGGCGGCACTTTGGGGGGAATGAATCTCAAGGCACCTCCGACATTTAGCCGGAATCAAATGGCACCTCCCTTTATCAGAAGGCACCCTTCTGACTCTTCCAACAAGATAGGTATAATCTCAAGGCACCCCCAAAATTACCCCAGAATCTCAAGGCACCTTTTTGTGATCACAGGTAGGTTCACTTCGGCATAATGCGTTTGTGAAAGCTTCCGCTTCGATTGCAGGTTACAATCATACACGTTACCATTCTCGTGATTATTCCTCATTGCGTTTTAAGACAGAGTATGCAAGGGCACTACGTAGACGCGCTGCACATACACCTCGCGATGTTACTAATCTAGTGCTCGCATGTGTGTGACCGTGTATCCGACGTGCGCAACTCTTTACGTATCCTGCTTTACACTCGGAGCAGCAGGGTCCAAACAACTCTTCTCTTCAAAACGCATCATGGCACGAGCGACATACTCAGAAGCGCAACGAACCGGGCGAACTTTCAGCACTCCACACATCGAACCTTGCGACCTGCTCGCTGCTGTGATCTCACAAGATGCATCACCGGCGTCGTGCTAGTGCGTGCATCCGACGCCACCACCACCCTCTCCGAAATCTTCAAAGCGGCCTCGAAAGAGACATGGTAACAACGGTGCGCGCGTGCAGCGCAAGCTCGTTCAGTCTTCTGACTCGAGCGCTTGGTGGTATAAGAGCAAGCACAACTTTGCCCGCATGAGCGCAAAAGCTCAGCGGCAATGGCACCATATCACGCATATCGAAGGTACGGATGCGGGGCGAGAGGCAGGTGTACGGTGCGCTGAGTGCGAGCGACGGGGTTTGGAGTGCCGTGTGTATACCGAGGCGGCAATGGCTGCTGAGGATAATATGGGTCGGTCATGTTCCCACTGCCGCGAAATCCAGAAGAAGCCTTGTTCCTTCGTACAAGAGCGGAGAGCATCAGACTCAGGCGGCTTTCACGCTGTCTGCGACCCTTCAGTCGGGGATTTTGTTTTGCGGAGCGAATTGGATGCGGCATTGGCGCGTATCGACAAAATGCAGGCTGATATTCGTAGGCTAGAGAGCAGGTCGTGAGCGAGTCTTCTTCTTCGTCTTCTGCACTTACTGCGAATGGCCACCGGATCTGGTACCTACCTTTAGCCGAACGGGATCTGAATAGCATCATCGATATTCTGCGTGGCCACCGCTTCCCTAGCGAACCGAGACGCGTACCCAAGGTACTGTTCGCAGATAGGTCTGCTTGTCTGCTACGCGTTGCTGCAGACACCAACCTCTCCACCGCCGTACGGTCGTTGTTCGAATGACTGCAGCAATTCAGAGTGCGCCATAGGTCCGCAGCGTCGTCGCTCAATAATACATGTGCCGCAGGTACTTGGCGCGTTCTTCCTTGCAGCGTCAGAATGTGCAGCGGAATGATCTTTCAGCCGAAACGCGAAAAGGGGGCTAGCCGTATGCGGAGCGCGTTGTCAACACAACAAGGCGTCTGCCTTGCTCTACGCGTCGCAGTGCGTACATTTGCCTCTGTGCTTGTGCTGCACCGAGGCAGTACCATGCTCATAAAGACAACTGCCTTATTGCATGTCGACAGTGCCCTACTCGTGACAAGCACTATCCTACCTTCCAACGACTTTCCGTTATGGCTGGAAATTTCACTCCAACCTCGAACGCAACTGCAAGCCCTACGCCAGACCCGCCGTTCCAGGGCGGCAGGACGTTCGTCAGTCTTGATGAAGCTAAGGATCATATCATTGCGGCCTCTGTCGCCGCCGGTCTTGACTTTCGTGTCGACAAGCACTCCGACAACACCACCAGATGGATCACAAGATGTAAAGACTCTCATTGTGGATACAGGACTCGAGTGTATCGGAAAGATGAGGGCAGCGCCTGGATATTCAGCAAGTACATTCCACACAACACCTGTAACGCTTCGACACATCTGCAGTGCAAGCAAGGCCAGACTGTCGCCTACTTGAAGCAAAGCCTGCAAGGTGCGATCTTCAGCAATCGCAAGCTCTCCGGCCGAGCCTTGGTCGATCTCGAATTCGTTCGCACTGGAAATCGAATCTCAGCACAGCAAGCCAATCGAGCGAAAGCCAGTATCATGAACTCGATCCATGGCGACGAGCGCGAGCAGTACACGCAAATCCCAGCGCTGCTGCAGCGCTTGCGTCAAGGAGATCTCAGCGATACCTCCTCAGCCCGCAACGGGAGAGCCTATGCGACCTGGGATATGACAGAGACGAACCACTTCGAACGCTGCTTTGTAGCACCGTACAGCTGCTGCAAGCTGCTGGATCGTTCTTGCTTCATCCTATACCTCGATGGCACCAACATGAAGACAAGATATGGGATGACGTTGCTCATCGCTTCGATGCACGACAGAGACAACAAGACACTTCCTCTCGCCTGGGGATTTGTGCCATCTGAGAATTATAGGAATTGGAAGTACTTTTGCAGGCATCTGCTCGAGGCTCTTGGTGTTGAGCCCGAACTAGCTGTCATGAGCGATCGAGATAAAGGTCTCCACAAGGCCGTGAAGAAGTTCTTTCCTCGTGCACACCACTACTACTGTTGCCAACACCTTGCCCAGAACATCCTCGACAAGGGCTTCGGAAGCGCCTGCCAGCAGCTTTTTTGGCGAGCTGCTCGAACGCCAAAGAACGCCAAAAAAGCGAGCATTCGATAAGCTAATGGACGAAGTGCTGACAAAGCCGCAAGGTCAGAAGTGCTACGAATGGCTTCACGGATGGCCTCGCAAACACTGGGCACTACATGCGATCCCGTCGGACTTCCCTCGCTTCGGCCACGATACCTCGAACGTCGCTGAGTCCATCAACGCCCAGATCCTCGACATGCGCTCGTTACCGCCAGTGCAATTGCTGAAAGAGCTGTGGTACTTTGTGGCGCGCCAGATTGGCGAGCGACAACGCAAGGCTTTTGCACCTGGAGCGGCGTTCACGGCTTATGCGCAGCAGGAGATACATGCAGAACGACGAATGTCCAAGCAAATGCGGGTGAGCCCGTCTGTTGAGGGCTATGCCGTCGTCTCTCTTCCTACGCGCACGGCGACGTACCGGGTAAACTATCTGGTTGACGACAGAGCCAATCTCTGCGAATGTCGCTATCCTACGGAGAGGCCCGGCTTGAAGTGCTCGCACATGTGGGCTGTCTCGGACCACGTCGGTCAGAACTGGGACACCGACCATGAAGAAATCTGGTCGGTCGCGTCGTATAGTGAGAGCTATGCTAAGCTCGGGCTCTACCTTCCCGATTTCGACGATCTCCAGCCAACACCAGACCTCGAAGGACCTAACGTAGTCAAAAATAGAGGCCGGCAGAAGACAAGACGTTTCAGACGCGGAGATCTACGTCGCGAGAAGCGGGCCTACAGGTGTAGTCATTGTGGTGGACGACATGCATCTCGGTTTTGCAAAGAGCAGGGGCGCGATACTGAGTTGGAGCAGCTGGCTGATGCTACTAACTCAAGCGATTCAGAGACCGAGACCGATGCAGACGAAGACGCGCCGACAACGAATCCAGACCCTCTTCTGTCTCCCAACACCATCAGTGCTGTCCGACGTAGCCAAGCAAAGGATGTGCGAGCCTTGCCGACTTGTTCCTCGTGTCATAAGAAAGGCCGTTCTCGTAGCTCGCGCTCCTGTCCGAACAGGAACAATCTTGAGCTGCATCGTGATGAAGACGATGCAGTCGGCAATTTCACGAGCGGCCTACCTCCCGACAATACACGGTCGGACATTCGGCGTGGCTTTGCGGAGCTTCAAGAAGATCGCTCGCGCCTGGACGAGCCAATGGAAAGTCTTCGTCCTCTGCATGCGCAGAAGACGGCAGAGGTAGGCTCAATGTCGATTTGCACACGATGCAAGGCTGACTTTCTCCGACAGTTTGATTCGGCAGGAAATCAGGCAACTTCATCAGAGGTGTGTTATTGCATCTGGACAATGGGTGATGCTGATTGCGGCAGGGAGAATGCAAATTCTTTGCCGCCTACTTCAGCAGTCGGCGAGAGTGTAGAAGTGACTCAAGACGCTCGGGGAGGTCGGAGCGATCAGACAACCTGGGGGCCGGACGAGGTATTGACAATGCGCCACGATCCACAGTTACAATACTAATACTCAGCAGGGTGATCCAAATCCAGCTGACACAAACGAAAGACGAGCAAAAGAACGCCCGCAGCGGAGCAGTACGCGAAAGAGAAGGATACCGTCACATGAGCCGTTGGGCCAGCCCAGCCAGAAGCGGAGTAGACGGGCTGGGAGGACGGCGGGAGGAACCACCGCAAGACGGGAAAGGGCGGCGGAGCGACTAGTTGCAGAGACCCAAGGAGAGGAAACAAGCGATGAAGTCATACATGTGCATCATGGTGATAGAGGTGCTTTGTGATGCCTTACCACATGTAATTATCATGCCCTCAGGAAGTGCTTTTAGATCATGTCTCTCGATTCGGGTGCTTTTTGAATGTCAAGAGCGAATTGCTAGGTCGACCTGATTTACATAGTGGACCCTCTTATGCGGTCGCAATAAGTAGGATTTGTACGTAAAGTACATTACGGAGGACACGTAACATATACAAGAGCTTAGTAGCATATGCGGGTCTCCATATGACGATAACTCGGCGGCCTAAAAATAGTCAAAGTGTTCTTGAGACTTCTCTGCATTTCAGACAGCGGCACGTCCCGCGGCCTCCAGGCTCTAGTCCAGTGATATTCGCTTGCTCTTGGGTTTGCGTGGAGCTTGCATTCAATGCTCTAGGCGTAGACCTAAACGCGCGTATTGTGAATCTTCTTCAGCTTATGAACACCTGACGAGAAGAGACGACTACCTCACTCCGAACTTGGATGTGCAATGAGGTAAGGAGTAAGGTCCGAGGATCAGTAGTGGTGAGGCAAAGAGCTAGGTCACTACGTAAGTTGAGCAACCAAGTACCTCCAAGTTGTATCGGTCTCACGATCGTGCACCATTGTTGTTGATTTCCCAGAACCGGACTCACGATCATCTGACCCAAACGAGGTGAGCCTGCTTCCAGTTTTTGTAATTCAGCCACCCATAGAAAGCCTACCCACAGGCAAACCTGGGCAGCCAAAGCGGTCAAGCTCACCAAGATAGGAGAGAAGCATTGAGGCTTAGTGACGTTGGAACCAACACCGATCGGCGACTAGCAGCTGACAGTGTGTCTCATAAATTCAGCACTGTGCAAGAAGAGCGGACACCAATGATCATAGCCACATGCATCTCTGTCTTCCAGCCTGTGTCCCGTCTGGTCCCTCTTGCTACGCGTACAGGCACAGTAAGATCCAACAAACGACGCTAGCAGACAATAGCGTATCTCTAGCCTAAACTCTAACCAACCAATCACTCAGCCAAATGATGGCTAACCCTCCATGGTTCTTCGTCCAGATTTTCCCCTCTCGTTGAATTTTGAATTCGCGCTCTAGATCAGTGCTCGGTTTACGAAACCGAACAGCTTCTTTGTCCTGCAGGCTCAACGCAACAGCAGGATCACGCGGTATCGGCCTTACAGTTGACTCAATCACACAACCTACAGGCATTTCGACAACTTTCAGCCGAGTGGGCGGCACAGTACTCAGAATCAGTTGCAAATTCAACAACACTCGCACTATACTTACGTCTGCGATGGATGAGCCATTGCCACCACCAGGTCTTCCCCCCGAGCATGAGGACGATGACTCTGGCGAGCGCGGAATCGTCTTGCAGAGTCTTTATTCCGGCCGCATAACCCTTCGGCTTGCTGCAGAAAGGCTGGCATCGCTAAGCTTGGAGGGAGATGACCTAGGAGCCGGTCTTCTAGATACCTGGTCTGTCATTCACTGGGACGCAGAACATTCTGCTGCCTATCATCAGATATTGTCAGAGTTACTAGCTACCATCGCAAGTTTGCCACCCGCGAGAGATGACGAAGGGAATCAGCTCACGATAAACAACAATCGAATCTGGGGTAAGTCGGAGCGGTGTTCTGACCTTCAGGTATAAAAATATGTAATTGATGCATTGACTACAGATGATCTTCCTCTGTTCGGTTATAGAATACGGGATATCTATGACGATACCCAGCAACGTATGGTCCCATCTTTTAAGAACGACTTCTCCACCGTTCACTTGCTAACCACATTCTTAGTTAGTCTCTTAAGCGAAGGATCAGAGCGTCAGGAGATCATCACTATCTTTGTGAACCTGAACAAATTTGAAGCCACGCTAATGCGCACTCACCACCCAACCTTCGCTAGCTTTGACTTCTGGGCTATAGTTGTTATGCGCGAGGCGCTCGAAAGTCTAGAATTCAACCTAGAAATTCAACTTCCCGAAGCATTGATTCCAGCAGCAGTAGCATGGGTCTCGATCTTAGGACCAGAGATGTATTCATGGGATTACGAGTTTCCATACGGCGTGAACTTATCAGATCGAGGAAGGGGAGGGCCTTTGTGGAATGGGCAGCATGGGTTTTGCAAAGAACGTTGGACCTTGTGGAAGCAACGGTTCACCGAGCTCTCATCGTCGAGCGAGCTTAGCGAGGATTTAAGGAAGTTGGCCGCGGAAGGCGCTACAAAAATGGGCGAAGCTGAGACTTAAGCAGCCTAGATATGATGGTATTCATCCCTAGTGGACACGGAGTGTACCCACAATGCACAAGCTGCTCCTCGTCCACCCCATCGCGAGGATACATCTTCTGCTGGATCGGCTACACGCTCGTGGCGTTGTGTTTGGGAGAGCTGAACATTATCTTCCCGACAGCTGGTGGGTAGTATCGTATGTTTTTAACCCTACCAATACTCATGAGCGATTACTGAGACCGAGGCGATCAGATTGGACTTCCGAGCTTGCGCCTAGAAGTTTACGTAGACCACTGTCATACATGACTGGTTAGCTCCTCGTACTGTGATGGCAAGCCGATCTCGCGAGCGCGGCATACTTAGGCGGCGTGATCATTCAAGGTGTTGCGGCGCTCAATTACCCTGAATATCAGGTTGAGCGTTGGCAGGTAAGCTGGGATCTCACACTTTGTTTCGCCACACACTGAGATGCTGACGCTTACCAGGGCACGCTCATCCTCTACGCCGTCGTTCTCTTCGCCTTCTTCTTTAATACCCTGCTTGCCCGCCTGCTGCCTTTTGCAGAAGGTACGATCCTCGCGATCCACATCTTGGGCTGGTTCGCAATCCTCATTTCCGTCATCGTTATGGGTCCGCACCATTCGAACGAAGAGGTCTAGGGTCTGTGGCTCGATCTTGGCGGTTATTCGCAAAGCGGTATGAGCTTCTTCGTTGGCTTAATCGGGCCAGTTTTTGCCTTCATGGGTGCAGACGGCGCCACGCATATGAGTGAGGAAGTAGCGGAGCCTAGGACGACCATTCCATGGGCCCTGATCACGAGCATTACCCTCAATGGATTCCTCGGCTTTGGGATGCTCATTGCGCTGCTTTACTACCAGGGCGACATTATGGGCTCCAAGACCGGGTTCCCATTCATTGAAGCTTTCTTGCAGTCGCTGCACTCCTTGCTGTGGGCGACAGCATATACGAGTATCCTGCTTGTGCTCCTCATGTTCGCTAATGTTGCCGTGTTAGCTGCAGCATCCCGAAGGACCTACGCCTTCGCCCGAGACAATGGTCTTCCCTTCTCGAGCTACATCGGACATCTGCACGAACGAACGAAACTTCCACTCTAGGCTTTGGGACTGAGTGTTGTTATCACAATGCTACTAGGTCTCATCAACATTAGCAGCTCGACGGCTTTCAACGCCGTGATCTCTCTTGTCGTAGCCTCCTTCTATAGCTCCTACTTCAATGTAATCGCTCCCCTGACCTGGCGCAAGCTCACAGGCACCGCACCCCCGCTAGGACCCTAGACTATTAGCACGACACCTAGTCTCATCGTCAATATCCTGACGCTGATTTACATTGTTATTGTCTTCATCTTCTCTTTCTTCCTACTCACCATCCTAGTTTATTTGACCTCGATGAATTAGGCAGTAGTACTATACTTTGGAGTAGTAGTAATCGGCATTGTGTTTTACCTCGTCCGGGGCCACAACTTTATCGAGCCTAAGCTAATCTATAGAAAGGACTAGAAAGTAATAGCGCTTAGTCCTAGAGATTTATTAAATACTAAGTAATACGAAAGTAGACAAAGTATAGTTTATATTATATAGATAATTTATATATATAGAACGGAGCTAGTACTTATAGTCGTAATAGTAATTATAGGCTATAACTTATATCTATTAGTAACGTCTATCCTAGCGTTGCGGGACACTCCCGTCCTAAGATATAAATACGAAATATCTTACTACTCTTTTATTTTTTTTATCTTTATCTTAGTTAATATTCTTTTCTCTTCCTCTTTATCTATTATCTCTACTTACTCTTATACTAAACGGTATACTCTAAGCTTATATATACGCCTTTAAAGTCTATAGACTATTTTATTATAAACCTTTACTATATACTATAGTATATTTAAGGATTTATAAGGAGTTTAAATACTAGTCTATAAATAGCTAGACCTATAAACTATTATTTATAATCTACGTTAGAACTAATATAGATAATACTTACGCTATTATAAGGATAAGAAAAATAATTAACTAGTACTTATAGAGAGTAAAGCTTAAAAGCTTAGGTACTAGTTATCTTTCTATTAGCTAGCTAGGCTAAAGGTACCTTTTAAAATAAGGTAAGTAACTATTTAGTTGCTAACGTCGGGCTAAGAAAAAGCTTATAGCTCTATACTATATATAGCGTAAATAAGCTTTTAAAAGAGTCTATAACTATATTACTAATTAATTAAGTAGAAAGTATTACCTTAGGCCTAAATAGTCCTTATTTTAAGCTTAATAACTATTAACCTATATAGTTAAGTTAGTACTCTAAGTATTTACGTCTACCTTAGTATTTAAAAGTATTTATATTACCTTCTTATAGCCTTACTCTAATACTACCTATAGCGTATTACTATAAAACCCTTTCTAATTATTTATATTTACCTTACTATCTATTAGTATCTATACTACCTTTTCTTAGCCTCTAGCTAATACTACTTATAGCGTATTATTATAGAACTCTTTCTATATATCTATATCTACCTTAGTATCTATTAGTATTTAAACTACCTTCTTATAGCCTCTAGCTAATACTACCTATAGCGCGTTACTATAGAACCCTTTTATTACGATCGTAAAAGGTAGTATTACGTAAGTACTTCTTTAAAAAGTAGGTAGTAATAGGTATTATAGGTAAGATAACTTAATATATATAAATAGCTATAGACCTTTTAGTAAGATTATAATATAAGTTAAATATAAAAATATCTAAGACTTTCTCGTACTCCTATATATCTAAGTAAGTATCTCTATCTCGATTATCTTACTATAAGAACGTTAAGTAGTACTTACTATCTTACTATCGAGTAGTTAAGTACCGTTATATAACTCCTATAGTATCTCGCTTAAAGGATAGTAAGATATAAGCCCTAAACTAGTTACTTTTATCTAATTATCTATAGTTTAGGTATCTACCTATAATACCTTTATACGTATATATAACTACTCTTACTATAAGGAGTTAATTAACTATAGCTTCTAACCCTATAAAAGTAGCGTAGTAACGTCTATTCCTATATATTAAGACGTATCCTATACTAAGATATATTTTAATCTTTATTTTAAAACTTCTATATTTAGGATTATAGTAGTTAATATCTACTATAAGAGTATAGATAAGTTAATTTTAAAGTTAAATATAATATTTTTATAGTACTATTTAAAAAGCGTACTATAGGGTTCGAATATACGTTAACGGCGTTAATAGTTACCCTTTCTCTAAAGCTATCTTAACTATAATACTACTAATATTTCTTTACTAAAATATTATTACTTATTTACTATACTTTTTAAAAGGAAAGTTCTAGGCGCTATTATAGTGTAAAGGACGGTATCCTTCTATTAGGGTTACCGCGAATACTATACTCTAAGTACTAACCCTAGGGCTAAAAGGGTAGTCTCTTTCTAACGGTCTCCTTCTTATACCTCTACGGACCCGTATACTTACCCTAGCGCCTCTATAGGTATTCTAGTAGTATATAACCGCCTCTAGAAACTTTAAAGAGTCTATCTACTCGTACGTAAGCTAGTTAGTACACCTTATAGTAAAGGGGGTACTAGAAGCTAGGGTAGCTAAGGGCGGCCCTACCCTAAGCTAGATTCTATATAATAAAGACTACTAAGTCGTAATCTACGTAGCGTATTAGTAGTATATAGTACCTAAAGATAGTATAGCGTAGTATCTAAAAGATTACTACTAAGACTAGCTACTTATACTTTAGAAAGATATCGTCGCGTACTATACTAGTCTATCCTAGCCAATATAAGGCCCCGATTTCTACTAGAAATCGCGCCGAAAACGGCTAGGGCGGCGGGGTACGGGCCCTAAAGTAAGTAGGAATCGTATAGTAGGAATCAAGCTGACCGCTACTTCGAATCTACTTAAAACAATCATAGTTCGCTTGTACAACACTTGAAAACATCGGACACGGAAGAGTAGGGTCGAATTCGCCGTATTAAGGTTTATAATCGACGTTGTTGTTATCGGGTTTTCACTACTGAAATGTTAGAACGCCGCGGGGAAGCCGCTTTTGCGACCGAAGAGCAACACTAGATTACACACCCGCAAGTTAGCGACGACGCTGCAAATCCGCTTTGTAAGAACGTTAAGATCACTATAGAGAATGCTAAGACTATACTTCAATACTTAGAGAAACATAGGGCGCTAGTTTGTAGTGTACACAACTACGTAGTGCGCAATCTAGCGTATTATCTCCGAGAGTTTCACAGTATCCTAGCGAAAGAGAGAAGGGCTATTATCGATTTGTTCCGATAGTACGAACTCTATAAACCGTCTAAGATTCCGCTACCCACACCGCTTAGAGAGCCGTTTAAGGTGCTTAGAAGACCGAAGAAAGCGTAGATCTATAAGGAGCCGGAATGCGAAAAGATCAGTATTAATGACGACACAATCCGATAGCACAGCAATTAGGTGTATAGATAGAAGTCGTCGTATACTAACGATCGGTATTAGCATCCCGTTTAGGTATAGAGCTTCTTCTCGACTAGAGGATTCCAGCGGTATTTTACAGTTAATTACGAGGAGAGCGAAGAGCAGAACGATGTAGAAAATCGCGGGCAGAGTAATAGAGGAGTAGCGACCGCTTCGACGTCGCTACAAGTTACGAGCGTACTTCAAGAGTAGGATCAAGCGCTCGAAAAGCAGAAGCTAGCGCAGGAGAAGGCCGATTCTAAGCTAGTAAAAACGGATCGTACTAGCTAGTTCTCACGTACTCGCTAGCCGGAGCATCTAGCGGACTGTAATCTACGGCATCTTAGTCACGCGACTCGACTACCGGATCGTGACGAAACGGAGCTTTAGTAGATTGTGCAATTAGTAGCATAGCTGTTAGAGCGATCGGTAAGTAGGTTAGCGACTCTCGACGATGAAATTCGACGTTAGCTACGAAGTGCGAAGCTATACGAGCCGGATATACGGCCGTTGTTAAGGCTGCAAAATGCTAAGAGTCAAGTAACGTACGCCCGATACATATAGCGGTTAGTGTGCTATAGTATAAGGGTATATAAAAATTGGGAGAGTCAAGAGGGTAAGGAAAGAGAGGGTCGGGATAGAAGTCGGAGTAAAGACGAAAGCGGAAGTAGGAGCGAGTCCGACGATGAAAGCGGAGGGAGTAGCGACGACGACGAGGATATCAACACCGCAAATGATTTTTTTAGCGATACGAAACGACTTTTCCTATAGCAAGACAACGTTAAAGAGATTTTGAAAAATATTTAGGAATCGATTAAGCGTAGGGATAGTAAGGAACAGCAGTTACAAGCAATTTCAATTTTTTTTCAAGAGTTGATATTTTAGAAAGTTCGCGGGAAAATATTCGACAGCACGCTTATGCATTTTCTTACGGTGCTCGGCATTAATGAAGACACGAATCGCTCACGAGGAGGCAATGATTTTTCGTATATGTTAGCAGGCGTAGTTTATTGCTCGAGAGTATTAGCTATCGAAATATTACTACCGTCGGTAGAGAGGGACGAGTAGACCGTAGACGACGACCGGCGATTTCTTCAATAGCGGCAGGAATATCTTACGGATAGCTCGTTTAGTCCGATGAGTAAGATACTTAGTCTATTAGCTTACGGGAAGCACATCGCTTTAAATCACGGCAACGCCGGTATAGTGCTATAGTCGAGAGACGGCAAGGAAATAGCGATTCGAGGGATGCCGATCCGACTCACGCAGTTTCAAAAAATGGTTCACAATGTGGTTAGCGAGGTAGAGGACATGCTATAGAGGAAGCTAATGTAGACGAAAGATCGAGAGCGGATAGAGATCCCGCTCGATAAGTTGACGGACGATGTAACGTTCACGAAGCGCGGCATCTCGTTCGTTAACAATGGGAAGAACGGTCTCGAGGACAAGCGGGAGTGGATGTTAACCCGGGCGTTCGATACAGCGGCCGGAAAAAGGATGCACCGCCGCGGCGAGTAGGTGATGCGACAGGTGCGTACATATCTACGCGAGGTCGATCGATTCCGCGAGATTCTATTGCTTTGTATACACTTGACCGGTAGACAACCCGCACGAGGGACAGAGATCAGTACGGTACGGTTCCGGAACGGGTACGCGTAGGACCGCAATATCTTCGTGATACACGGGCAGATAGTAGTCGTCACCCGATATCACAAGTCATAGTCGTAGCTAGACAAGCCGAAGGTAATCCCGCGCTTTCTACCGTAGCGGGTAGGACAGTTGCTAGCCGTGTATCTCGTGTACGTGTAGTCGTTTTAGGAGTATCTATCGGTGTAGGTAAAGGGCTACGGATAGAGCGACTACGTATAGGCGAACGAAAAGGGCCCGTAGGAGACGGATCGCTTAACGAAAGTTATTACGCGCGAGACGGAGAGCCGGCTAGGCGTAAGATTAATAACGTACGATTATCGACATATAGCGATTAGCATCGGTCGAAGAGTTATCGGAGATGGATTCGCTTACGGGTACGTAGAGGAGATAGCCGACATCGAAGAGCCGGAGATCGAGGGTAATAATGCACTAGAGATGTCGGCCGGAAGAGGTAGTAAGGTCGGAATAAATCGATACGGTGTATCGGTAGATGTAATTAAGCATCTCAGTAGTTGTACCGTAGACACATTCCGGCTATTAAGTGAGAAGTGGTACGAGTTTCTAGGGTTAAGTAGTTACGGCGGTATAGGGCGAAAACGAGGGCGGGAGGAGAGGAGTAATAGCGCGATTATAGAGTAGGAAGTAACGTAGGAAGAGCGTAGGATAGTACTAGCGCTACGTAAGAACGGGATTAGGGGATAGTAAGAGGCGATAGCGAGGTATAGTACGCCGAATACGACGTCGGCGGTAGTAGATATCGAGAGAGAGGGTAAAGATAGAGGGCAGTAGGCGGAAGAACGAATGTAGGTAGTAGTACGGAAGGTATTATAGTACGAAAACTTTTCGTTCCGGTCGAAAGAGTAGGGAGAAGCATTACGCCGGATAGTACGAGAGTAGGATCGTAGGGTATTAGTAGTAGTACTACCGACTAGAGGGGGTAAGAGTCTACTATTCATAGCGCCGGCTTATATAAACGATCCGGGCGTAACGATCGTAGTAGTGCCGTTTCGGTCGTTAATTAACGATCTAGTAGACAAGGCAAATAAGCTAGGTATCGATTATATCGAGTAGCGGCCCGAGGAAGTTAACGCGGTAGCGCTAGTATACGTTAGTGCCGACTTCGTGCCGTTTACGGGGTTTTTAAGCTATACGCGGTTACTATAGGGGAAAGGCATATTACGGCGAATATTCGTAGATAAGTGTTATTTGACGTTCACCGCGAGCGACTAGAGACCGAAGCTAGCGTAGCTACGTAGTATAAGAGGGCTACGATGTCCGACGATCTTACTAACGGCGACGTTACCCGTAGTATGCGAGTTCGAGCTAGAAGTAAGTATAGTAGCCGCGATAGCGAGATACATTCGCGCCGTAATAATACGCGTACGAACGAGGTATACGGTATAGCAATATAAGCCCGGAGAGGTACAAGAAGAGGCGCTCCGGTTATACCGGCGGATATAGAAGCATTTAGGCTTCCGTAAAGGCGTAGTATATAGCCGGAGTCGTACTTAATACGAGAGCTTCGCCGCCGAGTTAGAAAGTACTTATTATTACGCCGGTACCGTCGACAACGAAGAACGGTTAGCGGGGTAGCTCGAGAAGGGAGGTTTCATCGTAGTAATATTAGTACTAGGGACCGGGGTAGATTTCCTAGACGTAGTGTTCGTGTTACATATCGATTTGCCGTATAGAATAATCGATTTCGTATAAGAGTCCGGACGAGCTAGACGTAGCGGTAAGGACGTAGATTCCGTTATTATCGTCGCCGACAATCGTACGTAGATAATGTAGAGATACTTACGCGGGGTAGACGACGATATAATAGCGGAGTTCGTAAAGATAAGGAGTTGTCGGCGGCGGGTAATAAGCTCGTATTTAGACGGGTAGGATATCTACTACGAGGACGGCGACGGAGTAATAGCGAGGTGCGACAACTACGGCGAGGGTATTACGGCGCTAGAAAGAGAGCATCATAAGGTAGTATAAGAGCGTCGAATAGTAGAGTAGACGCTAGATAAGTTAGTAGATAGATATAGGGCGTACTAGGTAATGTCGAAAGCGTAGAGGTACGCGGTATTAGAGTACATAGTACGGAAGAGGTAGGAGATCGGGCTAGACAAGGCCGAGTACGATCGATTCCGAGGGACAATATAAGGCGAATCGAAGAGTCATAGCTATTATCGGTATAGTATTAGTTAGAGGCTTTATACGACGAGACAAGACAATAAGGTAAAGTGTTAATAGCCGAATATACTAGTACCGATCGTACGAGGGCTATAGAAGACGGCTAAAGGGTAGACGGTATTACGGAGAGTCGGATTTAAGGGCGACGAAGAGGAGGATAGAGAGGAGTAGAAGTATAGACGTTAGCTAGGGTAGCGACATCGGCGGCGAGTATAGGGCGAAGTTATAAGTAATATAACGGCTATAATAGTCGCGACGATAATCGAGAGATAGGAGAGGTAGGAGTAAGAGAGTAAGTAAGGGTAGAAGGACTTATAGAGCGAAGTTATAGAAATACTATAGGAATAGGATAGAGTATATTTAATATATCGAGTAGTACGGGGAGTAGTAGAGAGCGGGCATAGATAGGAGGAATACTAGGGAGCGGGGGACGGGGAAGAGGATAAGTTCTAAAGAGAAATAGTAAAGAAGGGGATCGAGTATATTAGGGAGATAGAGTAGTAGGGGGGGTAGGAGTAAATCTAGTAGTACGGGTACGATAGGGGGAGTCCGGGAAGTCGGGGAGAGTATAATTAGTATAAGCTAATAGGAGAGGTAGCGATCGCGCTCGTATACGTAGGACCGGAGGCGGTACGAGAGTAGGTAGCAAAGGACGAGGTATTAGAGCGAGAGGAGAAGGAGGGGAGAGGAGGATTCGAGATACTAGAAGGACGGTTCCGACGAGAGATAGTAAGGAAGGGAAGGAGGAGTAGCGGGATAGAGGAGCTCGTACGTAGATAGGGGTAGGAAGGGAAGGAGAGAGTAGAGCGCGGGCGAACTCGTCTTAGGGTACCGGCGGCGTAGACTAGTAGGCCCGCGGTAGGCGAGAGCGCTTTAGTTAGGGAGGGAGAGGATAAAGGTAGAAGGAGTAGGAGAGCGCTTAGGTTAGGAAAGAGGCGAGAAGAACTTAGAAGGCTAAGCTCTAAGCTCGGAGTTCTAAGTTCCGAGCTTAGAGTTCTTAGTTCTAGAGTTCTTAGTTCTAGAGTTCTTAGTTCTAAGTTCTTAGTTCTAGAGTTCTTAGTTCTAGAGTTCTTAGTTCTTAGTTCTTAGTTCTAAGTTCTTAGTTCTAGAGTTCTTAGTTCTAGAGTTCTTAGTTCTAGAGTTCTTAGTTCTTAGGGTTAGGGTTATAAGTGTTTAGTACTAAGATCTAAGTTTTCAGCAAGGGGGGCGAGGAAGAGAAAGAGAGTACCCCCCGAACCCGTCGGGCGGCCCCGGAGCAAAGCGACAAGCCCGCGGCACGCGAGGATGCTCAGGGTAGTAGACGAAGGAATCGAGTCGATTCCTTTGAAATCGGGTGAGAAATTAGGATTAGGGTAGAAGCGCAAGAGTCGATTCCTTTGCTCTACTTGAGTT
>JAABUL010004347.1_pt1 | contig 19127 bp, 20 predicted proteins | sample 5559151 | NCBI WGS metagenome assembly JAABUL01 (sample SAMN10711876, study PRJNA513368) | rock metagenome | isolation source: Antarctica rocks | place: Antarctica: Victoria Land, Pudding Butte sud | reverse complement strand
TTGCTTGCAGCATCAAGTATCCACATGATGGCTGTCCGCCGCCGTTGTCGTAAATTTAAAGGAATTGGTATTTGCAAAGCCACGCCTCCACCAGCTGCACCCTTTTGTGACCGTATCCGGAGAAGGGGTGCCACAGAATCAATCGCCAGCGTAAGGTAAAGAATCGGGTTCAAAGGAAGATGTGTAGTTGGAGGTGCGCCAGGGATAAGAGGACGTCGAGGGTCAGATGTTGGTGGAGGCGCCGTTCGTAATCGTTCTAGTATCATAGCCATTCTCTGTAGACCTAGGATCAGCATACAAATCTCGCGTTGTGCCTGCTATGTGTCTAGAGAGCCAGTAAGGAGTAGAGAGACGAACGGGCGTACCCTCTGGGCAATGCTCTTCTTGCCATCCTGCATCAAGAGGTTGGTGACCTGTTCGACGATTGGATCGTACCGGTGCTTGAGATGCGATTTGCTTGGAAGTGGTAATTCTGGCAGCCCAAAAATCTGGCCGGGAGGTTGCGATTCCGAAGGTCTGGAATTGAGCATTGCTATAGTCTGCGAGTTGAGGATCTTGGTAGAATCTGGATTTTCAATGGCCTGTGTCTCCGCATGTCGCCTGGCCGAGGTGGAGTATGATCTTGTTCCTTTCGGAGGGGACGATTTGGATTCGTCTCTCATAACTTCCGGTACCTTGTCTTGAGCTTTTTCGTCACGTTGCAGAACCTCCATAACGTCCGTTAGCGAAGACTATACAGATGATATCAACCTCATGACGCACCTCCGAGACTGGTGTGCTTTGGTCCAGGTCGGGCCCACCCTCGCCAGTGATACCACCCACAGCAGCGGCTTCCTCACTCACGTGTGGTAGTTGATTTTGATTCGGGCCTTTAGATTGGTCTGCTTCTGGTAGAGGTTTCTCGTTCGCCGTAATACTTCTCCTCTGCGGAAGGCGAAAGCATAGCGGTATCTGATATGTGGAAGGAGGTAGAGATCGTGATCTTAGAACGATTGACCGACCCGACTGGAGGAGCCGGGTTCGAGGATACATGTTGATGTCGATTTGAAGTGAGAATGGATGTTAAATTCGACAGAAGGTTCAAGTGTCGAGCGGCTACGCTAAGGCCGATTAGGTTAGATCAATTGATAAGAAGCTCGCCCCTCCGCCGCCCATGCACGCCATCATCAAACTGGAATACCTTCACACTTTGATTTTATGTTCGTAAGAGGGCTTGTATGTCTTACACTTATTGTGGCAAAATATCGACTTAAGTTCTATGCATTAAATAGCAGATATTATAGTACTGCGAGCCTTGCTTTGCTTCTAGAATCGCAGTTGGCGGCGGTCTCCGAAAGATAAGTCAAAGGACTACTTAATCGATCTCCCTCAGTCCATCTTCTCTCGTACATTCTACTATTCTATGGATGACCCTCGTGAGTCCTTGATTGAGCGTGGATTCACGAATGCATATAAAAAAATAAGAAGCCTAAGATTCTGTATTGATTGCTACTTTTCTCGGATCAATACCTATTTGCTAGATAGTATGGCTCCTGGAATCATCGCGCCAGATCCGGCCATTTCTGTTGAGTCCGCAAGGTCTTTGCAGTCAGTGACAGATGCTTACGATGATACGTTACAATTCTATTTGAATGGCACCAGAGTCGTGATCGACTCGACCTCCATCGATCCTGAGATCACGTTGCTCGAATATCTCCGGGGTATTGGATTGACAGGGACAAAACTCGGATGTGCCGAGGGAGGCTGTGGTGCCTGCACAGTTGTAGTATCTCAGATGAATCCAACAACGAAGAAGTTGTATCATGCATCGGTCAATGCGTGCCTCGCGCCTCTAGTCAGCGTCGACGGCAAGCACGTCATTACGGTCGAAGGTATTGGTAATGTCAAGAACCCACATCCTGCTCAGGAGCGAATAGCGTTGGGGAGTGGCAGTCAATGCGGTTTTTGCACACCTGGTATAGTCATGAGCCTGTACGCCTTATTGCGAAATGACACAGACCCGACGGAGCTCGAAGTCGAAGAAGCTTTCGATGGCAATCTTTGTCGATGCACAGGTTACCGTCCCATCCTAGATGCGGCACAAACCTTCAGTAAAGGCAACACATGTGGCAAATCAACAGCCAACGGCGGCAGCGGTTGCTGTATGGAACATGGGAACGGCACAAAGATTGGCTGCGGTATAGACAAAAGCAACGTAGCGAATGGGGATCAGCCCATCAAAAGGTTCACTCCACCAGGATTCATCGAATACAATCCGGACACTCAGCTGATCTTCCCTCCTGCTCTAATCAAACATCAATTTAAGCCTCTCTCATTCGGAAACAAACGTAAAAGATGGTACCGACCGGTGACCGTGCAACAATTGCTCGAGATCAAGAGTGCTTACCCATCAGCCAAAATTATCGGCGGCAGCACTGAAACACAGATTGAGATTAAGTTCAAGGCCATGCAATATACTGCTTCCGTTTATGTGGGCGATATCGCTGAACTTCGGCAGTACAGCTTCAAGAAGGATCACCTGGAAATTGGGGGAAACGTTGTGCTTACAGATCTTGAGGAGATATGCTTGAAGGCTGTCGAACACTACGGTCCCGCCAAAGGTCAGCCCTTTGAGGCAATTCACAAGCAGATACGATACTTTGCTGGGAGACAGATTCGCAATGTTGGTACACCCGCTGGTAATCTGGCTACGGCGTCACCTATATCGGATCTAAACCCTGTGTTTGTTGCAACGAACACCGTATTAGTGGCCAAATCGCTGGACGAAGAGACTGAAATACCAATGTCTCAGTTCTTCAAGGGATACAGAACGACTGCATTGGCTTCTGATGCAATCATTGCAAGCCTACGGATCCATGTGGCTAGTGAGAAAGGAGAGTACCTCAGGGCATACAAACAAGCCAAACGTAAAGATGATGATATTGCGATTGTTAATTCAGCTCTGCGCGTCTCGTTGAATGAAAGTCACCAGGTCAACAGCGTGGACCTTGTCTACGGTGGGATGGCAGCCACTACTGTTGCCGCCAAGGAAGCGATTGCGTATCTGAAAGGAAAGCAATGGACAGACCCGAAGACACTGGAAGGCACCATGAACGCATTAGAGAAAGATTTTGATCTTAGGTACGGAGTACCTGGAGGCATGGCTACTTACCGTAAGTCCCTCGCTTTAGGTTTCTTTTACAGATTCTACCACGAAGTGCTCTCTGAGCTGCGAGTCAAGTCATCAGACGTCGACGAAGATGTACGAGGGGAGATCGAACGTGAGATATCGACAGGCACGAAAGATCATGATGCTACGACTAAATATGAGCAAAGGATATTAGGTAAAGCAAACCCCCATGTGGCAGCGCTCAAGCAATGTACTGGTGAAGCGCAGTACACGGATGACATACCAGTGCAAAAGAACGAGCTCTATGGGGTCATGGTTCTGTCAACCAAGGCTCATGCAAGAATTCTAAATGTGGATCCTGAACCTAGCTTGGCTCTTCCTGGAGTGGTTGAGTGGGTAGATCATCATGATCTGCCCAACCCAGAGGCCAACTGGTGGGGTGCGCCAAACTGTGACGAGACTTTCTTTGCGCTGGACGAGGTGTTCACAGCAGGTCAACCGATCGGTATGATCCTCGCAGATTCAGCTAAACACGCCGAAGCTGGAGCCCGCGCTGTCAAGGTAGAATACGAAGAATTAGCGGTTATTTTCACCATTGAGGAGGCCATTGCGAAAGAGAGCTACTTTCCCCATTATCGATATATAAATAAAGGACTTGGCAAGGATGGGCTGACGGATGAAATGGCTTTTGAGAAGGCCGACCACGTGTTCTCCGGAATAGTGCGCATGGGAGGGCAAGAGCACTTCTATCTCGAAACCAACGCATGCGTCGTCGTACCGAAGCCCGAAGATGGGGAGATGGAAATCTACAGCAGCACACAAAACCCAACGGAAACGTAAGTTGCAATCCTGATCGATCTAGTACAAGACTGACGAGATTGCAGCCAGTCATACGTCTCGCAAGTTACAGGCGTCCAAGCCAACAAGATCGTTTCGAAAGTCAAACGCCTAGGCGGTGGTTTTGGCGGTAAAGAGACAAGGTCAATCCAACTTGCAGGCATTTGTGCTGTCGCCGCCAAAAAGACAAAAAGGCCAGTCCGATGCATGTTGAATCGTGATGAAGACATGATGACATCTGGTCAACGTCATCCATTCCTGGCCAGATGGAAGGTCGCTGTCAACAAAGATGGTAAATTACAGGCTCTAGACGCGGATGTATTTGCAAATGCAGGATGGAGTCAAGACCTTAGTGGCGCTGTCGTTGATAGGGGTCTGTCCCATATCGATGGGTGCTACTTGTTCCCAAACGTCCACGTTCGAGGTCGTATTGCCAAGACGAACACCGTATCGAACACAGCCTTCCGTGGTTTTGGAGGACCGCAAGGGATGTTCATCGCAGAGACATATATGGAAGAGATCGCGGACCATCTAAAAATGCCCGTCGAGAGGTTCAGAGAGATCAATATGTATAAGCCGAATGAAATCACCCATTTCAACCAAGAGCTCAAAGACTGGTATGTTCCACTGATGTACGAGCAGATTATGGAAGGTACAGAATACATGGAACGCAGGAAAGCAGTAAATGATTTCAACGCCCAGCATAAGTGGAAGAAACGAGGACTTGCCATCATTCCCACAAAGTTCGGTATATCTTTCACCGCCATCTTCCTCAATCAAGCCGGAGCTTTGGTCCACCTCTATCATGATGGGTCCGTCCTAGTCGCTCATGGCGGTACAGAAATGGGTCAAGGCCTCCACACCAAAATGACTATGATCGCAGCGCAAGCACTGGATGTCCCTCTCGAAGACGTCTATATCTCCGAGACTGCCACAAACACCGTCGCCAACTCCTCCTCAACCGCCGCCTCCGCTTCAAGCGACCTCAACGGCTATGCCATCTTCAACGCATGCGAGCAACTCAACGAGCGCTTGAAACCCTACAGAGAAAAGCTTGGCCATGATGCCCCAATGAAAGAGCTCGTCCATGCTGCCTATTTCGACAGAGTGAATCTCTCCGCCAACGGTTTCTACAAGACTCCTGACATCGGCTATGTCTGGGGGCCGAACACAGGCCAGATGTTCTACTACTTCACTCAGGGTGTCGCAGCCGCGGAAGTCGAGATCGACACGCTGACTGGAGATTGGACATGCCTCCGTGCAGATATCAAAATGGACGTGGGCCGCTCCATCAATCCTGCCATCGACTACGGCCAGATCGAAGGTGCGTTTGTTCAAGGTCAAGGTCTCTTCACGACCGAAGAGAGTCTTTGGCACCGTGCCTCGGGCCAGCTATTCACAAAGGGCCCCGGGACGTACAAAATCCCTGGCTTTAGAGACATACCACAGATCTTCAATGTGAGCTTGCTCCAGGACGTCGAATGGGAGAACTTGCGTACGATACAGCGATCGCGGGGTGTGGGCGAGCCGCCGCTGTTTATGGGAAGCAGTGTTTTCTTTGCTATCAGAGACGCATTGAAGGCGGCGAGAAAGCAGTATGGGGTTGAGGATGTGCTGTGCTTGCAGAGTCCGGCGACACCAGAGAGGATAAGGGTCAGTTGTGCTGATCCGATCATCAAGAGGGCGCTGGTGGAGCCGAGGGAGGGCGAAAAGAGTTTCTTCATGTCGATTTGATGATTGTTCGGTATCTTGATGTTTGGGGCTACCCGTTTTGTAGTACCATGGGATTACGACGATGATAATGATAAAGATGATTATACCCACAACAACTTTGGTGAAGATGTGACAAACCTTAACGTCTCCCTCAACTAGCTCTCGTTACTACAATCGGTCTTGTCAACCATGACGTTTACTATGAACCATTGTCTAACCGTGAATTAGTCAGTCCCAATTCGCCATCAGCCAGTCCGGAGTCCAGCCTGTACACAGAATAGAGCCTAAGCGGTTCAAACCGTTTCAGACACCACGCCGAGAGGTCAAAGCCTCCAATGCATAGTCGTAGGTAACATCGACAAAGCATTTAGCGGCTCCAGATACATATTCTCTTGTTTGAAAAGTGAGCCATCAGAACGCCGATTGTCAGACGCGCAACCCTGGAAAGGGTCACGTCCGCTATGTGGCGAACAGGGCTGACTGCATAGGTCCAGCTGAGTGGTCCCGTTGAGAGTCTGTGAGTCCTCAGCAACTTCGGAAAGGTCACGCCGGTCATTCGACTGCTTTTGAGGGAATTCGGGAATTTCTTGGGCTTTGCCAGATGTGCTTCCATCTGCATCGAGATACTGACGATTATCTCGCCGCCGCCTCGCTCTCTGAAGACAAGATGGGAGAGCGGCTCCTCTGTTATCTCCAAATGCTTCTAATACCTTGTGCCGAATCGAACAATCACATCGCTGTGCGATTCGGCGTCGGGGACAATCCAAAGTATCAAAGGAATGCAAGCAACAGGTTCGCGGGGCTGGCGGAGAGTACCATCCCACTGAGCGCCTCCGCAAGCATCGAATACGGGCAGATCGAATAGCTAGTTCTGAAATACACAGCCAACAGACAGGTACGGGTAGGTGGATGGTTGAGGTGAAAGCCATGTTGAAGTGCTATGACCGTGGTACGATGCCGGAAACTCCTCCACTGACATTGGGTATTGAGAATTGAATGGACAAACCACACTTGGAAGATCGATTGGTGGTCGGTATTGAACATTAGAACCATCTTTGAATTCAGAAGTCCATGAATTGAGAATGTAACCCTTGAAATCGCTGAGGCTGGTCGTAACGCTATAAGCCACTGGCGGCTCCCTGCAACCTGCTCTGCATATAACGAAGATTTAGCTGAGCTCACTGCAATGTAAAATAGAAATCAGACCTACCTTGAGAGTCCGTGGATTATTTGAGGTCGTCGACCTACTCGCCGAAGGACTTCATCATCGCGCTTACTCCATACATTGCGAAACTTCCTTTCCTTTCGTCATCGTTTGCGCAACGTGAACCCAGTATTCAGCTCCCGATCCTCAGAATGCAAAAAGCAATATTGACCAACACCCCCGTCACCACCCCAACCTGTCTCCTCTTGCTCCACACACCCTCCTCCCTCACCAACCAGACAATGGCCCCCACAGCCCAGAAGAACCCCATAACATTGCCCCATAGCATGTCCTCCAACCCACCCCCAGTCTCGTCATCTGCCCCAGCCCCAGCTCCACCGGCACCTCCATTCAGAGGAGTCCCGGCATCTAGCCAGCGCTCTTCGAGTTGCCGCATCTCCGCTGGCAATGGCATCGTATCAGGTGTATGCGTATGAGCCTGCACGGCTAGAAATTGCGAGCGAAGTGAGGCGACTTCGGCAGCGGATAGCCCAGCGGAGAGGAGGCGGTCGAAGCCTTGCGGCGCTGGCTGAACGCCGCTCTCCGCTGCTGCATCATGGCTGTGCGGCCTCGCATCTTCCTGACGAGAGGTATCCGATTGGAGGGCAGTAGCAGCTCTGGCCTCTGTTTCGAGCTCAGCTGCTGAGAGTTGGGTCTCCGTGGAGAGGGAGCAGTGGATGTATAGTTGGGCGGGCGATTTGCCGGTTGGCGAGAGGCGTAGAGATGTGCTGAGGGGCGTACTTGAGGGGAGGAGAGCCCCAGAATAGATTAGGCGTAGAGGAGAGGCTGCAAAGGCTGGGGGGAGGTGCGGACGAATAAGGGTGGAGAGCGTTATGGGGGTGGTGGTGCGGGGAGAGGAAACGGTAAGGGGGAGGTCGGGGATGGAGGTTGTGAACCGTATTATGAGCGTAAGGGGCGGGAATGAGGGATGAGAGGGCGAAGAAGTCATTATGAGCAGTGCTTTTGGTGGCAGACCGTAGCCTCTTGGGAGGTTGTGTGGGTTTGGGAGCTCTCGATGAAAGTTTTAGAGAAAAATGATTCTCTCAATTTCAACCGCGTCGCCAAATCCTCGAAACCTTTCCCAACTCACCAATAAAAAGATTCTGTACTCGACAATCCTTCAAGTGATGTTCAGCGCCGTTCAATTCCCGCCGCCCTCCTGATATAGTCCAAATTTTGTTCCGCGATGGTCACTATCAGCGAGGTCAAGGGCAACTCGCGCGAGAACCGCACTTCAGCGCAGACACATATCAAAGGCCTTGGGCTAAAGAGCGATGGGTACGCAGAAACCAATGGGGCCGGTTTCGTTGGCCAAATAGCAGCGCGAGAAGTAAGTGGAGGCCAGGTTCTGGCTTAGAAGTATGGAATTGGTGTTGTAGCTAACAGTAGATCAGGCATGTGGTGTTGTCGTTGATTTGATCAAGTCGAAGAAGATTTCAGGACGCGCAGTCTTACTAGCTGGGGGCCCAGGCACAGGAAAAACAGCTCTGGCTTTGGCAGTGTCGCAAGAGCTTGGAACTAAGGTGCCCTTTTGCCCTATCGTCGGCAGCGAAGTCTACTCCGCAGAGGTCAAAAAGACAGAGGCCTTGATGGAGAGCTTTCGAAGAGCGATCGGTAGGTCACCACGCCCAGCATTGCCGCGTCATCTCTGACAAAGATTCCAGGTCTGCGAGTCCGGGAAACGAAAGAGGTCTACGAGGGAGAGGTCACGGAACTCACACCGGAAGAGGCAGAGAATCCACTGGGAGGATATGGGAAGACAATAAGCCATCTCCTGATCGGCCTGAAATCATATAAAGGCACCAAGAAGCTAAGACTCGATCCGTCAATATACGAAGCCATACAGAAAGAGCGAGTTACAGTTGGGGACGTGATCTATATAGAGGCCAATACGGGAGCTTGCAAACGAGTGGGACGATCGGACGCGTACGCTACAGAGTTCGATTTGGAGGCCGAGGAGTACGTTCCGATACCCAAGGGCGAGGTGCACAAGAAGAAAGAGATCGTTCAGGACGTGACGCTGCATGATTTGGACATCGCGAATGCAAGACCTCAGGGAGGACAAGATATCATGAGCATGATGGGGCAGCTGATGAAGCCAAAAAAGACCGAGATTACAGACAAGCTGCGAGAGGAGATTAACAAGGTGGTTAGCCGGTATATTGATCAAGGAGTGGCCGAGCTTGTACCTGGGGTGCTGTTCATCGATGAGGTTGGTCATCCCTGTCTCCCAGATTTCAGCTTCTGACGATTGCATCTAGGTGCACATGCTCGACATCGAGTGCTTCACCTACCTCAACCGCGCCCTCGAATCAGCCATCTCGCCCATCGTCATACTCGCCTCAAATCGCGGCAAATGCACTATCCGTGGGACTGAAGATATAGTTGCTGCTCATGGCATTCCACCGGATCTCCTTGCCCGAATCCTCATAATTCCGACCACCACATACAACCCAGAAGAAGTCAAGACTATCATACGGCTCCGGACGAGGACAGAAGGGCTCGCAATTACTGAACCAGCCCTTGAGAAGGTATCTGAGCATGGCGTCAATGTGAGCTTACGATACGCGTTGCAACTTCTCACGCCAGCAAACATATTAGCGAGGGTCAACCATAAAAAGGAGATCGACGTCGACGATGTCGCCGAGTGCGAAGACCTATTCATCGATGCGAAGAGGAGTGCAAGTATTGTCAATGCCGGAGACAACTTCATATCGTGACGGACCAAGACAGGCGTTCCGCTCAACATACCATGTTCTTGTGTGTAAAATATCGTGATTGAATGTCTCGAAAGCGATCTGTAGAGCACATGTCGGACACCCTCTGGCAACTTCTTTACTGAAATATACCAGAGAGTACTCGATAATTTGCGGTGTACAAGACCTAAAATCTCGGTATATCCACAATTGTTGGATAATAAGGAAGGCAGGAAGATACACGCCCGGGAGGTAGGGCTTGAAAATCCAATTTCGACCTGACCGCCGCTCCAAGCTCTTTAGGATACACTTAACTGGCATTGCTGTGAGCTGTCCTCGTGATGTGATGGAGACCATAGCGTTGCAAAGGTAGGTAGAGGCGTGACGCTACTCTGGCCGTAACGGAATGCTTGACAAGCGAGCCACAGCCACAACAATTAGAATAAGGCAGAAGTCCTTTCCCATGCGATCATTGAACACTTCAGTAATTGACCATCAAATACGTACCTTGCAAAACGTTCTCAAATATGAATCTTCCCGAAGTTCGTATTTTCGAACGCCATCCATCCAACGCGCCTTGGGGTATCATCAGTCCTACCAAGTAAAAATCGCAAGCATCTCTCGATCCAGAATCAGAGACGCCGTCCTACTGCTCTCACATCTTCTTCCCCTCCCTTCCCCGGAGTCCAGTAATATACTCGATCTCCCCCCTCAACTCCTTCACCACCCACTCCAACAGGCCATCCAACCCACCCTCAACCTCCAATGGCCCTACCACCGTCCTCCCATAAACGTCCACCGCACTCCTCTCAACATCCCCCTCAACATCCCCACCACAAAATATCCACCCATGCTCCTCCACAAAATTCGGCCAAACAATCTCATCAAAATACCCAACCGGATCCTGCCAAAAGCCCTCAAGCGTCACGTACCCATTCCTCCCCTCCCTCCTCCTCTTCGCATCCTCGCACCTCGCCCGAAGCAAAATGCGAATATCAAAGACCTCCTCAGACACATACCGTACGCTCTTCCCAAACAAAAGAAATCCATCCACAATAACCACCCTCCTCCTCCTAACGAACTCAGGCCACGTCTCCACCTCCCCTCTCAACCTCTCCACCACCTCCTCACTCACCCCTCCCACTACAGGCGCATGGACGCCATTCTCCACCCCACCCTGCCGCACAAGATCCGTGGGCACCTCTCCCCCAGCCCTCACATCACGAAGCACCGTCCACAATCTCTCGAAATCGAGTGATGCGGCGCAATCCCAATCTTGCAAACCGTTTTTGAGCGGGATTTGCGCGTCGGTTTTGTAGAAGTCGTCTGCGTGGATGAGGAGGGAGGTGGGAAAGATGGTGGAGAGGGCGTTCGCGATGGTGGTTTTGCCGGAGGAGGTGGGGCCTGAGAGGGCTAGGAGGAGGGAGGAGGAGGTGTCAACGTCTAGCATTACGAGGTAGAGAACGGAAGGCGCGCATATACCCTCCTCATCGATAGAGAACGTGATGTGTGCTTAGAGGGAAATAACCCACTAGTCCGAGTTTGAACTAGTTCAGGATGTAAGGAATCTTTCGTTACAAACGGTCAAAGTCTTCTATATACTGGTGTAATACATATAGATGCTTCCATTACGTATCAAATCTCAGTATCGTAGTCTCTATCTATCCCATATTACATTCAACAACCTAGTCCTATCTCCGAGAAAACCCCATCTCATCTTCGTCCTCACTATCGCTGCTCTTCATTCCACCACCACCTCCTTCCGCCTAGCACTTCGTCTCCTTCTATTCATTCAAGGCGATACTCCTAACAAGACCACCCTCTCTATACACCTCCGTTTCCATTCCCACCCTTTTCTTCCATACTGTAACATCTTCCCCCAAAGTCCCTACCAGCTATGCCAGCGGCAGGAAAATATTCTCCAAGCATTCCGCTCGCCGGACGAGGCTGTCGAGGCGTTAGGGCAACAGTGTAGGGATATCTTACTACTGGTTTTTTCTTTTCTGCCAGCTGATATCGTTGTATTGCTTAGTGGGTTCATGCCAAAAGCCTCATCTGTGTGTGCGAAGGACACTCGGCTTGTGACTCCGCAAGCCGGCCTGGAATACCGCGGGCTAGGCGGGTGGGTCGTGTAAGCTGCTCTTCGTTGCGAGTGATGTTGATGACTTCGTCGCGGAAATCTGGGAAAGCAGGTGTTTTTGGGCGGTGAGATGATCGGGCTGTTGGTGGTTTGTCGTACTCCTGTCTTAATCCTGCTGGCTCCTCGTCCAGTATCATTGAAATATGTACACATATGTTGGCAGTCTCTATTTTCGTTGAGCCGTGGAGTTTGGTTCCCACATTTCACGCTCTGTTCTAAAGAGTATTCCTGGGAGCAAGGAAATAGAGGTGGGCTTCTTTCTGAAATCCTGGTAGATTCTCTGTCTGGTTGACGATACCTGCTCTCAGCTCCTGTCGTCTCCTGACAATTCCGTATTATTCGTGGTAAGGAACCTCCATCCATAGCACTTATAGCGCTGTTCTATATGATAGATGCGCTTTAAAGCTTACCGATCGCGGCCGTCTAAGAAGTCCACGTCCAGCTTTATAAGATGAGGGGCTCCGTGTAGGGTCAACCCCACCGAGCAGAGGTTCGCGTCGCAGTGAGCACTCAAGACGGTAGGCGATTCCCATGATACTAGTGTGTTTTCGTCAACTTCTCTACTCCCTTCAGCCTTTCAATCTCGCTAGCGAGACTTTGATTGCTCTCCATTCATGAATGCTGTCCATGAAATCGAGCGTAGATTAAGTTTCTTTCGGACGAGCACGTCGAGTATCATGCCATGCAGAGACTTACATTAGCCTTACCTCACGACTCCTGACTCACATCTTGCTAAATGTATTGAAGTGAATGGGTAGCTCTCCAAGTAATGCACTCGTTCGCCGTAGAGCATCTGTCATCCAGTGTTGTTGAGGATGGCCATATCTGAATCGGCCTTCTTGAAACGATCAGGAGGCAGCTTCGTACGGGTCTAGACGGAACCTCCGATGTGAACAGCCTGTTTCGTCAGACGCAGCAAAAGGTAAAGCACCTTCGCCAACGCGAGACAGGGTGAACGAGGGCTATGTTTGCCCAAATAGCTCCCTCGGACAGGCAATCATTGTAAATTCCTATCGCCAATGCACCATGTATTACGACCCCCCCCGTAGGCGTCAGTACACTTCTCCATATAGCCGTCCTTACATGAGGAGTGTTTCAGGAGATCACGACTTCGACGAATATGTTGACATCGTTTGGCTCTTTATAGGTGATAAGACGGCCACTCGGCGACTCCACAAGATCATCACATTGCGTAATTTCAGACCCAGCGTCGAAAGCAGTCCGAAGGGTGAGTACTACATCGCAACCCTTGCCGTCACGTTCTCTTTAGAGCAAAGCATGTCTTCTTCGAGAGCAGCATGTTATCCGCTTTGGGCCCTTTCTTGATTCCTTTGGTATCGTCCCCTGTCGCACGTGCTTTGCTATTTTCTTCATGCGCTGCTATCTGCCTCTCGCTTACCTGTCTCCACATTTAGAGTAGCTTCATAGTTGTCTTGTATTATTCTAAACGACTCCCGTTCCATGATATTCTCTTTCTATATCTCGATAGAATCAAGCCTTGTGGAGATGGAATCAAATCTTTAAATTGCGTTTTCTGGATCAGTGGTTGTAGTATATCTAGATTTGAGTAAACGATCGTTCGGAACCAATATGACCTGACTGTGCGCCTTGGAGATGATTTCGGACACAGTCTCTGGGGCATTTTAGTACACAGATCGTCCCAGTCATAGGAGAGGCGAGAAGGGCGGTTGCAATGAGAGTCGCAAGCAATAGTTAATATAGTTATATTACTGGCAGACCTAGAGGAGGGCGTAGATAGGTTGTGGTTTCCTAGCTGTTCAACCTGCCATCGCAGAATTCGGTCAGAGGGAACCTCCATATATGTCCGTTATCAGCCCATTGCACCAATTAGCTTGATCGCTACAATTCTGTTGTGCTCGCGTGCTGCCTCGCGGTCGTCTTCAAAGTCAACACGGGCGTCGAAAGCCATCTCCCCATTCTTTCCGACCTGCCCTCTATGGTCCTCACCACTTCGGAAAGTAGAGACTAGATCAATTCATTAGCACTTAAGTCATCATCATCCCGATGGCTATCATTAGGGCGACCTACTACCGGCATAGGTGGAAATCCCGGATTTGGAGTTCGCGGTGAACTTTCAGCGACCACTTGGGCTTTGCTAGATGGCCCAGTCTCTAGCAGATTACCAGTCAATGTGTTTGCTTTTTTCCTTTAGACTTTGAACTCTGTCTCCGTGTAGGTGCAATTGACGAGAACTGCTTGAACCTTCGGCATCCGGTAATCCACGCTGGTATCTGCGTTATTAGGACCAAGAGCGCTGGACGTATCGAATCTGTGATATACATATGTATTATATACACCCCGAACTTAGGATTGGAGATTGCCGTTTTCGATCGGGAAAGGGAGCAGGGCCGCTTTAAAGGGAGCAACGAGAGAGAGCAAGGGGGCGTAGCAAGGGAGCATCGGGGGAGCACCGGGGGAGCACGGGGGAGTACGGCAGCGCAGGGGCGCCGCAGGTGGGAGCCTGAATTGGATACCCGGCTTTCGGCACAACTTTGACTTCGCCACTTCTCACAAATTTGTGTAGAGATTCCTGAATTCAATGTCCCAAGTGACAGTGTTTATGCGCAAGTTCTAATCATCCGCCATTACTAGTCAATCGTCAGCCTTGTGTTGTGAAGTACTGACCGCTTCTCTCGCTATCAACATACCTACAAGGCGCTCGTGCCTGTGTCCTTATGCCTATTCATCCAGTTTAGATATGTGAAAGATTTACAGCATACTTTTGCCGTACTCAATATAGCCTCGCAGGGCATGGATTTATAGTACAATACGCCAATGTCACTTTTCCACTGGCTGGAAGGAACCTCGAAAGGATAAGGGAGCAGGGACAAGATAACTTTTTCAGAATCCTCTCCAGCTAAAGAGTTAAGTCAAGCCGAGATTTAAAGGTGTGAGGCCGACTGCTGATCGTCAAGGTGTTTAGGTGTTACATAGACCCGCTATTCCGAGTATTGAATATGAAGCATGTGTATTAAGTGAATCTTTCGTTGGAGACCCTTTTAAACCTGTCTCCCTTACTTCTTATTATGCGAAGGTGCTACTATATCTATTTCGCTCTCTATCCACCTTTTCTCTGCAAATGCTTACAGAAATGACACGGGTCTGGACGACAGGAGAGAAAATGAGGCTGGCAGATGTTGAACTATACATTACTGGAGCAAAGCATTCATACACGGTCTGATCGGTGGTCAGATAAGTATGTGGACTGCCCCAGAAACAGATGCAGATGCCGAAGAAGAGGAGGACGAAGTTGAAGACGGAGCGAGACCGGACTCAAAAGCGAAGAAGACGAGAACAAAGAAAATACGGACCGACATGATACACCATGGCCATAATCAATATTGACAGATGATCTTCCAACCGCAAGAACCTCCTTGTCTGGTTACGATGCCAGTGTGGCTAAATTGTTTGACCAAGCTTCACAGAATCATATTGGTGATCATGCTAGAAATTTAGTGGTAGGATGTTTCTCTCTTTCCCTCACTACCGTTTTCATAGTTTTACTGTCCTTCATTAAGATTTTAATCATCCCTTGACACCCTAAGCTCTCGTTCCACCAATCAGGTTACTGATAATGCTCGAAATCGTCTTCAATAGACCCACCTTCCCATCATCTTCGTAGCACATAGCCTCAGTAGTCTACTCTGTCAAAATATGAAATATATATTAGGCTATATTTAAGCCGCTGCCGGTATGCCAGAAGAAATCGGTTTCATATGGAGACGGCCATCTCCGGATACAGCTAGCAAATTCAAACATCGTCTTCCTAGCCTATGAGAAGATCCGATGAAGGCTGTTCCTGCGCTTCTCCTTTTTCCTGCGGACGAATCATTTATTTGTAAATAGTGATATGATTAACGCAGTCTGTGCCTTCAAGTCGGTGATCAAAGCGATTGTATACTAGCAGATAGAGGACCAGGATTAGTAGTTACTTTTTGTGTGTGAATAAAAGTACCCCTTGCTTCCATTTCATTCTCAGCCTCTGTTTGTTAGTAAGGCCCTTGTACAACGATTAGCCAGCCTAGACTCCATCATTTGGCCGCTTGTCCACGGTCGATTGTGAGCATGATTCCAGACACAAAATTTAGGGCAATTGTCGATCGGCCAACCAGGGTTTCCAGCGAGATCCATGCAAGTGTGGTTCGGTCGTCGCTGTCTCCAATGCCTTGTGGGGTTGCAAAAGAGCACCGTAGGTAATGATGCCAATCCGGTCACAACGAATTTAAATGGCGTCGTGAATCAAAGAACCGTATGCTTAGATTCTAGAATGGTCATTTTAGTTACTTGCACCGACAAACACCACCAGCACAGCAGCGTACGTCGCCGTCGCAACCAATGTCTCCGGATTATTTGCTCGAATCCCCACCGACATCATCATCGCAAACAACGTCACTGCAACAGAAACAGTAATCAAACTCTTCCCCTTACCCATCCTCGGCAAAGCCATAATCAGCATCGGAACCACCAATGCCGCTCCACCCGCAAACGCAATTACAAACCGTGCCAACTTATCCACGAATGGCGAAACCGTTTCCGGTGGCAGCCTCTGCAGGTACTCATCCATATGGCGGTCTATTTCGGCTTTTGTGTAGGTGAGACGACTGGGGAGGAGAGCTTTGAGGTGGTTGCGGATGGGGTCGGAGGGGATTTGGGGGCCGGGGGAGAGGGTTCGGTAGCGGGAGTTGAAGGGGTCGCCGCGGAGTTCGGCAATTTCGAAGAAAGCGTGTGAGAGATCGCGGCGACGGGAGGATGCTTGGGAAGGGGGGATTGAAGTTAGGGATTCCATGTAGGCGTAATCCTTAATTGCGTTGGCTTTGCGGAAGAATTAGCTACAGGAAATCATGCACTGAAAGTGTCCGAGTAAAGAAGGTGGTTGGTGGTGGGAAGGGAGTCGCAGCACTTACTGTATCTATGAAGGGTGTTCTCAATCTCTACTGACTCTTCGTCAGACACATTGACCTTGTCTAGATAACAACCTTTTAACTTCGCAAGGCGATTTTGCAGACAGAATAAATTTAGGCGATGAAGCGAGCGATATTCGAGAAAATGAATATCGTCATGCTGGGTGGCATATGTGTAATGGATCAATCTTTCGCCATATTCCATGTCATCTTCCATGACACCAAGCTTTTTCTGCGCTTGCGTAATTGGTGGAGGTTGGAGCCATGGCGGTTGTGAGGTATCGTTGGCCATGCTCTACAACCTTGCGACTACCGTGAGAGAGGGAAACCCATTCAATGCACGTTCAGACCATGTTTCTTTGCATGCCAAGGCGGGTTTTCGAAGCTAGGACGTTGAAGCAAGTGTATGGGGTCCTCTGCCGTATACCCTGGGGTACATTGATTCTTCGCTGGCAACCTGCCACCGGACGATTACATTAGACACTGCCCCGATGAGTGTGTGAAAATGGGCTGAGGGCGGGGCTGAGCACGCTGGGTGGGCGATCAAGGGGCCAGACCTGGCTTCTGCAGCTACGCGAAGCCTGTTAGTTCTTTCAGGCTGACTTCCTGATTCAAGACTACAAAGAAGCATCACCTCCGCAGTGTTTTTGAGTCGTGCTGCATTGCCTAATTTGTAAATTCTTCTCAGCTCCCATCATGGCTCTCGATACAGAAAAGCGAGACCCCAGAGATATCGATGAAAGCGCCCATATTCCAAATGGCGGCTTCATCGGTGAAGAGGAGACTTCGACCTATGTTTACCTTCCTACCTACAACTTTACCCTGAGCCATGAATTTTCCTCTTCCAACCATTTGACCTTGACCGACTGCCACATCGCAATGAAAGCTACCCTTCATAAAGCACGTCTTATCATTTTCGAGATCGCACGACAAAATAGGCCGTTTCACAGACGCCATTTAAAGAAAATAATCCTTAGTGGCTCGATCAGGGACTTAGATAAAAATCTGTCCTCGACGTCGAGCGATTTAGATGGTCTTCTCAGCATAGGAACTTATGTGTATGGGCACAGCCGCTTACATGATCTCCTGATGAATTCACTTGTGGCACATGAAAGCTTCAAAGACAGTTCGAGTACTTACAACCCTTGTTTAAGGCAGCACAAGGATATTAATACTCTCTGCAGCGAAACTGAAACGATCATTCCTCCGCTCAGAAAAGGTCTTCGTGCAAAGTGTGCTTCAAACCCTTAAGCAGGCCTTGATTGACAGAAACACGCCCAATTTTACGGCCCTTATCGCAGAGGCGGACCAGTGCAGCAAATATATCGAACAAGCGTGTCAAAAGCGGGGGGAATCCGTTGTGGCGACAATCTCTGAGCTCAAAGGTGCCTAGCCATGAGCATCATGTACACGAGACAAGACTGACCATTCATTCAGAAGGCGAAGGCTACCGCGAAGCAGAGAAGCTTGACGGCAAGATTAAAAGTTTGGAGCAGCGAGCGAGCGACATAGGCCTCAGATGGGGGGAAGATAAGAAGTATGAGGTATTGAACTCCAATGTGTTTGGCCATGCGGACGGGCCTAGCTCGCTTGTTGCTTACCTGGAGAATTGGCTTGAAGAGCATCCAGGGATGGGGAGTTCTGGGCTCGTTCAGGGGCTAAAGCTCCCTTCGCATCCGCATCCGCATCCCCCCCCTTCTGTGGATTGGTATTCCCCTCCTAGTGATCGATATATCTCCCCATACGAACAGCCAAAACCAATGAAAAGAAAAGCGAGCGAAGAGGCATTTGGCTGGCTGGCCACTCAAGCGAGAAAGCTATGGCGGCGAGGCGCGTCAGGCGTCGCACCATAATTGGAATGTAGGCTTTAAAGCCCTCTGGTAACGGTCTTACGCGGCTAGACAGGGTATTGTTGCGGTTACCGTAACTCTTGCAGATGCCTTCGCACTAGCTACTGCATTAGGCTTAGCGTAATAGTTTATAGGGAGGCTCTCCGCCTCTCTACTAATATATCTTGCTACTAAATTATGATATATACCTAATTATTAGGGTTCTCTTAATCCCTAGACCTCTTAGGGGTTTAGCTCTTAATTAACCTAATTAGGTCTTATAAAGAGAAGTATTAAGGATAGTATAAAAGTAGGCTTTATTAAGTTAAATTAATATTAAATAATATTTGATACTTAAATATTAAGATTTATATATTTAGGAGATAATATAAGTTAAATATAAGGTTCTTATATATTATAAAAGTAATATTATTATATATCTAAAGGAAATTATATAAATAGCCTTACTTACTCTACTTATTCCGTCCGCAAATAGAAACGGGGCCCCGCTAGCCCCTAGACGTCCTCTAGGCGCCCTGGGAACCCATATAGCCTAGGGCCTACCCCAGGCGTAATACGCTCCATTTAGGCCCTAAGGGTTATATAGGGAAGGCCTAAGGGCGTGCCTTAGGGGCGGCTTAGGGGCGGCTCAGGGGCGGCCTAAGAGCGGCCTAGGG
>JAABUL010004346.1_pt1 | contig 19131 bp, 10 predicted proteins | sample 5559151 | NCBI WGS metagenome assembly JAABUL01 (sample SAMN10711876, study PRJNA513368) | rock metagenome | isolation source: Antarctica rocks | place: Antarctica: Victoria Land, Pudding Butte sud | reverse complement strand
ATTACGGCATGGCGAAAGCAGGTGTGACAGGCTTCTCGAAAGTCATCGCCAAGGAATGGGGTCCCTCGTATGGGGTGAGAGCAAATACGTACGTGTCTCGTCTATGCGAGCCGGTCTTTCGGAGTGGTTGATACCTTTGTAGCGTCGCATTCGGCCACATTATTACCCGCCTGACCGCCGCCAAAGAAGAAGGCGCTTTTGTAACAACGCCTGATGGTGGGAAAGTTGCTCTCGGGATACCGAAAGCCCAAAAGGAAGCAGCTGGAGCAGCTGCGCATGCAGACATACCGCTCAGAAGACCAGGTACGGCCACAGAGGCGGCTAGTGTAATATTGGCGGTCGCCAGCCCGCTTTTCAGCTATGTGAATGGACAGACAATAATGGTGACTGGTGGAAGGAACATGTAAGTACAACTGGGATAGCTGGAAACATTACAGCGGTGGGTGGTATCCATGGCTGCTCATTACCTCGAGCGATGAGAGCGTGCAACAGGCGATGGAGAAAATTTCCTCGAATCAAGGAGGACAATCGTCCATCTCATCCAGGCTCGTCTCCGGTATGCCTTGCCAACCATAAATCTAGCCTCTGAACGACCATGGTCAGTCAAGAAACCGAGAAGAAGAGTTGACTTAATGGGATCTACGGCCTGCAGTCTTGACGTTTGAATGACTTGCAAAAGCAGGAGGGTCATCTCCGAAGGCTTGAGACGTCCTGGTTGTCCTTCCAAAGCCAACGTCTTAAGCCTGATACGATTGCATAGCTCTGGTGACGCATCCTGGCTCAATCATCTCCAATCGAGCAACCAGCTGCGTCCAGACCCTACCTTGCATTATCTGTCCCTCCTCGTTCGTCACAAACGGAGCAACAAAACGCCTATGCTGTTGTCAGATAACTTCACACGCCCAAAAGGTGGGAAGAACGGCCACTCACTCCTTACTCCTTATTTTCACAGTCCAAGCAATACTTTCCATGGCTTTCCTCGCCCGCTACTGAAGCATGCAACAGCGTGCGACTACCTGCTTCGGCCGATCACGCCAATAAAAATCGTAACACGGCGACGTAAACCTTGAGGGCAGGGCCGAGATTGCGGGTCAATTCGGTGTAGCAGAGGCCCGGGTTTAGCAAGTTGATTATGACGCCACATTTCGATATTGGAAGACGAGCAGCCAGAGCTCGAACGACGTATACCTCTAAGAGCTTCGAAACATTATATCTGGCAGAGGGGAGATTCCGTAAAGATCAGCATTTTTCAGCTTGGGGAGACACTGTGACTTACCGATCGTTCATTGTCCTCTCGTCCATTGTGTCCAAAGCAGCAAAGATGTCTTCTTCTTTGCCCTCCTTGAACTTTGCGGTCGCGTGCAAGCCATTTGTCAGGATCGTTAAAAGTTGGGATGCGGCCTGCTCGCTCCCCCTTCTCCTTCATCGTGGGCAATAACAGTATCGCAAGTAAGAATGTTCCGAGCACATTGACCATGATGGTTGTCTCATGTCCCTCCGCTTCTGTCCAACGGTCTAGGGCAATACCGGCATTTTCAATCACAGCATCAATGCGCGCTAGCTCCCTATCGGCACGCTTGGCGAATGCTCTGACGGAGTCAAACGAGGATAAGTCAAGAAGCCAAACTTCTGCGATGCCTGTTCGACCGGTGCTGGCTTCAACGGAGGCTTTGGCGGATTCGCCCTTTGAAAGAGAACGCACAGCAATAATGACACGGGAGGCGTTGAGTGCGCTGAAGCCAAGGACTGATGCGACTCCACCTTAAGCCAACTGATTTTGTCTGGCATCCATTACAATGGCATGCATTGTAATCCCATCTTGGTATTCGAGGACGTCTGAATGATTCTGGCTGTTGTGTCTTCTATATATTGAAGGAGCAGAGTATTTCTGTCCTCACCATCGCCGGCGTAATTTCAACGAGTGCTATACGAATTTCACGTTACAACGAGTCCTAGTACGACGCAGTAGAGAACGGGTTTGGCTGACATGGTGACTGATCCTTCAATGTCCCTATCGCAGAATGGTAAGATAAGGAGCTGCTGTTGAGCCAGAGTCCATTGAGGGATACCTTCATCTCAACAACGCCATAAAGTTCGGGAATAGCGTCTTTGACAGCAATGCTCAGCTCCTTCGAAAATGCTCCTGGACGCTGCGTACACGGAGCTCTTGTTTTGAAGCAGAATCTCATCCTTCAGCTCTCGGATTCGGCACCACAGAATTCATCCCGTTGAACAGTCCTCAGCTGTCAGAAGAAGCTCCTCTGTGTATTTGCAAGGTTCCAACCATGGGATTGAGTCTTTCTTGTACCTGTAGACACGTTACAACAGACAATTCAAAAGGTTTCAGTTGCTAGTCTTCTGAACGGTCTCCCTTCTTCCTGGGAGTCAAACAAGTTGCGGATGGCGTTGCTGGTTGTCGTTATCTTTTCTTATTGGTGATACATTCTGTTACTGGCTAAGCTGGTCGTTGGATGCTTTCCGTCACGATATCACCTGCTCAACTGTAGGGAAATGAAAAACAACTCAAGATAAAATTGATGGTAGGCGACCCGTGACAAGCGCTTCGAATAGAATTTGCGCCCTGCGATGAGTTGTTGCGCATATCGCTAGAGCGCTGCTCTACTTTTGAACTTCCTCCATGTCGTTGCGACAGCCATGGATAGACTATAAGAGTGGAGGTATGCCCCACACTAGTATCCATAAATTTTAGCAATCGCGCACTCAGAACACTACCCCAAGGTCTCTAGACGGGAGATTCCTGACTTGGACCATACAATGAAGGCTCATATTCAAATAGTCCATCTCCTCGCTTTTGCCTATCTTTGCGCAGCTATTTTACTACCTCCCATGAGAGTCTCATCCTCCTTGACAAACCACTCATTAGCAGATCTCAGCTCAGCTTCCACAAACTTTTCGGCACGGGATCGTTTTCCCTACAGCATCCGCATTCCAGATAGACCTCTCTGGCTTCTCCTGGGTTTCGTTCCCAACCAACCGATGTCTCAGTTCGATATTGGGGGAATTTTGGCTCTATCGAACAACACTGTACAACACTTTATTGATGAGTTTGGCGAGGATGTCCTCGTTCCCATTTTGGAAGGGGATCGCTACCCTAAGTTCATAGAGTTAACACAACCTCATTTCGTTTCTTTCGCTCTTTTCGCTCTTCGTGGCGGCCAAAGCGAATTTACTTGGGGGTTGGTGAGAGATGTCATCAAGGCGTTGTATCTCTTTCTGATCGAGGGGCGGCGGTACAACGCCGTAATCTACCAAGTGTCGACACTACGAGTTTTGGGTATACCTAAAGCAAATGGTCGGCTCGACACGCTGCCAGAGTCAATGGTGGAAGTTAGCTAGGAAATGAGATTGCGACGTACGTCTTCGATGATGCGATGCCAGGAGGAGAGCCACTTTGGTTGTCTATCAGTGCGCTCGTTTACCTCATACCATACACAATTGCACTGTTCAATCCATTAAGTACTGCAAACCGTCGAGTCCCGGGGGGCATATTTACTGCAGTGCCTTGTATGTGGCTATGGCGAAGTCGACCGATTGGAGGCAGGAGACGGTTGTATTGATATTCAGCGAGAACTATTCAAGGAGCTCTCCGAAAGCCGATCGAAAGATGACCGTTATCATCACCGCGCTGGTAGTTAGCGATAGGTTACCCATGGTCAATCGACCCAGTACAATTAGGTTGGGTTGTTAGAACCCACCCTACAAATATGCGATCGAGTACTCCCAAGAGGTATAAAATCTACTGCTAGCTTTACTTACAAAAGCACAGGGCATCTATCTCACACCCCATCTCCTGGAAAGGCTTTTTCAGAGTGCCCTCACCTTGAACAGCGGTTGGACCATCATCCAAGAATCCTAGGAGGCTTAAGGTGAGCAGTAAGTAAGAGCTTTCGGTCACTTCTATGGAACTTGCTCCTGGGTTTCCGTTGTTGGTTATCTCCTTCGAAGATTTTCATTCCAAGACTGGTTGAGCTGATTCTGTACAGAGGTTGTGACGGTTGGATGACCACATGAATTGTTGGTTGTGTCCTCGGACTTTGCCTGCCTACAATCGCATCTATATCCCAGGAAAGACTGAGGATGAACAAAATAGCAAGGGAATATCCCAGCAATAAACAACTATGGAATACTTGTCCTGAAGCCATTGTGGATTGGCAGCTGCCCTGGCAATATAAAAAAGGCTTAAGCTGCTCGGCCCAAGCTTACCTTCGACAATCTTGCTTTCGTGAATGTGTGCGCGGATATCAGCACTGTAGCATGATATGCAAGATTTTCACTATACCTTTTTCCCATTCTGACTCACTATGCCAAGCCCTCCCTGCTTCAAAATCCCAACTCAACAAAACAGCTTGCTCAAGAGAATCACCAATTATACAGGATAAGATCTGCTCTTCATCACAACCCACCCATTATTTCTAACATCGAACTTCGACGCGAGACACTTGCAGCAACCACACTCAGTCCCCTTACATCAATCTCTACAATTACAAGTATACACTACCACGCATCGCTTGAGCACAATGCCATCCTCATTGTCGAACTACATCTCCGACCTCAAGAAAAAGCACTACGACGACTTGTCGGACTATGAAAGAGGGAAAGTCGATGGCAGAATCCTAGCATACTCGGCAATGGCCACAGTATATGTTGCTTCCACCATTTTCAACCGATATTACAGCAAGCGAATTCTGTGATCTGTAGTCGTTGTCGTCCTCAGCGCATGGAGCGATACTGACGAATGCTTAGTCGATCAGCTCATCCAATGCTAGACATACAAAATCGTATGGTAAGAGCCAACTTGATTGTACCGCCATGGTGGCGGTTTTATCAAAAATGAGGGAAGTTGAGAAGATTTGGTCCTGTTAATCGAAGAAGTTTCTTCGTTACAGACTCTCGATGGATAAGGGCCTTATTGGTGTTGATCGTATAATCGTAGGCGGGAGCGGTTGAAGGATAGCTGAGGTGCACCGCGGGTTTCCATAAGCATGGTAGAGTTGTAAGCTTTGGAGACACAAGCTAGACTCTAAGGAGTCTATTGGGGACGACTACCGGATGATAATTAGTGCTGTTGTTACGTTGATAGACCCTCATTGAATTGTTTCCAGCTTAGCGGAGCATCATGCACCATTGGTGAAGTTTACTTGCGGCCGCGTAGAAGTTGTGCGGGATCTGGTTAATCCTATCGTAGAGCGATGGTAGTGCTTCCGAAGACTTGGCCTTCCGTGCACTCAGGGGAACAGATTCACTGATATCCGGCATGCTAGGGGGGAAAGCGGCTACGGCTGAATTAAGGGGTGGGTGAGGAGTTATTGACTCACTTAGCTGTCTGCTTCCCCAACCATACTCTCGTGCACCCAAATCCAAACTTCCACATAAACAGAGCAACCATCGGGTTGCCATTCTCCAAGAACCGGGGTCGAGGAGGTTTGAAATGTATAGCGATACCTTTGGACACCTCCGAAAGAGTAAGACGGAGGGCTCACAGTGGCTGGTGTCTCTCGGGGCATGCCTTCGATGCAGCGGGAGGGAGAAGGCTGAAGGTGCGTGATGATTTCTCGGTATTCTTTCAGATACCAGAGGGAAGAAAGCTGAAGGTACTTGGTGAGTTTCGACATTCTTCAAAGAAAGCATGAAATAGGACGAAGGTGCGCGATGGAATTTTCGACATGCTTTGGGGAGACAGAACGGAGAAGACTGATTGTCTGTGTCGCCCTGGTCGGCTATAAGGATCGAAGCGCTGGAAAATGTGGCAAGGACGAGCAACTGAGGGTGCGTGACGGAAGTTTTTAGTCGTCTTTGATGCCCTGATCGGGGAGTCGTTTTGGCTGGGAAGCAGGGCCGAAGTACTTGCAACAGCGTCATGGAGGAGGACTTGAAGGTGCGTGGTGAATTTGCTTGTCTTTGTCACCCTGGCTGGAGATTGGGGCCAGAGTACTGGAAACAGCGTCAAGGAAGAGGAGTTGAAGGTGCGTGATGGATTTTCTCTGGTTATCTTTGCTGCCCTGGCCAAAGCCAGAGCACTAGAAACAGGGGCAGGGAAGGACTTGAAGGTTCGTGGTAGCATTTTTTTCCCCTTTCTTTCCTTACCAGCCTGACTCAATACAGCAATCAGTATGAGCAAATACCTGGCTGGATGCATGGATTGGACCCATGCAGCTGAAGAAGGGCCTGCCTGTTACTCCAAAAGTGGCCCGGCGAGATTCGTGCCCATGGTCATTTGTCCAACAGGCAGAAGCCTGCTTGGTGAGCTCATGAAATCGCCTTATCTTCGAGCCAGGCATGTACGTAGAAAGATTCCGGTACGCGGAAGACTATAATGTATTCGACCACGTGGCATAAAACTTCCCACCAGCGCTCCCTGGCAAGACGTGTTGATGTCTTCGCATATTACTCGGTTCATTTTCTTGCCCTTCTGGGACTCGACGCCTCAGACCACAGTCAATGGGCCTCCTCCTTTCGCAGGGATCGCGTGATGTCCAGATATAAACGTTATCCACATAGGTAGAGGGTTTTGGGCACAACCTCGATATATCTCGTGTCCGCTATACGATGAAATTTACTCTCTTAATCCTCAATTTTCGTCTTTCTCGCTTCTACACGTGCGCTTTACATCTCTTTCTTCTCTCCCTTAACTAAGTGCCCTTGGTCACATTCCGCGGCCGTGCAGAAGGCTTATCCACGTCCGTTCACGAGGATTCTATTGCGAGCTTGGGAGTACTTATATCTAGGAAGATACATTATAACGGCATGCATTGGGTATCGAAAGAAGCTTGTTCATCTTCTGCCAAATGAATGACCGTTTGGAATGAGCGATAATGAGATAAAAAGCTACGCTAGACTAATCCTACACGCAATCAAAACGCTACAAAGACAACCGCTTCAGTCTAGAAATCTCGCTTCAGCGACGCGAAACCAATAATAGGACTCCGAGAACAACAAAACAAGAGCAAAAACCGGAGAGAGACCATAGTAGACGCTGACCAACCAATCAACAAGCTTCATCTCCATCGAATCGAATGTCAAGTATCACGTCCGCGAAATTCTGTCCAATCCGAGCAAGTCTAACAACTCCCATAGAAAGGCCTGAATTGTCCGAATAGCCGGAAGAAACTGTCATACCTACCATGTTGCTCGATGCCGTCTGCAGTGTATCGGAATCATCAGAGCTCAACTGATCTCCATTGCCGTATGCATTCAGGATATGGCTCGTCCCCTTGCCGGCCTCGCACTCACTACCCGCGACAGATATACAAACGTCCTTCTGAGTATAATGGAGGTTTATGAGACAATTGGCGGTGTTTGTGTCGTCTTGTGTCCAGTAGTAACCACCACCCTGGGAAGGCTGGTCCCAGCATGCTTGCCATGTGCCTCCATCCTGCTGGCAAACAACGCACTGTTCGGAGCTATTGTCGCAGCACTGTGGATCTTCGCCGAAGATTGCACCGTTCAATTGGGTGGGAGCAAAGATTGCTATAAGTGCTCCGCCTGTGCCCTGTCGCTTGGTTAACGAATCTGGTTGTTGAGAGGGATGTGCCGAAGCTGGAAGGGTAGACAAGATAGCTATCGCGGACGAGTTAAGGAGAGTGCGGCTGAGAATTGCCATTTCGTTGCTTGAAGGCCGGTACTATGAGTCAAGTCTGAGGCTAGGTGAATTGTCTTGCGTTCTGAGATGTGATCGACAAAGGCAGTTGATGCTATTCTGTAATAGGGGGGAATTGCTGATGTTCAGATTTGCTGCTGATGCCGTAGGTACAGGCCTCTTTTATAACTTTGGGTCTCTCCATATATTGGTCTTCAAGGCTATGTCGCCAGTATTCTTCTCTGTTAATGCTGGCGACTAAGTAACTGTCAGCATCTCTAGTTTCTTCGACTTTCTTCTGCGCCCACTGTCGCCAATGAGATGCATCCCTGTTTGCCCAACATTCTGTTGTGCTTGAAACAACTGCTCAGAGGCTTAGAGTAGAACCAACGTAAGCCAAGGAATAGTGTGCACTGGTCTAAAATCTTGGTGATTAATTACTATCATCCTTGGAATCCTAAGTCCCCGGCGCTTAAAGCATGCTTGGTGCACTTTGGACCCGTATTCTGGTAGTGTTTGCGGGGTTCCGTTCACTTGAGAATCCATCACTTCTTCCTGAAACCAGCCACAACTTCGTGATAGCTGTTACTCTAGAAAAGCAGTATCTAGACACAACAAAGGTACGGCTTGCCACCCTAATCGAACCACCAAGCTCCTGTAGACGGCGACCATCAGTGCGTGTAATGCTCTGGCACATCTGGGAAATCTTCAACTGTACAGGTACAGACTTGCTGGGAGTCCGGAGTTCGACTTGACGCTGACCTCCTCTGGCCATAGAGTACCTTACTTCCTACCCAGCACGTTGTAAGTTAGTGTGACGCTAAGCAGGGTATCTAGCCTCCACTACTAATATCCGGATCGTGTACTTTGACAGTACGAAAAAGAGCCTCTCGGTGCTGGTCAAGGCCTGCTAACAAGACACGCCTCGCATCCTTCCTGAAGCCAAAAATATGGATCTTTGCCTGATCTTGTCACTTCTTTGCAGGCGCAATTGACTGCACCTTGCGTATCGAGTGTGAGAAAACGATCCCATCGACGCAGAAGTATGGCTATGCGAGCTCTCGACAAGGTAGCGCAGGTCTTCACGTTAAATAGCAGGGGGTCATTGCCAGCAAGTTACACTTGAGATTGCTGTGTTGCAAGACTGCTTCCGCCTACGCATCGACTTTCGATCTGGATCTATCCTCTGATGAACAGGCTACTCCAAATCTTCTTGGAGCACTCTGAGCACCTGTACAGTATCTGAAGCCTCGGCGAGAAAAGGAATGGTGGATGTTAAACAACTTTGTGAGATTGGAAGATTGAAAAGAGCGCGACGACAGCCCGGCGTTCTTCTTAATCTTCGGGGCAGCGCGCTAAGTTAAGAGTGATCTGCCAAGACCTTGGCATGGGGCTTCCTGATCAAGGCGACCAAGCGCTTAGCGCCTAGCGCTACAAAACTAAGCTATCTATATTATATTGAAACATCTCTCTTCCCGATTGTTTTTGTTGGCTGTTGTGTGCTGTTAAGATTCTACTCTTACGTAATCGAACTTCAAAGTTTGTATAGCTTTAAGTAATCTTGCGCGTCTTTGTTTTAATCTTTATCAATATTGTATTATTTTTTTCTATATTATATATTGTTGTTTTTTATTTTTATTTCTTTGCTATATTGCAACAAATCTATATTAAATATACTTTTACGCGTTCTATAGCTAAATTCGAGAATACTAACTTTATTTGTTTGTTAATTTTGTACAATCGATATTGTGTAGATTTTATTTTAATCTTATTATTTTGTTTCTATTATATATTAAAGTTTTTTAGTTTTGTACAAATATAAATGCACAAAGATATTTTTTGAGCAAAATCGATTTCAATATTGTTTTACAACTATTATATTAATTTAAACAAGTTTATATTGCTACTATATATACTTTTTCTATTTTCTATTTTATATATTTTTGATTAAATTGTACTATATAAGTCTCTATTATATTTGTTTCTATTTGTTGTATTATTTTACAACTTCTTTTACTATTTGTATATTTTTTTTTTTTTAATTTTATATCTTTTGTTATTTGCGATTTATTTTATTTGCGTAATTTTATACAAAATTATATTAATATATATTATAATATAAATATCTATATAGAAAAGTATAATTAATGCAAGATTTTGCATTAAAAAGTAGAGATTGTTGCAGAATTTATATTATATACTAGCTACTATTCTAAAAATAATAGTTTGCTCGATTTTTTGCAAGAACTATCTATTTTTCTAAAATTTTTACTTAATAATAATATTTTTAAATTTAAATATTTTCAAAAATATATTAGAGTATACAACTCTATACTAACTTTTATATTTTATATATATATTTTCGATATACAACTTAATAGTTAAATAGAAATTCAAATTTTTACAATTTATAAAAAATTGTATTATTTACAAGAATCTTTGTATACTATTATAGAACAATTATTAAATTTTGCACAATTCTATTTTTACAATTTTTAATAAACAACTATTGTATATTTTGTATACAATTCGAATTTATAACAATTTTTTTTAAAAAAATTAGTACAAATAATACAAAATTGCAATAATTTATTTATTGCAATATATATTATTGTACAAGAACAAATTAAATTTATACAAGTTAGTACTAAATTTATACAAATTGTAATCAATTCTTGTTTGCAATTAATTATAGAGAAAAATTCTAACAAAAAATATACAAATCTATTAATTGCAAACAAAGTTATACTATTTTTATCAAATAAATATAAAGATTGTTTTTTTCAAAATATAGTATTTGCGAAATATATAGAATTCAATAAGAAATATAAATTTTATCGAATTAATTATATTAATACTATATATTTCTCTTTATACTATATTTTTTTCTTTTTGCAAAACAATTTTGATTAAATATAATTGCTATAATTTTGCAATAATTAATAGCAACAAGTTTTAACTTAATATTTGCAATATATATAGATATGTTATTATTTTTTTAATTGTGCAAATTAATACTTTATAATATTGTATAGTATATAGTTGTTTTAACAATATATTGTAAACTATTACGCAATTATTAATTAATAGACTTTGAATTTCTATCGAAACAATTAAAATACAATTTGTATAAAATTGTACAATAATATATAGAATATCTTATTTATAAATAATACAAACGCGAAGAATCTTAATTGTTGTATTATATTGTTTTCGAGTTTTGCAAACAATAAACAATATATATATTAGTTTTATTAAAATTCGATAACTATTGTATAATATTTTGAAAAATTTACTATATTTGTAATATTTATTGCAAATTCTATATAAAACAAAATTTAAAATACTTTTAAATTAAATTAAATTGTCGAAAATCGATCGAATATTATTGTGCAAATTTTTTGTTTTAAACAAAAATTTTTAATTTAGAATCTCAAAAATTTGTACAAATATTATATTAATATTGTATAGATTATTAAGTATCAAAAATATAAATTATTATATATATATATATATATTTTTTTTTTGAATAAGAAGAATAATTTCTTGAGTTATTATTGTATAAATAATTTGATTTGTGCAAAATTGTTCGATTCTACACTTAATACTAACAATATTTTACAAACTATTATTAAAAATCAAATAATATACAAATTTTGCAACAAATTAAATTTTTATATATTTTGTATAGACAATAAAAAACGCAACTCTAACAAAATATATAACAAGAATTTTTTTAAAGTTTTTTAAAAAGAAACAAAGATTAATACAAATAGTTATTTTCTATATTGTTGATATAATAATAAATATACTTTTGTTAAATATATTTGCGATTGTAATATATAAATAGACAATTAATAAATAATTTTGTATAATTTTTTTCTTACTTGCAAATACAAAATATATATAAATATAAAGTTGTGCAACTCTATTACAATTGTTAAGTATATATACAAATATATATATAAAGAATAAGATTGTACAATTTTGCAAATAAAAAATAATAAAAACAAGATTGCACAATATTTAAACAATTATTATATTAATTTGTATCAAACTATATAGAAAATATTCGAATTTCGCAATTATTATAAGAAATTTTTTGTAACTCGATTAATTATATATTTTTTCGATTAACAATTAGTTTATTTTAATAACAATATTTCTTTGCAAAAGCTACGCGAGCTTTTAAACAATTTCGAATTAATTTTAATTTGTTTTTTTTAATACAATACAAACAATACAAACAATACAAACAATAAAAACTTTCTATATTATAAATTTCCAAAATATTATATTTATTACAAAAAGAAAGAAAAACAACAATAAACTTTAAGACAACGCAAATATATAATAGATTATATATATTATTGCAATTCTATACAAAATAAATACTATTATTTTTGTTTGTTTTTAACTATTGTTAAAAATCTATATAATTTCGAGTATATTTGTACAATTAATAGTAAGATTTATATAACTTTTTGTGCTATCTATATTGTTTGCAAATTACTTAACAATAACAAAAAATAAATAAGCTATTTTACAAAAACTATATAATTTGTTTCTAACAATTTGTTGCAATCTTTGTTTGTTATTGTATTAATTTATAAAAAGATATTTGATATTTTTGTATTTTAAACTCGATTTTACACAAATATTTGCAATAATTTAATATATTGTATAATCGATTTTTCTATTGTTTTAAAAGATTTTGTTAATTCTTATATTAATTATAATTTATACTTAATTGTACAAAAATTATTAAACTAAAACAAATTGTTTAATAAATTTGATTTTTCTCTATTTTAACTATTCTAATTTAAAGAAAATTATTTATACTTACTTGCAAAAAAATTAAATTATAATATTTTTAAACAAATAGTATTTTAAGATTATAAAATTAAGCAACTTAATATAGAGCAATATATAGTCTTTAATACTATTGTACAAAGTATTGCAAACAAATTTTTTATAGTATATTTTTTTGTATATAGTTTTGCAAATATAGACAAGATTTTTTTTTATAAAATTTTTTGTTACTATTATTGTGTTTAAGAACTTATTGTTTTATATATTGTTTTTATAGAAATTGCAACTCAACTTTTGTTCGATAATACAATTTTGTATTTTCGATTCAAAATTCTACTTTTTTATATAAAAACTTCTATTTGTTATATTGAAGTACAAACAAATTTAATAGAAGTTTTTCGATATATAAATTTAATAATATAGAATAAGATATCTATGCAAAACAAATACAATTTTGCTGCAATTAATACAACTCTATATAATATTCGAAAAAACAAAACTTTTTTTGAAAATATTTCAATTATTATAAAAAATAATTTTGTACAAACAATATTTGTTGTTTTTTAAGATAATTGTATTGCATAAATTAATACAAATATTTGTATATTATAAATTTGATCGAAATTGTCTATATTGTTTTTGCGTTAAAATATACAAGTTGTTTATAAAAAGAACAATTAAGTTTTTGTTAATTAAATTAATAATATATTGTACAATAAAAAGTTTTATAATTGTATTTGATTATTATTAACAATTACAAATTATTACAAATATATATATTAATTTATTAATCAAATCTTTTTATTATAGAAGTTTGCTCAAGTTATTTAGAATTCGATTTTTTTTTAAAATTGTACAATTTTGTACAAACAAAATAATATTGCATAGAACTTAAACAACTTAATACTAAAAAATATAAATAGTACAATTTAAAAATTCTATTCAATTAATACAACTAAATATAAAAATAATAAAGCTATTTATAATTTTAGCACAAAGTATTTGCAAACTTTAAATTTTGCTAATTTTTTTTGTTCGAAAATTAAGTTAAAAGTAAGCGCTTCTATTATATTGTTGCGCAATTTATATTTTTATAAAGAAATATACAATAGTACAAGATTAACAATTACGCAATTGTATCGAAATTGTATTAAGAGATATATATTTAAAAAATTATAATATAATTAACAACAATTAATTTTACAAATTAAGTTAATTAATAAAGAAAACAACTATTTTTAAATTTTAATATATAAGCAATTTTCTATTCGAGTATGTTTTGCAATAACTATTAATAAATTGTAAAATCAATTGTTATCTATTGTAGAAATTGATTTGTTTGTTTTATATTTTAGTTACAATTAACTATATATTGTACTTTTACAAATAAAAAATATACAAAGATTTGCTATTTTGTATATTGTTAATACAAAACAATATATAAATAATATAATTTACTCGAAGATTTTACTAAAATTTAATATATAGTTTAAAAGTATTAACAATTTGAATTATTAATTTACAATATATAGCAATTTTGAATATATATATATAATCAATTTGTATTAATTGCTTTTCTTAACTATTGTATTTTTTTTTGCTTGTATTTGTAAAGTCTTAATAAATATATATACAAATTTTTATTTATTATTTGTTATATTTGTGCAATTTATATTTAATTTTCTCGAGTTAATATTAACAAATTTTTATAGTATATAATATTTTGTATCTATTAACAATTGTCTACTATACAATTGCTACAATTATTGCAAATTTTATACAATCTATTTTTAAAATATTTGCAAACTTTGTTATAAAAATAAATATTTCAACTATACAAATTAAAACAATATTAAATTACTTAAACAATATACTATATTAATCTATAAAATTCGAACAACTTTTATAGCTATTTTTTGCAAACAAAACAATATTGTACAAGTCTAACAACAAATATACAAACTATTATATATATTAAATATATTTATTTTTTCTAAATTTAATATACAAAAACAAAAATATAATTGAATAAGTTAACAAATATTTGTACAAATTGTAAAAACTTTGTATTTTCTAATTTATTTTTACTGCTATAATTTTTTTTTTTTTGCTCAATTTTGCGTTTTTTTTGTATAGATAATTTAATAGAAATTGAACAAATTAGTATATTTTTTGTTAAGTAATGCTTTGCGTTGTAGTACTATTTATACAACTACACAATATTTTTTTTGCAATATATATACAATTTGTACAACTTCTATTATTGTATTTCGAATTCGAAATATACAAATCGAAAATATTTGCAATTTTCTAACAAAAATTGCACAAGTATTGCAAAAATTGTTTTTTTTTGTTACAATTTTGTAGAAATATAATCTAATACAATAATTTATATATATAATTTTGTACAAATTAGTACTTCTTTGTACAATTTTAATACAAATATATATTTATTAATTTAAGTCTATAGAAATTTTTACAAATTTTAATATTGCAATTTAAGAACAACTTAATTAAAATAATTGTTTTTGCAAAAAATTTGTTTCGAATTGTACAAATTTTAATTGTATTAAAACAAGTTTTTTCGACTTTAATTAAATATTTGTGCTTTTTTTTACTATTTAACAAATTTTGTATAATTTCGAATATTGAATCTAGCAACTTAAACTAAAATATTTTAAAATTTGAACAAATTTTAAATTTTTTATAATTACAAGTTTCTAAGTTTGTACAAGTTTTAAAATTTTTATTTGTACAAATTTTTAAATCTATACAATTTTGTTTATTATTAATCGAGTCTAATATATTTTTAATCAAATTTTCTTTAAAGTTATTTAATTTTTTTTTTTTTTTAATTGAGTTAAAAAGCTTTAGATTTAAGTTGTAATTAGATATTAATAGTTGTTATATATTTTTGCGCAAATTTTTACAAATTGTATATAGTAAAAATTAAGAGTTGTAGACTATACAACTATATAAATTAATAAAAGATTATATTAATTTATCAAATATTTTACAAAAATATACAAATTTATATAGATTAAAATACAGACTTTTACAATTTGTTATTCGATTTTTTATATATTTTACAACTTGCTACTCTTTTAATTATTTTGCACAAAAAAAAATATATATTTGTATTAAAATTGTTCAAATCTTATACAAACTTTGCAAGTAAAATACAAATATTGTATTTAACAAAAAAAAGAAATACAAACAAATATTTTAAAAATTTTATAAAATTTTGATTGTACAACTTATTAAGTAAATAGTTACTTGAATAGATTCAAACTGCTAAGAAAAATTCTTTTATATCTATTGTAATAGACTAGATTCAATTGAAAAAAATATCAAAAATATTGTAAATTATCTTTCTTGCGTAGAATTATCTTTTTACAATTTTGTATTTTCGACAAATTACTTTACAAAATCTCGATTAGGCTTAGTGTCAAGCTTTGTGAAAAGTCGTACAACATCTCGGTTCGAGATGGCGACCCTCCTAGTCTGGGGATACTATGCTTGAGAAATGGACCCCAATGGTCTATCATTCTGATTTATGCTGCTTGACAAATCCAGAATCCTCTGATGTACCAGTCTAACCATTCGTTGTCCCATCTGATTTGGTGCCATGGAAGGCGTGCGTCCTTCGACGAACTACACTTGGTTTTGACCATCCTGTCGATGAAGTCACTGACCTGTTGCATTCCAGTCTAGTCACCCGACAAAATCACTATGCCGAACTGGAATGGCCTCTGTCAAGCCTGCGGGTTTTGTGGCAATATTACAGAAAATTACAGTGTGCTTGCTGCCGAGAGACGCTCGAAAATCTTCCCGTATCTCGACTTGCCCAAAGAAATCCGCTTGATGACCCTCGAACTATTGCTGGTACGAGGGAATGTTGTCATGTGTTGCGATGATGTTATAATGGGTAGATTTCCTAGCTGGGATTTTGAAAGACCGCACTGGGCGCTTCGAGCAGTGAATCGCCAGATGCGAGCTGAGGCAGCCGAGGTCGGTTCCTCCTCTAAGAACACATTCTTCGTTCCACTAGGAGGTGTCCAACATGCAGTCGTCAATCCCATTGGGCTCCCAAATTACCGTGGCCGGAAGTCAAAAGACTAGACTGTGCATTCGATTTGCGCGACGATTCGAGTAACAATTACGATAATCTTTTCACCGTCAACATTCAAAACTACATTTATGACGCATCTCATGGCACAGGCACTTTTGAACGCCTGACAAGCGAAGAGAAGTGGGTTCTGCTCCACGGGTCAAAAGTGAAAAATACAATGGAGATCTGGCTTTCATCCGTCGATGCGATCTTATCGATGAGTCTTGACGTTTTAATACTAGATCTTACAAATTTTCGATGCCCAGCAGGATGCTGCCGGCTGGGGCTAGAGGCTCTGGAACTTTTCGAATTCAACACTCCCAATTGCTATCCAAAACGCATTAAAATCATTTGTGCAGAGGATTGGGAGCAAACTCTTATGGTTGAGGCGATTGAGGACAAACATCATAGTCCTAAGGGTCGGATCTTTTTCGTACATCGCGAGCCCGTGCTCTACGATAGGCAGCCGCAGAATTGAGCGCGTCAAGGACGATACCTACGTTGATAGCAATATTGTCGCGCTACATCTTGGAATCTTAAAGTTTTGAGCCGGCAGTAGATCTTTTGGCAGGGTGCTCATTCGAGGCGATAAACGAGCTCTAATACATTGGGACAGGAGTAACATAACGGCGGAGTCACCATAAGAGAAACCGTCTAAGACAGGATGCAGTCTCAGCTGAGGAAACCCAGAAGCATCTGACGAGGTAGCAACAGGCCTAGGGCATTGATGAGTACCAGGGACCGCAAAGCAAATAACCACCTAGTCCTAGCAGCGCATGGGCTGTGTCACAACATATGGCTCATTCTTGTGTTCCTCGAGAGCCCCTTTCTCGGGCCTTATATGCCACGGGGTCATGAATCAAAGTGTCTTCATTTCCCAGTCTTCCAATATTCATCCAATACGTTTTGCCTGACCTCAAATGCCCAATGAGTGCAGGTCTGATGCATGACAGGGCTGACATCAACCTGATCCTCGTCTTCTCCATCGTCAAAGACTTCCTCGATACCAAGTGCCATATACTTCTTGAGCAGCATTCTCCTCCAGCGGCCCGTCTCCCCTACACACTTTCTCCATCGGCTGATTTGCCGTTCGTCATCTTCGCATCTTCTCCCCATGAAGAACCTGCAATACCATTGGAACCATCCTCGTATGTATGGTTAATCCAGCCTGCTGCTTCCCACTCCTCAATGGACTGGCCGCAGGAGACTTTGTACTTATTAATATCTGGGTTGTAATTGGGAGAAGCCACCCACGTATTGACATCGAGTCCCGAAACCCACGCTGCAGGCAATTCACGCCAATCGTCCGAAATTGTAACGTCAAGTTTTCTGGAATACAGAGGACGGAAGTACGAGCCGCCAAAGCAGCCCTCTCGGATCATCTCTTCCGGAGATTTGTTAGGCACGAACAACGGTTGACCGGAAAAGTGGAACACTGCCTCTTCGTCTCGTGTTGGAGGTGGCGCTGTAGCCTCCCAGCTCGCCCATCCGGCACGCAGAACGTCCACATCCTTTTGGGGCAAGGCGTTGATGTCTGTTTTCTCGATACTAGGTTCCGCAATTTCATGTTTGCTCTTGATTTTGCTTTTGCTGTGACTTGTTCGCCTTCCGTGGGTTCCAGCACTACGTTTGTAGCTTCGATCTACGTATGCTGGTTTCGATGCTGCTGATGAGATGCGCGCTGAGGAACGTGACGGTTGCGCTACGGACTCAATTTTCCGCCTTTTGGTTGGTCGATTGGCAGCAGCCTTGGTATCGCCGAATAGCACTTCCTTATGAATGCCCATGTCCTTCAAGACTGCCCTGTTACGTCTAATGTTTTCGAGCCGTTGCTCTTCAACCGTGCTTGCGGCAGACTCCATTGCGACGTAGTTCGGCCTTCCCTAATCTTTCGAGTATACAGTTTGCCTTTTACGTACGCGTTCATGTGGTTGCCGTGACTTCCCAGTACATATCAAGCGGGGTCTGTATGATAAGACACTACTAAAGCCAGGCCGCTTTTTGTGGAACGCTCACGCAAAGGAATTGGAACATCAAGTTTGACGCTGGTTTCGAGTCGGAAAGTCTCAAAGACGCTTTCGTTATAGGCTCAAATTATTAGAATTTTCGACTTGTTATCGTATAAACGTTGATCTATGTCGTTCCTTTAGTGCTGTTGGCAGACTCTTTGATATTGTTCATGGTCTACCAGCGAAGATGAGCTCCAGATAGACAGGCGCGCGCCACGCGCTCGCGATGATGCTGCCGAAGCCGGCGAAACCTTCGGGCCGAGGCGGCTTCTCCTCGACCTCGAGCGTCGGAGCATTTAGGTATCAAACAGACGAGGCATTAGAGTGCCACGGTCGTGACACTTTCTTACCTTTCGCCGCTCTTTCGGTCATTACTTCCATTTCATACCATCAAACAATGACATCGAAGGCAAAATACTCCGTAATAGTTCCCACCTACAACGAGCGTCGCAACATATCAATCATTACCTGGCTCTTGAACAGAACATTTACCGAGAAGTAGCTGGATCTTGTAGACGACGTCTCTAAATTGCTAATAAGTGTCGCAGCTCTTTGGACTGGGAGATCATCATCGTTGACGATGGCTCCCCAGACGGGACGCA
>JAABUL010004345.1_pt1 | contig 19132 bp, 8 predicted proteins | sample 5559151 | NCBI WGS metagenome assembly JAABUL01 (sample SAMN10711876, study PRJNA513368) | rock metagenome | isolation source: Antarctica rocks | place: Antarctica: Victoria Land, Pudding Butte sud | reverse complement strand
TCGTCCACAACTGTGCCCCTTGTTCCTTTATACAATAGAGCTCCCGCTTCAGCCGGCAGGACCAGCGCTTGTTCCGCTCGGTCGAAACCGGCGAACGTAGCTAATGAGAAGATCCAGCGGAACGCCTGCCCATTAACTTGATGTGCGGATTGTGTGTCGTTGAGTGCCTGCATGGTGGAGCTAAAGACAGAGGCGTGAGCATCGTAGGCGGCCCGACGGCGTACGTAGATGCTTTGGTGGCGGGTAAATGCTTCCAGGTGCGAAGGGTTTTGGGCAATGTCGAGAGTCACGCTCCAGTACTCGGCGTCGTTGGTTCTGATTCTGGCAACGGTTTGGAGCTCGGGAAGTAGACAGGGTGCTGTCATGGCCAACTCGGCGCCTGTGCGAAGTGTGACGAGAATTGGAAGTGAGATGGGGCGGTGGGTATCGACGTCTCTTGTAACCAGACAGCGTCTTTCTGTAGCCAGGACCCAAAAATGGCGAAAAGCTTGAAGGTGGGACTTGTTATCTAGAACGGTATTCGGGAAGAGAGGATAGATGGCACACAGTAGGGATGCAACCGCGATGTTGGAGGTGCCAAGAGTATGAGTACCACCTCCCATGAAAAGGACACCGATAGCGAAGTGGGTAGCTAGGTGACTCCCATATGGAGTATCTGCATCCGTCCTGCCATGCAGGGATCGTAGACGACGGAAGATGTGTAGATCGCCGCTTCCAGCCATGACGCATGATGCAGCAAGAGCCACAACGTCTTGACAGTTGCGGACTGTCTGGCGGGCAAGTTTGCCATCATAGCTCAACGTTGACAATCTGCAGATGCGAATGAATTGGTCGATATAGTGACAGAGTAGGTTGCGAACATCTAAAGACCCAGACCCCGCAAACCGAAGCCCGATGCTAAGACAGAGGCCGGCGATGATGTTGAAAAATGGCAGGTCTTCGCTGGTAAGAACACGGACAGTGGTCAATTTCGACTTCTGTTGGTGCGCAAGTGGCAACTGCACACTCATCCATCTGGCGTTCGCTTGGATGTTTTCCCACATAATCAGGTGCCGAGCCACTGTGCGGAGCAGGAAAATATCAGGTCGCACGTAATCAAATTGAAGAATTGTGTCTGGTATGTCAATCTTACGAGCTAAAGCCTCGTCTTGCGTTTTCATGAATATCAGTGCAGTAGCGATAGTCGCGGCAGCTGCTGCTTTGTCGAGTATGTGGACGATACTGACTCTCCTGGTACTAACAGCGAGTGTAAGCAACCTTTCCGTAATATGCATATCATGTAAGCCCTTCATGTCTTTGCCATGGCCTAGGTTGATGTAGCCTAGAGCAAATCCGGCAGCTAGTCTATAGCCTTCGTCTCTGAGATCGTCCAGTGGATTCGATGCGTCGTCTTGATCAGTGTTCTCCATTTCGGAAAGCATAATTTCGCTCATCCGACGGTGCTGGGTGTTGCAGTACAGAAGACCAATACCCATGATCCCACTGGTCTGAGTCAATGGAGACAGATTTAGCTCAGCAGCACCCTGTGGTAACATTCGAGTCACGTGTACGGAAAGTAGGCGGGTGATAAGAGTATCCATCGTGCCCATATATGAAGCGGAGAGTCCAAGTAGGAGTCCAATAGATGTCATCGTGTGCTTCGGTGTCAGGTATTTGAAAGCAACCCATTTTGCGATTGACTTTAAATGACCGTTCATGCCTAGAGCTAATAAAAATCCCGCATGTCTATTGTTCAGCTCTCTCGGCTTGTTGAAGAGTATCCATGAAGTGTCAATTCCTTTTGCGTCTTTCGAGATACTCAGGCCAGCTGCCACACCAGCATGAAAGAATGCCCATGAAATTTTGTCTTCTGTAAATTGATTACGATCAGCAGTGACGGTAGTGTCAGCGGGCTTCATAACACAGCTCATGGTGAAGCCATGAATAGGAAATTTCTCGGTGAGAAGGGGCAAGCGGGCGCTGTAGAATAGCAGACCTCGTCCAGGCGATACGGATAACGTCCGCACCGCGATGACCTTTGCCAGTTCTTGTTGAGCTTCCAAGAGATCGGTGTCAGACCATTCAGGTTCCGGCGTACATCGAGCTACAGGATAGTGTAGTGGGTGAACAAGCTTTGCAGCTTCAGCAAACCTCTGGTCCTCCTTGAACAGCAAGCGAGTGACAGACTGTCTATCGAGTTCGGCCGAGCCGTCATAAGGCGCCACTGTCTCGACCTCTAGGACTGAATGACAGATACTGTGAACGTCCCGGACGGCGTCGTTCGAAGAAGGATTTTGGGGTCTTCCGTGAAGCCCGAGACTACCCCTATCCCGCTCCAACATGGCTATATCTTCTCTGCCGATTATCTTAAGGTTGACAGTCTTCCAAGAAGTCGATGGCTGCGCACGACAAGACGCTATAGCTGCTCGGAAAGGAGCAGCTACGCTTTCTGGCAATGTTTCCAACAGTGACAATCCTAGACCCCAAGAGGCCATCTTGGTGACTCGAGCTTCTAGTTTCCCTTCTATCTGGGTTGTGAGAAGACTTGTAACGGCCACCGTTCTCGGTGTCAACTGCAGCAGCAGCTTTGCGGACGCATCTGCCGGGCCTCTACGAACTTTCGGCGAGTTTGCTACGTCCAGAAGTGAGATTATGGGCGTCGAGTTTGCTTTGAGATTTGTCGACTCGATGAATTGCAATATGGAAGGCGGTGAAAAGGGTTCAGTTGGCACCTTCAAAGCGGTAATATGAGAGTCTTCTAGCAGCCACGCTCCCATGTCTCCATTCTCGAGCATGTAGCAGCCGCTCTTTCCCCAGGCTTCCCAACGGAGCCAGGTACCCATCTGGGTAAGGACTGGAGTAAGTTGATGAAGTGGTACTGCTGCCAGAATGTCCAGTTTGAGCTCTTCACGTAGGAGGTGAAGACCTAGCAGAACAGAAGCTAAGGCTGTGCGACGAATTTCCGGGTCTCGTGAGGAGGCTGTAGGAAGATAGCCATGTGTTCCATTTGCAATTTGCCCAACTGTAGAGGTAATAAATTCTCGGGCGAAGGAAATACAGTGCAGCAAGGATGAAGAATATTTCGAAATAGGAACTGCATCAACGGTGGATTGGGAAAATGAGCTTAAAGGATTTGATCTCTTAGAAGAAGATGAAGTCTTCTCGTCCGCTGTCCATTCCCAGGCACCATTCTTCATCCAGGTGGGTAAAGCACCAGACGTGCTCGCTTCTTGAGCCATCATAGCATCCCAGCTGTCCAGATCAGTGTTCGCTCCACTGCTAGATCTAAGAAGACCGCCTTTCTTCTTCTTCTGTCCTGACGCAGTCTCTGACTGCCTATCACCAACGAAAGCAACTCCCATTGAGAAGAGAAGTATGACGATGGCAGTCCACTCTACATCCGTCTCCGTTTCGGAACGAGCCTGTAGCCAAGACATTGTATCCCACCAGCCACGGAGCATTGTCTCTGCGTCTCCCGCTAATGACATCAAGACCGACTCTGACACCTTGACTATCTTCCGTACAAGTGGGTTACGCGGCCAGAATACCAGCTGAAGACGGTGGCCGGTACCTGCTGAGTCCAGTACATCGACACGCCCTTGACAGCCACCATGTTGGAGTGCGATAAGATCTTGTGGACCGTGACTGAGGACTCTCTTGAAGCTACCTTCGCGCTGTTGCTTCAACACGCTATTGTTCGTGATCTGATAAGGATCATGAACACGAAGGCTCGAAGGGAGTTCGATTTTCTTAGAGAGACTCCACGGAGCTTGCAACGACAACTCGCCTTTGCCACCTTTGCTTTTCTCGAGCACTAGGAATCGCGAGCAGACGCCATCGCCAATCTTACAGACATCAATTACGCCAGAGCGTCTTGTCATGCCCGTCACACGGGCCTTGTAGCGTTCAGACATCATCCCAGGCACGTTATACCCTGCTTGATCCGAGCCTTTGAGAACTTGTGCCCTAATTTGTAAGACTAGCGATTCTCCAGCTGTTCGGTCTATGAGGCACATGACAATGGAGGAATCCTCGGAAGCGTCTCCAAGACTCAACTCAGGGGTCTTCATGGTGATTATCTGGCGCGTGGGATTTCTCTTACCGCCTGAGAATAGGTGAAGTTTATGACCCTCGCTAGGCATGGTGTAGACCTTGGTCAAAATGATTTCTTTACGCAAGCCTCTCACAGCAGCGTGTAAGCCTCGGTCACCCAAGTTCTGCAAATCGTGAATACCACCAGGTTCGTCTGCAAAATCGTCAAGCTGAGGCGCATGAAGACTGACGGAGTCGAGACTGGTCCTGAGTCCATGAAGAGTATGAGGCTTCGTGATGCTACTCGTAGTGTCGGGACCAACGCTCAGTCGTGTGCCATGGCCACCAAATGAAGCACCCTTTTTTGCTCCCTTGCCCCCAGCATGAGTACCTGCAAGGTCGGAGAATGTAGTCCTGTCATAATTCGTAGACAGATCCGCTCGTGCAAGCAACCCACTGACCCTTCTGGAAGACTTGGCAGGGATTGTTGGGTTTCCAAAAGCGGAATCCAAGAGGTCATCTTGATCATGTGTAGAAGTCTCGTCAACTGTTGGATCATTACTCACCTGTCGGCGAGATCTCGCACCGCCGAAACTCTCATGCCCGCTAACAGCACCTCTAAGGGTAGGCGTAGTAGTCCCAGTCCCCATGCCTGGTGCAAACGAGCTTCGGCGACGAGACATTGGGCCACTGGCGACTGGAGTCGATTTGCGTTGCAAAGCTTCGGAAGCTGCATGATCCACATAATTCACAGTCCAGATGTTGGTTATCCCAGTGTCTTCGTTCTCGGTGACTGCCAGTATAAGCGGTCCCCTTTCAGCCACGTCTGAAGAATGCTGAAATAATTCGTCTCGAGGAGAAACATACAGAAGGCTTTCTTTAACATCCAGGTTGCCAAACGCAGCAGCCTCGTAACCATTGGCTTTCCGCAGATCGTTGATGGCTGGCCCGCCTCTCGTCGCTACAGTGCCCATCTCTGCGAGGGGATCGGTGAGACAGAACAGTCTTGGTAATCCACTCTCAGGAGCTTTGGTTGAACGTTCTAGCAGATTTCTTAACAAGGGCAGCAACGGTGAATCAGAGTCTCTGGTAGACGGGAGATTGGACAGAGGTTGAGAGCTGGGTGGCGAATCTGACGAAACAGGATGGGAGAATGCAAATGAATTGTTTGGGACAGATGGCATTTGAGGAGTCGGCGGTACAGTGGAATTTTCGGGAAGCTTCCTCTGTAGTAAAATACCATGGATGCAAGGAAAGACGGCATCAACCTCGAAAGGTAGATGCACGATGTGGCTGGTTCCTGGAAGCAAGAATACATGAGCTTGGGTTTTTAAGACAACAACAAGAGCTTTCCCATCTGAAAGAGATGTGTTCCGCTGATTCTTTGCGGATATACGTTTCCAATCTCCTCCTTCAACATTTGACCCAGCTTCGTTGTGCCCGATACTTGTTGGTATTGAACTAGGAGCCCTCTGCTTGGGGACATTGAGTCCTCCATCTGGCGTTGCTTGTTCTGGGCCATGAACAGAAGATATCGATGGATCATGGGACAGTCTGCTGTTCCTCAGAATCTGCGGTTGGAAGTGCGTAAACACAGCCTGAGTTATTGACTCTCCTTCGACATCAAACCGAAAGACTCGTTGGATTACACCTGCAATTGACCAGACAACGCAGTGTTCTGTTGAAACAAGCTCCTCCTCTTCACAAGCATCATTCGAATCCTGCCCGTCGATAGTCTGCCATGTAAAAGCGTCCTTAGACGGGTCTGGCGAGAGGATACCGTCTGAAACCAAGAACGGAAGTGCTGAAGGCTTGTGGACGCCTAACGAGGTCACTGAAGCCATGACCACGCGTCCTGACCCTTTCCTCTACCATCTGGCATCAGAAGTCTTCTCCAGGCACTTTGTTTTGACATGGCACCGTTGGGCGTAAGCCAAATAGCCGCATTCGACGCGTCACATTTGATGTTGAGGATATAGTAGAATTGGGCGGCGGAGACCTTCCCGCTCCGCAGTCACAACACTCCTTTGACTTCCTAGAACTACACAGTCATACAGTGTGACAGTCAGCTCGTACATACTCTAGACTCTGCACATGATTTGTCTTAGCAATCAACATAGTACATGCTTTGTTGGCCAAATGCTAAGGTGAAGGGCTGCATCAAGGAATTACGAAAACGTGGGGGGGCGGAGATCCGAAGACATGATGGAGGCCAACGTTCGGTCTCTCGATGGCCTACTTCAGATATGGTTGATCTAGCTTTCTGCTACTTGTTAATTGGCGTGCTGATCATCTCCTCATAGCTACAACACACCCTTCCGCGTCCACACATCGAAGGCTTATCCTTTGAGTGCACCAAATGGCTCGAAAATCCTAGTCTACGGACACGAACAGGGCCTCCGCTGTGTGTGGAGGGGCGGACGCACATTCAAGGACGAGTCGAAACCTACGCAGGAAAAGCCAAAGGCCAATGGCTCCATCAGCGACGCCATCATGCTTGAATCTTCCGACGAGGAGCCTGCAGAAGATGAGTCGTATCAAGTCGACCCAGCTTTCCAAGATGAGGAGGACGAGCATGATCCCTCTCATCCCTATGAGCCCATCATTCAGACCTTGGATCTGCCTCTAGGCGTAGAAGTCCTGCACTTGGCGTTCCCGTATCTACCGACAGATCTACACCCGTCTGCTCTAATATCGTTACCAGCGCTCTTGACTCATCAAATGGTGATTGCCGTGGCCTGCTCCGATTTCAATATCAGAGTCATAAGCATCCCTATTACACCGCCCTCTCCTCAAAGCAAGGCAAGACCACAGCTGAGAGAAAATTTCACTAATCCAAGTGCCGGGAAAAGCCTTTTTGGGGAACGGGTGGTTGTACTTTCGAGTGGTAGCAATCATCAAAGCATTCCGGATGGTATCTCGGTATCAATGACTGCGCGTCGCCCGGAGTATTTGGAGGATGTAGACATGGGAGACGACAACGGCTCACAACCAGCATCACGACACACTTCTCGAAGTCGCAGTCGCTCTCGGAAAAATCAGACCTGGGATCTCCTTGTCGCATCTTACTCTGCAGACCTCTCCGGTTTGCTCCTGATTCACAGGATCCCCCTAATGGCTGACGGCACTAATATATCTACCGAACTACATGTTCCTTGGCGAACGCAGTATCTCGCATCCCCAGCTGTGTCAGTAGAATTCAGTCCTGCATTATACCCTGCGCCTCGCCACTCCCAGCTGCTAGTCGCTGATGGAAAAGGTGTGGTCCGCATCTTGGATTGCCTCCCTTCGTCGAAAGCTACGCAGGGCTCTTGGCTGGTGTCCCTCTACACCGAAATCGAGACGCCGCAGGACTCAATACCAAGGCGGAAGCCTATTTTGGACGCGAAATGGGTATTAGGAGGCAAAGCTATTTTGACTCTGTTGCTGGATGGGAAATGGGGTGTCTGGGACCATGAAGGCTTTGGACCCAATCCCACTGACGGAGCCAGCGATCCTCGAGATAAGGTGGGCGGAGGACTGGCAGCATTTGCTCTCCATGGATGGGTTGGCGACACGACGAAGTCGAAGGCGCTTCGTCCTAATTCCAGCACTAGCAACGAAAACCGATCAAAATTAGCTCCTATGACCCCTGGTACCCGGAGATTGAAGCAGGATGCACTGTTCACAGGCCCGACTGCTGTACCAGATGGCCCCGCTCGAGGTGGTCTATGCGTCTTGCCGACTCATGATGCCTCTAATAGCAGAGCAGACGACGACACTGTACTCATATGGCATAGGAGCAATGTTATCGTCATTCCTAGCCTCTTCACGCACTGGCAGAACAAGGTTCGAGGCTCAGGGAATCTTTTCGGCAGTGGAGCAAAGGGTGAGCCCAAGACCATCAACAACATCCAGCTAGGCGGAGAATTATGCAACGAGATCGGCCTGATACCCGGCCACCAGCACACAGGATCCTCAAAGAATAACCCAACACAGCCCGAGATCTTAGTCACTGGAGAGAAGCGACTGGTCATCATCGCTCCACCTCTCCCAGAGCCGGAACCAACCCCGGCTGCCATCCCTTCGCCTCGCATGAGGACAGCAGACCAGCAGCTTCTCGCTCGAGGAGAGCTCGATGTGAATGGCATGGACCGTCTACTCTCCGGTATGTCTAACGGCCATACACATCGACGGACCTCCTCAGGCCCCTACCTTAGTAAGCGGTAGCGACCTCCTGCTGCCGTAAAGACTCATAATGTTTTTAAGAACGTGCTATCTTTGGCATAGCGTTTAGATACCCAATCGAATTCCGTCCTTACCATTTCTATTCAAAACTCTCTCTCTCTCTTTGCCACTAGCACAACAAATTCCCAATATCTCCCCCACTCCATCATCGTCCCCTCTCCAACCATCCTTCCCCTCGGCACACGCGGGTACAAGGTTGAGCGCTTGGGGAGTTCCATCCCTTTTGCTCAGTATATCACCGCACACATCAAGGCATTCGCCGCAGCCAGCCGTTCGCAACGGCTCTGACCGTATCGGAACGTCCTGGCCGCGGTGGGTTGCTGCACCTGTTCACTCGCCTGAGCAAAATTCGCGTGAGGAAGGCAGGAAATGCTTGAGCGCTGTTTTTGTGAGGAAGGCTTTTGATTCGGTGAGACGAGAGTGATCGAGGTAACGTCTTGCTGGATTGGGTTGTGGGTGCTACATTTATCTTATTATTCCGATGCATGAGGCTCGTTAGCTAAGTAAATGAGTATCGATAATTTTCTGGAGTTGGAAGGGTTTGATCTATTTCTATTTTCTAATGCTACGTCGTGAGTCTCAAGGTGAGGGTACAACGGTTATGCGTCCGTGGTAGGGTCGACGACTACCTTAGATCATTCGAACATCGTAGCCTCATCATATCCTACGATTGTGCATCATGCCATGTTGTTTCATGAGAACCATGAGTCGACATTTTAGTCGTTCCACCCCAGTCCCTCCAGTTCCCTTCTGATCTCATCCTCCGTATCCATCTTCTTGATCTGCGTTCCCTCCAGCTTCTCACCTCCTGCCCTCCTCATCTTCAGGTCATCAATTGCTCTCAGCTTCTTCAACAAAGCCCGTATCTTCTTGTCTTGCGGACTACTGTCGCCTATAGGAGATGTTACAGAGACTTCGGGAGCTTCGGGAGGCGGAGGAGGTGCTTTTGCGCTTGTTCCGTTAGCCTTTGGCGTTTGTTGTGCATGCTGTCGTTCGGCCTGTCTTGGTTCTCTTCTCTCTTGTTGTAAGTGTGGCTGCGCATCTACTCGTCCTTTGGATCGATTCCTCTCATGGCCCTTTCGATCCCCCTTTCGCTCTGGGCTTCGACTTGGACTGGGCGCTGTACCTGCCGGTGCTCCATCCGCTATTGGCGCTAGTCCAGCGCTCTTCTCAACAGCATCTTTGGCCTTCCTCGCCTCCCGCTTCTTCTTGTTCTTTGCTGCCGCCTTCGATACATTGTCGTCACCTTCCGCTGATGCTGTGGGTGCCGCGGATGTTCCTCCGGGAGTTCTGTCGACCACTGTTTCTGCCCCTGGCACTTCCCTTCTCTTCGGTTTGCCAAAACCATTGACTCCCAAAGTTCCTAATGAAAGGCTACCGTTGCTAACATATGCTGCACCACCTTCGTCTTCTCGCTTGAAGGCTAAAGGTGTCACTGAGCCTCTTGCTCCAGGTGGTCGGTATGCCCCAGCAGGTTTTGAGGGTGTCTTCACGGTACAAAGGTACGCTAAAGCAGAAGCATGAGGAGAAGGCATGGGATGTAATGGATTGTCCAGAGGATGGCTAGTCGTAGGTTGTGGCCGCCAAGTAACATGATAAAGCTCTTGCAGTTCTTCATTGTACATCAACCCTCCCCCAACATGCCATATCCGCACACCGTTATCCACCCGTAGTCTTGGGCTCGTGGTTGCTGTGAGAATGTGCTTGCCATCAGGACTCCACTCGCATACACTGGCGTTGCTTGCTTCAATTGTGCAGATCTTGGTGTAGTTCTTTTCCATGTCGTAAATGTCCATTTGCCCTGCTAGATTACCGAAGCCAGCAACAAGAACGAATCGGCCATGAGGCGAGAAGAGAATAGTATTCCGTGGAGAGAGTGCGAAGTTGTGGGTAGCGTTAGCCTTAGTATTGAATATCGTCGTCTTTGCTGGCATGTAGCCATATACGACACCAAATTCCTTCGAATTCGGCGACCACGTAACGTCGTGTATAGGCCCATCTTTGTCTACAGCAATATCAGCCACAAACCCTTGTGGGGCTTCGGCGAGTGCTTACCCAGATCTATTCTCGAGTCAAAGCCTCCATTGCCACTCATGAGGTATAAGGTTGTCTCTCCGTAGTAGCTCTTGCCGGACTTGTCAACTTCGGTTTGAGCCAGGACAATGAGACTTGTGCCTTTCTCGTTCCACTTTAGCTGTACTTTGTCGCCCTTGAAGAAGCTCTTTTGAGACACGGCAGCATCAAAATTGGGGACATTGAAGACCTTGACTGCTGCAGGTTGACCCTATTCTGCATATCAGTCGCGTTCGCCCTATCAAGGAGAATATTTTCCGACCTTTCGCTCCGGTATAAAGACAGCGATTGTATGATTTTCTCCCGGAGAGACAGCAAAGTCTGTCACCCCCTCCACCCTAAGCTTGTTCCAGACAATCCCGAGATCCTCACTTTGGTAGAATTGCACCTCGTTCGTGACCACTCTTGCACAGTATTGCTCATCATAGGTGTACTGCAGGTTCCACCCAGTCTGTGATTTCTGCACAAAGCGACCTACGACACGTTGCTCTTCGTCGTCAACATCTGGGCCGCCCTCTGCTACCTTCCACACCTTCAAATTCTTGACCGCGTCGCCATTTTCGTCCTTCGAAGGCCGTTGCCAAGTAATAATGAAGGTGCCTAGAGGGGAAAATCCGAGCTCGTAGACGTTCTGTTCGTGAAGAGACGAAATAACGTGGCCGATAGAGGCATCAACGACAGTCACTCTGATTGCTTTTAGTTGAATACGTAATGCAAGATGCGGGCTGCTTACTTCTCAGGCGACGCCCAGGCGAAATAGCGTCCACAAGGCGAGTAGACACAGCACCTCAGGTTGCCTTCAGGTCTATGTATTGTAGTGTCAGTCTCTGCATTGCATAACCTCCATGCCGCCAATTGACGTTACAGCGTACGGCTAAGCACATACCTTTGAAACCCGGGAAGAGAGTCATATTTCGGAGAAGCCTCGACGATACCCACCCCTTTCAGCGTCCGATCTGAACGAGTTGATTTCATCAGCCATTGTGAATACTGGGCTAGGGGTAAAACGGATGCTAGTAGAGCTGAGACTCACAAGCAAATTGAGTTGTGACTGCCATGACTAGTCAAAGTCACAGAAGGTCTTTTGCTCTAAGAATCGGTCTCGGTGGATCTCTGCAAAGGAAGCCTGCAGAATTGTTCTTCCGGTGACTTCACATACGCCAAGATCAACCAAAGGGCGGAAGTAAGGTCGATTGGTGGTCGATGATAGTGAGAGCTCAAGAGGAATGACCTAGGGCGGAGGTGGGTCCCGAGGAAGGAGAAGGTAGAAATTGTGGGCGCGCGAGAGAAGACACAAGGGAAAAGAGTCAATGAATGGTACCGAAAACGGGTTCCATACGGAAAGGACCGTTCGAGCCGCTTAGAACCCTAACCCTAATCTATTGCATCGCTGTCCTTCGCACCGCCTCGCAAGACTTATGTCAGCATGCCGCCACATATTAGGACATGAGCTGACTACAAGGCCGCTCTCATCAGGCTCTTTCCACGGCATTAGTACAAATGGTCTATGTCTATCGGATGGGTCCGCATACAGTCTCGATTGCTCTGCATTCGACCTTGAAGGCGCCAACAGTTGGCCCAATGTCTTAACGAAACTTCGTCAAGGACTATGATCAGACATTGATCAAGGATCGTGGCATTTGATAATCATAATCATCGATCAAACATAAGACCCGCAACTCTCTTCGGAACTGGACGACCTGTGCAACCCTGTCTCATAACGTAGGCCACGCCGTGGCCGGCAGCAATCACCGTGATCGTTCTCATTCCTACCCATTGGCACTTGGGCTTGTCATTTTTGGTTATAAGCTGAGCAAAATCGGAAGTGCCTGCATCAAAATTCCTTGGTCAGAACACGCGGTGTTGAGCAAATCCTTGCTTATGAAGATTTCTATCAACCGCTTCGATAGCCGGCTATTAGTCCGTCCTGTACTCATCCGCACATGTCTCCCGCACGATTCACAGGTTGTTCAGAGAACCCGTATCATGTAGCGCTGAATCTTACTTACCTCTACCCGTTCATCAACATTAAGTCCATCATGCGTCTCTCCTAATTGCGTCGGAACGCACTGGGCCCAGATCTCATTAACTCTTGTGGAAATTGAGCACTCTGCAACGCTTCCATTGCTCAGTTGCCATTACGGCCGCTCTGTAAGTTGACTCAGAAACGATCATATGCTTCGCTGTGGGTTTGTTTAGCTTCTACTTCAAATACGGATTCGGATAGACCAGTTAAAAACGTGTCGTTGTCGGTGTTTTGTAATTCCACCGTATAGTGTTTCAAGCTGTCGCGCTTTTTGCACATGTTGTTTCAATCTATCCTCATCCATAAGCGGGAGTCAAGGGCTTGAGAATGGTAATGGAACTTTAGTACTTTGGTAGCGAGTCACGTCGCTAATTTTCGTTGTGCTATCTCTCCATGTGGAAGATACCTAATGATTACGAGGATGGAGCCTTATTCATCCAGCAATCTCTCCTTATACCAGATAAATATTGTGTGTAACAAAGATGCAATTTTCGGCCTAATCAACAACTACCTTCTTCGCTATACCAGGTCTCACTCTCATCTCTCTAATACATCAGATAATCAGCATTGACGAAATCATATCGTAATCCTAGCACTACCGCAGACAAAAACTATCGTACCGCTACACACCCCCAAAGCACAAACTCAATAACCATCCTCTCAATCTCATCACTGCACTATCGCGCTCTCAACCACCTAAAACCATATCAAAACTCATATCCAACTTCGCATCCCCAACCCTCCATCTCCCCTCCCAACCTACTAAAGAGCGAATATATACCGCTTCACATATCCAACATAAACAAACCACCATGCTACAACAGGGTATGCAGTAAACACACCAATAGAATATATGCAAAGCCGACACCAAACACTACTTAGCATTCCAAACCATCCCTAAGGTATAAATTTCAAATCCTATCGCTCCCTAAACTCACTCCAATCTATCCTACAACTCCACCCCTGCTTTCATAGCCAGCCTGCTATCATTTCAATCATGGATGAGAGATATGAACACTAACTATGTCGAGGGCTAGATGCCACATTCGAGGGCGCTATTCATCGATACCAGTACCCACGTACAGTTAGAAAGCCTATCCTGCCACTCCAATTCGAAAAGGGGTATTTTATATCCGCACGCACCCGCAAACGGTGATACGATCAAGATGTCTGTGTTTCCTTGAATTTGTGATGTGATTCTTATTATGTACACTGCGATTTCAACATGTCTGTACAGGTTTTTGGGTATTTCAGATACCATCCAATCGAGCGTAATGGGTTGATAGACTGGAGATTTTTCGCTACTGTTTTGCGTGATGTATTTTTCTAGTGATGGTAATTAGATTCAATGGTTACTTACTTACTCCTAACATCGACTCATGTTTGCTCGGACTGGGTGTGGTTGTCCTCTTTTGTGTTGAGTTGTGTGCTTCATGAAGCTAGTTATGTTTCTAGAAAGGACAGTCGTGATCGGTATGGAGATAGTAGCATGTTTGATGACAGGGGGCGAGGAGAAGCATAGGGGAATGTATGAGGGTTGGGTAGAAGACTTATTGTTCTGTCAACCTATCTTACGAGTAAGAAACAGGTTTCCTTCCGACTGTCAGAAAGATTCTTTCATGCAGCACGCCCCGCCTGGGGGTCGCTGGTGTGGGTATCCGCTATTGGAAAGCTCTCAAGCAAGCTAGATCCAGCCAAAGTCATTCCTCGTCCCCCCATGTCCTGCATGCTCTGCCGTGCAGTCACTGCAGCAGTTGGGTATCTAATGCTCCACTCCCTCCATCGGACTGCCCTCTTTCACATCCTCGTACATCCTCATTGCCGTCGCAGGACTCATAACCCCACTCGGCTCCTTCTCCCCCCTCCACCCCTTTGAACTAACAGGTCCACTCACCGTGCTCCCAGCTCCCTCTCCAAACCCGACCAAACTGGCATTACCCTCGTCGCTCATGCCAGCACTGCTGATCCCATCACCCACATCGTCCTGATCCTCGCTCATGCGATCGCCTGGATCGCTTCCAGACGCCCAAGTATTTCGCCCTCCCGCACTGCCTGTTGCAGATGCAGAACCGACTGTGCTCTTGTGAAAACCTGTGCTGACTGCGTTGTCGAAATAGCCCGGTGGCTGTTGTTGGCCTTGTGCGCCTGTGATATGAGGAAGGTGCTGGCTAGCGCCTCGAAGGGTAGCTACGCGTTCGAGGCCGGCGAGGCGGGAGATACGATCGGCGCGCTCGGCATCGAGGGTGTTTGTTGAGCTGTCTGAGGCGGAGGAAGTGTTGTGTGTATGGCTGCCGTGGTGAGGATGCGCCTGACCTTGATGGCCGTCTTTGATTGCCGTGGTTGATATGGCGGAGTTAGGGGTACCGCTGCAGCTGTCAGAGATTGCTTCACCTTGGTGAGGGCGCAGAATACTGGTTTCAGTGATACATACGGGCCAAAGTCGGAAGGAGTCCCTCTTCCTGAATCGCTTGGGGGCGGGGGAAGGTTGATGAGAGTGGGACCCGTAGGTCTGGAAGACATGATAGAGAAATCGTGTATCTTGAGAGTCCGTTGAAGAGGAATGGATTGGGTCCTTTAGGGGGAGTACTAGCTCGTGAGGATATGTCTTCTGCGCATGCAACGTGGGTAATTTGATACGCTGTAGTGTGGTTCATGGGACGTGGAGCTTCCGAAGAATGAAAAAATCGTCAATCGTCGGTCGTTGGCGTTACAAGTACTCTCGACAGCGATGTTGTGTAAGGTACCAAACTCTGTTGGACAATGATTTGTCCGGTTTTAGGACTCGTTGTACTGATACAACATATATGTGTGTAGAATAGTCTTTTACACAGGAGTGACTACCCCTCAGACGCGATGATCTACAGGGTCCAAATCCCCCACTCGCGCCAAATGTTACTTCGGCAGCTTTATGTACTTACATACTCCCGTACGCGGTCAACTTTTTGCGGCAATCATAGATCTGCATGCATATTTGCTTTGCCATATCTACCTTACCAGCTGGAGAATAATTGACCGAAACCACCACAGGCAGGTGGCCATGTCTTCTGAAAGCTCTTAGCAATATCATCGCTCCGCCCTCAAAGTTCCCTGTAGGCTTCCTGCTCCTCATCAATCATGTCCATCGCGTCCTCCAGATCCCCCCCCGCGGCCTGGGCATATACGAGAAGTCTATCTCCCAACCCATCTTCCTCACTGCCAAAACCGAGATCCCTCAACTGACTCACACAGGACTCGATCTTCTCCATAGTAGTGTCGTCCTGATGCTCATCATCGTATCCTCTAACGGGTGAGATCGGCCTCGACTCGTGTAAGGTAGGACCCCCATGTAGCCATTCGTCCCTCCTCTGATGCCTCTCGCGGTGTTTTATTGCTTGTTCGCGTTGCCTAGTCAGATATATGCCTGGAACGAAGCGAGAGTCATGGTCTTTGTGTTCAGTGACACCTTCGAATGACTCCCACGCTACTCTTCCGAACCCATCGAATGCCTCAGAGTATGGTCTTCGGCGTCGAGCGTTATGTCTGCTATCTGTGCCGGCGACAGTGGCATTACGACTTATTGCCTGGGTTAGTTGAGGTTGAGCTGAAGCTTCGACATCTAGAGGATCAAAAGGCTCGGCAAGTCTCGCTGCAGAAGTTAGGGCAGGAAAGTTGAAGGAGGCTTGATCTTCGTGTTCCTGGGATCTTCCAAACGTCTCAGAAGCTGCACCTTTATTGCATCGATCTTCAAGTGCCTGGCTGTGGGGAATACTTCGAGGTAGCGGAGAACTGTTATTAGAAGTCCCGTAATCTCGTAGTGCCAAGGCCGGACGTTCCTCATTTCGTTGTTCAACCTCTAGCTGTTGCTTCGCGATAGTGTTCGTGTTGTCTTGATCTTTCAGATACTCATTGCTCGCTTTCCGAGCCATTAGCAGACTTTTTCTGTTCTGTTGCTCAAGGAGCATCAATTGCATTTGATAGTCTTGTAGTGCGTGATTTTTCGGTGTGTTTGGCTGGGTTACTATTGGTATCTGTCCGGTCGGTCTGCTGCCATCGTGTTGACTAGGGCTGGCAGCGTCACTCGGATACTCGTTGCTCTCTTCCCGGGCCATTTCCAAACGGTTTTTGTTTTGTTGCTCAAGGAGCATCAATTGCATTTGATAGTCTTGTAGTGCGTGATTTTTCGGCGTGTTTGACTGGTTTGTTGTTGGTACCTGCACACTCGGTCTGCTGCCATCTTGGTGATTAGGGCTGGTAGTGTCACTCGCCATTGACTCTTGTCTGGCCTGGAGCAAACAATCTCTAATCTGTTCCTTGCTGAGCATCGGCTCCATCTGGGAATCTTGTGCATGTTTTCGCTGACGTTGATTCTTCACTACATCTTGTGCGTGAACCTGGATTGTCTTGATTGGACTGGTGGGGTTCTGCATTGCAAAGGCTGACAGCTGAGAGTTAGTAAAGCCGGCCGGATTAATGCCCTTGTCTACCAGACGTCGCTTTGTATCCAGAATAGTATTAGAATCCTGTTGCTGGGAAGCCTCTGGCAACATATCTGTTGCATATTGTTGTTCCCAGGTCTGCGTGTTAAACATGTTGATAACATTTTGAGATGCCATTTGCTGTGGTATCATTGGCTCCATACTGGGCAATGCTGGAAAAGGTGGGGCCGCTGCAAAGTTTTGCACTTCAAATTGTGCGAGTGTAGGAAAACGGGTAGCTGCTGGAGGCGGGCTTGTTGCAGGCTTGTCTACACTGACCACAGATCGGGATTGACGGAGATGATCACTGTTTTTAAAGCTATCAAATGGAGTGCCGATATCTGGTTGTGATGTTGTAGCTTGTGGGAGGTGGATTGGTCCAGGCTTATGATATCGCGGGGCATGGATCGTACACTTCCGGCGGGTCGAAGGACTATCGTTACTTTGCGTCTGATGTGCAGAATTGAATTCTGAGATAAATTGGGGACTCGGCGCTTGGCGACTATTGAGGGAGAATGCAGAGCTGATGTAATCCAGAGCTTCAATTGCATTTTCGCTGGAATCTTTGGTCGGCACAGCGCCCACAGCAGTAGTGGGTGATTCATCGTCCTTGTCCTTCTTTTCATTCGTCCCCGGACTGTGTGATTGTACTGACCCACCGGGCCAACTCAGGCCAGTAGCAATATTGCTTACGAAGTCTCGGAAACCATCAACAGCGTCATTGACACTCATGATGTCTGCCTCATGCTGCACTGCTCCTAGTTGCTCTATCTGGCCTACGGCATCGTGTAGACGTCCAGGAACACGTCGCGCGAGAGCTTCAATGGCTCCTGTAGCGGCACGAACGCCTTGGTCAACAACATTGGAAAATTCTTGAGCACCACCTGCTGAGGTGAATCGTTGAACATAGTCGTTGATGAGATCGATGCCATGGGGAATAGCTCTGGACTGTCGAGGTGGCGATGCTGTCTGGATTGCCGTACTCGACTGGTTCGAATCAGGGGATAAAGAGCTCGACTCGTGGTTTGGGGACGTTATGTCAATGACTTCGGGATCTGGAGCTTTTCCCTCACCCGTCACGTCATCCGAGTTCAAAAAGCTTTTGGCTAATTCCGCTTCAAAAACCTCCAGAAGCGAAGGTTGCTTCTCTTGCTCTACGGTTCCCGACTCTTCAAATTGCAGATTATCCTTCAGATCTGTCGTAGCATGATGCCGTTCTTCAAAGCGGGCTACGCGGGGCGCGACATATGAAGCCCACCGATTTTTGCTGATACCATGTTCCAGTGATCCGGACCGTGAGGGTCTAGAATGGCGAATAGGATTGGTTCTTGAACGAAGCTTGTCTCCAGCAGCCTGGGCCTGTGCAGTGTCTTAGCATAATGATACTTGAAAAGAAGCTGTATATAGGGGAATGAGAGATTAAAACGGTACACATACCTGTCGTCTACCTTCGGGCGTCAAAGTGGGTACACTGAAGCCTTGAAATGGGGGCGTAGACGTCTTGGGAGAGAATGCTGTGTTTGGCGATTTGTAACTTGCCCATCGGTTTTGATGGTTCGTGTGATCCGTTGTGGTCGTCACAACTTTTCGATGGCGCGATGGCGTCGTCCTGGATCGCAGTATGTCACCTGCGGCTTGTGCCTATATCTGGTCTTTAGCAGGATTTCTTAGAGAGTATAGAATGGCGAAGCATAGAGTCATAAATACCTGTCTCTTCCCCTCCGTAGTGAGATTCGCTACTGGAGCTGCAGCCAAAGACGGAAAGGATCCTTTGGTGAGCGTGGATTTCGCTACCCCGGCGTATGCTGCCTTTCCTACCGCGGACTTGGGTACCACCTGGCTTGCAGGTATTGCAATTTGTAATTCAGGTGGCATGGTAGCGTCAAAGTGATGTCTCCGATAATCTTCAAACTTTTGGACTGAAGAGCTATTGGTGGAGGGCCGAATCTTCTTATTGCCGTCCTCGTGCCAAATCCAATCCGTACTCTTCACTGATACTGGGTCCTCCAACGAGTCGGTCTGTGAAGGATTCAGCTCCTCGGCTCTGCGAATCATCTCATCTTTGCCCAGAACCCAATGCAGGGCTTCAGCTTGCTCCCAGGAAATCCCAAGTTCAGCGGCGATTGGGGTCCAGATATCGGGTTTGAACCTGTGTAGAGGGGATAGTATTAGCGTTTTAGCAATTTACTGTATAAGCACTTATCGGGATATATCCAATCGCTCACCTGTTGTAAACCACTGATAGCTTATTCCTCCTATCTTCATTATTTTGCATATTGCTCCCAACACAAGTCTGAGTTTGTAATCCACCAAGATTAACGTTGCGAGTGCCTAATCCCTT
>JAABUL010004344.1_pt1 | contig 19134 bp, 41 predicted proteins | sample 5559151 | NCBI WGS metagenome assembly JAABUL01 (sample SAMN10711876, study PRJNA513368) | rock metagenome | isolation source: Antarctica rocks | place: Antarctica: Victoria Land, Pudding Butte sud | reverse complement strand
CACAAGGGAGAAATGGGAGGCGTAGGATCGCATGTACTCGCAGATCTGATCGGCGGTCGGGTAATCCGGAACATCTGTCGGGACGGCATCATCAGCGAGTGCTCTCTCGGAAGGAGGCGAAGGTCGACGTGGCGGGGACGGTATTGGGGATGGAGGTACTGACCATCTGGAAAGGGAAAGTCCGAGTATGCCGACTGCGGCTAAATCAGTGATAGGATTCTATGGCAAGTCAATGGGAGACCCACACACTGCTTGCTCGTATTCGCCCTTGTCACTAAATCACTCAGTGGGGTTTGGCTTTAGCTCGGATGGCGTGCCTACCTTTGAGAACCGTTGTCTGGTTGGGATCCTCATTGTATTGCCAGAGTCCCCCTACATAGTCGTTCTTTTCGAACCCCGTCACATCGAACCCTTGTTCGAGGAGGTTCTTGAGCGCCGTCAGACCGGCGACACCTATTCCGGGACAGGAAGATGAGTGCGAAACACCACGGCTCGTCGAGAATGACCTACCCAGCCCGAGAACGGCGACCCGTCCGCGATGTACAGTGGCTCTGGACATCTTACTCCTCTCGGGGAACAGATGACGGGACGTCATCCAATATATTTGGCAGATCTTTGAATGCAGCCTGGACGGAGATTTCTTGCTTCTTGCCCGGTAGGCCGAAGGCACGTTTCATCATCATTTTCCGATCCTGTCAGACAGCTCGAAAAGGCGTTCGGGAAGATGGAGGGCGGGGTGTTCCGGAAAGGAGGTCGTGAGGGTTCGAGGGGAATTTGAGGAGGATTTGAAGGACGGCGGGAGGACTTGGGGGGCATTGATGAAACCTGGGCGGCTTCTGAGCAGACACGGTGAGAGCGAAATATCCTGTATTAGCCGGGTTTGGCGTGATCTTATTTACTGGCCACCAAAGACTCCAAGTCTAGCTACGAGGCTATGTCAGACTACAACAGCAGGCTATCTGTTCTCACTTTCAGCCGCGAACCACTGCTCCACTCCAACCTCGACTAATCCGTAGCGCTGTATTCGACTTCCCAGAATTGAAACTACAAGAATGCATCATTCCCCCTCCTCATCCTTCTCCAAGAACCTCCTCCCCTTGAACTGCACCCAATTCCGATTCCTCTCCATAGTAGGCAACCCATTCCACCATTCCCCAACACCCATCTCCTTCCTCCCTTCCTTCCTGATCGTCCTCACCTCCGCCCAACTATGACCCATCTCGCCCATCCGTACCCACGGATTATTGGGGGTCACGCTCTCGGGCACGCACGCTATCAGGATTCGCCGCGAAGGACTCGGTTCATCGGAAGCGGAGGAGGACGCGGTCGAAGAGGAAGAAGAGGAAGAGGAGGGAGAGGGGGAAGATGAGGGGGATTTATCGAGCCAGGCGGTACCAGGTCGATGGTCTGCTGTCCTGAGACCAGTAGGCACGGAGGGCGTGGGGACCTGGCGGAAGTCGAGGAATTGGAAGCGCGCGCCATGGAGCTCGGACCAGAGTGGGCCCTGCGTTCGTCAGCTGGGGACGGTCCAGGAGGTGGTATGGCGCACCTGATGACCGATGGCGCGGGAGAGACGGTCGAGTTCCACGGCGTTCTGCTCGAGCCATCGGATGTGGCCTGTCTCTTTGCCTATCTTCGGCGCTAGCGTCTTCAGCGATGGATCTTGCGGGATTGCATTTATCTGTTGTCAGCTGGGACAAATACAAAACTCACAGTCCCAGTCATGGTATCCCGCAAGACATCCACGAGTAGCCGGCCCCCAGCCTCAGCGAGCACAGGCATGAGACTTCCATATGTCGCCCCATCCGGTACAGCCTCTCATCAGCTCCATCCCCCAAATCAAACTTACTATCCCGCCGGCCGAGCCCAAAATCTCCCCCGCATCGACACCCTTCCCCTTCTCCACCAACCTCTGCACGCTGACCCCCGTCGTCTCATCTCCACTAGCGATAGTCCATTGGATAGGCGCAGCTCCTCGCCATCGGGGTAAGAGCGATGGGTGGACGTTGAGTCGATGAGTCGGATCGAAGCGGTGGAGGAGGTTGTTGGGGAGTATGTGGCCGAAGGAGGCAGTTATGAGGAGGTGGGAGTGGTCGGGGGTCTTGAACCCTTCCGGATGCTGTGAGTTTAGCGGAGATCAGGCTCGATTGAAGAAACGAAAAGGGGTGCCGCGGGGGAAGGGGGGGCGGGGGGAATAGAGGGGAGCGGGGGAGCGAGTGCGAGCGACGCCGAATAAGCTACAGGACCAGGGGGGAAAGACGGACGACCAGAGATGAACATTTAAGTCAGAAGGGGCGAAGCTCAGTCAGGGAGCACTGGGGGGAAGACAGAGGGATACGAGAGAAGGTGGAGCACGTGGAAGTGAGTGCACGTACGACCCACAGATCATCCAACCGCGCCACTCGTCCCCTCTCATCCAGAGGCTTCTTCCGAAACACCCCCTTCCTGCTCATCAAATCCACAAGGAACGGAACAGTCGACCTCTCCAATCCCTTCTCCTCCGCAAATTTCATCAGTTCCGCTACACACCATGAAATGTCATTAGTGCCCAAGAGTCGCGGGAGGGATGGCGAGCGGAGACGTACGGATGTAGAGCTGGGAGGGACGGTGGACCTTACGGCCGCCGCGACCGACCTTCGTCTCGCTCGGGGTCAAAACGTGTATGCTCTGCCAAAGTTCTAACTCGTCAGCTCGAAATGGGAGACAACAGTCATTGGGTGGACTGAGTGGGTGGGTGAATGCGTAGGGGAGGGAGTGAGGGAATGGGCGAGTGAGTGGGAGTGATTGGGTGGGGGACGTACCAGGAGCGTCAAGGATAGCTTGGAGAGAAGCGATCGAGAACCCGTCCGACCCGCAGAAGAGGATCTTGAATGGCTCCCTCCTCGTCGCTGTAGAATACCGGCCGAGAGAAGCGCGACAAACGGAAGATCGTATCATGACTGACACGGTGTCAGTATGGCGCTGAAGAGAGAAGAGGGTGGATCATGTTGGATAGAGAAGAGATCAGGGAGGCCCACGAGCGTATAAAGATGTGTGACGTCCGTTTGGTCTCCGCATGGAGTTAGGACTGGTGCCAACATACTCTCATCACAAAACAATGGGAGACGGATGGTAGTGGACTCGAATGAATGGACTCACTCCAAGGGAAGCCATGTACGGGATAATCCTGATCAGTTGGTGATTTTAGCAAAGTCCGAAACTCGCGGGGTTGTTGGGAATGGGATGTCCGTATCACCACTTTGCCAGGGACACGTCACTCTCCTTCCCGCTACTTTATACACCTTTGAATGCATGATTCCGCCTTCTGACCATGCTACGCATCAACATCCATCACCTCCTCCCTTCCCGGTCCCGCACCAACCGGCACGCCCTTTGCCTCCACCCCACCCTGATCCTTCCCCGCCCCACTCGTCTGCCGCACTTCCTCCCTCACGATCAGATCCCGCACACTCTCCTTCGTCCAAGCAGTCGTGCCTCGTCGGAACTTGTAGTTGCGATTCTTCGTTCCTCGCTCGTTCTGCCACCATGTATCAGCTTCCCGAATCGGTAGTGGGAGGGGGAAAGACGCACTGGCGTCTCGTAGTTCCGCAACATCTCCGTTCCCGCCTTCGTGATCACCGCAACGTCGACATTACTACCCGATCCGAGATCGTTGAAGATACCGGATCGGATGGCTCGGGATACAAGGGCGATGGCTTCTTTCCGCTATTCAAATGTCAGCTCGTCGATCTTGAGACCGTATCTTCTAGACAGGCAGATATAGAGAAAATCACAGCTAACCGTGAGATGCTCCTTGTAGCTGCTCTCAAAGACCGACATTGCAGCCAGACTTCCACTTCCCAGGGTGACATAGGGCAGCTTGTCTGTTGAACCGTGTGCTTGGACGGTGAAGAGGTGAGCGCCAGTTGAATCGACGCCGCCGAGGACAAGGTAGGCGCCAACGTGGCCCTGGTATCTATGGGAACGTCAGCAACCTCCTCTCACTTCAGAACAGTAGACGAGGAGGAGAAAGGAGGCGATGGAGATGGATCAGTTTCGCAGTATTGCCTGTGCAGAAAGGACGAGACGGAAAAAGAACAGAGGTGTGCTCACCGGAAGAGGTACTGCTTCAACATGGTCATAGCGGTAACCACTCTGACCGGACGGCCTTGCGATAACGCGTGGAGCTGAGGAAAGTCAGCCTTCTACCTTCGTTCGGGAGCCCGGTAACGGCTACAAGGCGGAGAGGAAGTCCTGACCTCGAGGTTGGACGCTGTCAGATTCGTGACAAATCTTCCCCTTCATCAGCCTAATCGCAATACAGAAGAGGGCGAGTCTCACTCGGTGTCCGCAGCTGTTCCAGCTCCACAACATCGTATACCAGGAGTGAGGTAATGGATCTAAGCCCTGTCAGTATAGCTACCGTGGACAGTGTGCATCCCTGAGGCAGCTCTTTGAGAGCTGAGGCAGGATACAGCATGACCCACCTTCTCGCAATTCTTGTCCGCCACGATTGGCCCGCCTGTGGCTCGTGTATCCGCTCCCAGACAGATGCCCTCTTCTTCCCCGCTGGAGCCGCCGCCGTATTTCATACCGACAATTGTGGTACCGGTTGATGTTGCTGAGCGTCCGTTCCCGCGTGATAGCAAGAACAAGGGAATCGAGTGGTGTATTGCAATACGTTCAGGTGAAGGAAAAAGGGAGAGAAATACGGTAGAGTGAAGAGGGAGGGGACAGCTAGATCAGTATAGTAAAAGGGAATGGTAGCATTAAAATTCACCCTTGGGCAAACCCCCAAACCTCTCACCGAGAAACTGATTCCTCGCGTAGTTGGTGAAATCGAACCCAGTCGAGGGGCCCTCGATGGGTGTCTTGACAGACATCGCGGGTAAGATTCCTTCTTCCCTGCAATGTGAAGGTAAGAATGTCTCGAAGCACTCTAAGCAGAGGATCAAGTCCTTTCGAACGCGCGAGCGTCGATACATGGCTCTGACGTGGAATTGCCTTGAGATATTAACCTATCTTATCAGTTCACATCGCCATTCTCTGTGACGCGCCCATACTTTCACTCAGCAAAGAACATCATCCTGGTTCTCTGACAGCTCTGACTTTGCCTTGAAATAAGCGAGGAAGTGGAAATACCCTCGAAAGTTCTCCTTTGGCTTCTCGAACATGATGCAGTCGTGGAAATCCCTCTCCGCTCAACTCCCAACGGTGGATGTCTCGTCCGTGTCCAAGAACTTCCGCAATACCGTCCAGCTCACAAGGCGAGTCCCATCCCGAGATAGATCATCTGGCTTCCACTAGCTAGAGAGATGCCTGTCACATATCTCAAGCCGTTGATGCTGCATATGCTGATCTTATACCGCCCTTTAGAGAACGGCTGGGGAATGTGGGACCTGATGGGATCACTGAGTACGTCTACAACTTGCCGTCGTCTCCACCTGAAAAGTCGCTAATAAGTTCTGCCTCTTCTTGCCCATCTTCATGTCCCCCTTGCCGCCCCATACAGACTCCCCGCCGAATACAAGCAGCTCGAGGCTCGTGTCGACGCTCTCAAGGATACCCACCAGCGGATCCTCAAGATTACGAAAGTGCACGAGACCGAGTCGGTGAGTCCGCCGTGCACACTTCTACTTGATGGCCCCTCTCCTTTCCAATGTATTGTCTTCGGCAGGCTATTACCTGTATTTCCGTGATGACTTTTTGTGATACAGTACGACTACCCGACAGACATCACCGAGAGCGTGAGCGATGTCGGCCAACAAGCTGCGTCTGCCTGGAGTACTTTTGCGAACAAGAACCTCAAGGTGAGGCTCCTCTCCCTTCTACCCGAGTTTCTCGTCTACTATCTTTCCCCTGCGGCCCGAGCTGAAGCCAAGTAATAGAATACCAACCTCCCCATCCCTATTCCCTCACCTAGCGCCAAGCCCGCTGCTCAACCCAAGACCCTCCCCCACGCTTTATCCCGCGCCGCAAAGTCCGGCGCTACCGATCTCGGCGCGAGTGACCGTCTGGGTATCGCTCTCGGTGTATACGGCGCAGCCATGGAAAAGGTACGTTGAGTTCTTGTACTACACCACGCACAAGATTTAAGCAGTTTGGCTTAGGTCGGCGACGCCCGTCTCTCCCAAGACGCCCTCATCTCCGACCGTTTCCTCACACCCTGGTCAGCGACGCTCTCCACCTCCATCGGGCTGGCCATGAAGGCCCGAGCGAATGTCAAGACCGCTCGTATCGAGCTGGATTCGGCTCGTGCTGCGTGACTTTTCTCCCTTACTTCTCGACCTGTAGTGATGAAGCACATCATCAGGCTGAAAGCTGCGGCACCGGCCAAGCAGGAACAAGCTCGGTGAGTCTGCCTGGCCGGACGAGATTGAGAATGAAAGCTGATGCGTGGCGCAGGCTTCACGTGGAGGAGGCTGAGGATAAGTTGGTGCAAAGTACCGAAACTGCGATTGGCCTGATGAAGGCTGTATTGGAAAACGTGTGTTGCTTCTCTTCGCTTACTTCTCGTCTACCCGATATGTGCGAGGAAGGAGTGGATGCTGATGATGGTGTTTTCGATTAGCCCGAACCGCTGCAGAACCTCTCGAGCTTGCTCAAAGCTCAGCTCATCTACTTCTCCACGGCTGCTGAAACGCTCAGCGTGAGTGACTGTCTGTTCAAGTAATAGAGGGAGACATCACTCATGGGTGTCGGATGTGCAGGGGATCCAAGGGGAGATCGAAGAAGCAGCAACCGCTGCCGAGGGGGAGTATCGCAATTCTCGAGGCGCGTGAAAATGGGGCAGTATCGGTACGTAGGGTATGTAGTATAGATGAATAGGACAGATAATGGCTGCACTGCGGGGTTATGGCTGGCCGATGGATACTATACTTGATGACGATGTATATGATTGGGCTCGATCACGGGCAACGGAATACATATGGCATGATCAGCGGTATATGGGCAGGAGCAGTATGAGTATGATGAATAAGTATAGCAATGACGAAAGGAAACGAGAAGGGACGCCCAGTGGACCTGCATGATATCCACCGGTCATGCTCCTTCTTCCCGAGTTTCAGGCATTTTTCTTGTTCCTACAGCCAAGACGTCAGATTTGGGCGGATTTGCGGTAAGACCGCCCGGTTCAAACCTGTCGTTGCGGCACTCTGGTGTCTTTCCGGCATCCAACCGGGTCGGTGGGGTCAAGCGATGTTGGGGTGTCTGGGTGGGTGTGGGTGGGTTGATACGGAGGTTTGGGACGGTTCACATGGCGGTTTGGGACGGATGCAGAAGGCGATGGGTGTGGGTTTTAATGAACGGTCAAGCCGACACAGACGGATGCTGCGTCTGACCTGACTAGGGGAAGAGTATTCAACTACACAACATCGGTCAAGTCGTCAAAGCTCAGCTCGAATCCTCCGAGCACCTCAAAGTGTCGCTCTAATCCGCCATCGATCAAGTCGTCCAGCTTGCAACGCTCGCCCGCCACCCAGGTCAACACCCCCGGCCCATCCACAAGTCAGAGGAAACCCCCTGGTCCATTCAAGCTCGCCAAATCCAGCCAAGCAAAAGTCCCCAGGAAGTCCCCCAGTGCAAACAAGCTCCCCTTACCCAGCCAGATCCCGAGTCCTCAGGAGGAAGTCCCCCAGTCCAAAGTCAAGGAAATCCTCCGGTCCTTCTGACTCTAGCTGGGGTGAGGCCAGAGTACAAAGTGCACAGAGAGTCCCTCTGTCCCAAGTCAAGCTCGGGGCCGACGTCCCGCTCGGATCATTTGCCGTCAGCCTGGCCTTCTGACATACCAAATCTAATCACATCAATACCATTATCATCTCAGCAGCAAAAGGGAGGGGACGTACCGGCCGTATAGCAGACTGGCACGAGACTGACACTCCTCGTACACCTCGAGAACGAGAAGCATAAGGAGTGGACGAGCCGCTGTAGCTGATCCGGTGTGATTGCCAGCTCGTCAATCAAGCAGATGTAGTGCGTAGGCCGAGCAGTACCGACCCGTCCTTGGTGGGCTTGAAGGAGTCGAATGCGTATGGATGAGGTACAGAGCGATCCACCACCGTCCCGCTCGGAAGGTTACCGGACCTATCCACATCCTTCAACCCAAAAAATCTCGTATTATGCCTCTTCGCACAGACACATACCATCAGCCTGAAGACGGGAGCAAGCAGCGAGGACCGCATGATGCTCGTACTGCAGTACTGCGTCGTACTGCCCCTCGGTGATACCGTCACGGAAGATGAGGATCAATTCGGGGTGTAGATCGAGGATGAGCTCGTCTCGCCCCTTCTGGAGACGGATTTGAACGGAGAAGGCGTCGCAGTCGGCGTTGTAGGTCGCTATGGAGCACGCAACGGTCGGGGCGGAATCAAACCTGTCTTTAATGGGGGTCTGCAGGGACAGAGAGGATCCTGAACAGGATTTCGAAGGTATGAGGTCCGACAGGGGTGGGGGAACGGGGAATGATCGATGGACAGGGCAATAGGCCGGCAAATAGAGCGTGCACTGGTGGGAGGGGTGAGAGATGGTCGAGTGGACTTACGTGGCCGACGTCGGCGCCGAGAAGCATGGTCTTAGCCCGGATCATACCAGGCAGCTCGGTCAGCGGAACCTGATGCGTTTGTCCGCCAAATTTCGCCTGGTCACGCCGGTCAGCTCGGACGATATGGTCTAGAGGGCATGCTCACCTGAATCTTCATGGCGAGATTGCTCGAGGACTCTTGATCTTCGCCGCCTGCATACACTACGTCGGTACCGAACTTACATCTTGTATCAGCGGCCTTCAAGAGGTATCCTGCAGACGGACCCTTGAGGTCCGTGAGCGACGCCTCTTCATTTGCTCGTACAGCCACGCAACCCTACTCCTATCAGCGCTCTCATCTTTGACGAACCGATACACGCACCTTCCCGGAGGACGATCAAAATTAGCTGAGGAGCACACTTGTCGGCGAAAAAAATCTTCTTCGCCGCGGTCGGTAGCGCATTGAGTAGATTCCCCGGCTGCAATCAACCGGCCCGATGGTGGCTGGTTGACGGTTCTCAACGACGATTCCGTGGTTCGTGAGAGTCTTGCAGAGGAACCCGATGTACCGCTGCATCTCGTCGGTATCGCAGAACCGTTTGAAGGAGATGATCGTCCATGCTTTGAGCGGTTTCGAGCCTTGCCGGATGAACTGGTCCCATTCAGCCCTCCAAGGAGTTCAAAGGGAAGGGGACTGACGCGTTTACCGCGTAGGTTCCAAGCGCCATCAGAAGCGCGTGCATCGATGTCATTCGCGTAGAGCACGCGTGGCGGGGGAAGGACGCGGGCTTGAAGACCAGGTTCCTGTTGATCTGTGAAAAGGGTCAGCCTTGCAAAGGCCTCATGCAAGGGAAGTCTCACCTTAAGACCCCATGCGGCAATCTTGGCTTGCCTCTCATACGCAAGCTCCGTACGCCAGTCTTTCACAGCTTGACACCGATCCTTCGGAGCGCATAGCGCTGGCCTTCATCATCCTTAGTCATATAAGTCAACGCCAACACAGTCCGTTAAGCACAATGGTGCTGTCGGGCCTGGAACTGACTCACTCTACAGTCTGGTCCGCCGATAGTTTCGTCGGGGGAAGTGAGTTCCACTCCGCCAGCTTGACGATTCCAGCGGAATGAAAGCTTTCTTACTATACTGCACCGAGTTATCAATGTGCTAGACCATACGCATATCCGAGAAACTGACCTGGATGCAGGGAAGACGGGGAGCGCAGAACTCCTTGTGATAGTCCGAGATTGAAATCCGCCTTTGCGCCCCGCCATCGAGGGGCTGGAAGTCGAAGAAGATCCGCTCGGCTGGCTCATGCGAGATCGACATGGTCGTGTGGAGACGAGCGCTCTGGCGGTGGGTCACCGAGAACTACCAACGGTCAGCTTGATATCCATCGACCGATCACGGTAGGTCAAGATGCTCGGGTAGAAGGTCAAGCGTACCTTGGTCCCGCTGAGCTTATCCTTGACGATCTTGGGCTCGATCGCGTTGAACCCGATGATCATCGGATCCCTCTGTTTACCACCTTGGTAGTCTCCCCTCCGACGCGTTCCACCATGGCGATTGAGGATCTTCGCGATCACCTCGATGGCCGGACCAGATGATCAGAAGGCGGAAAACCCGACATCGAGGTTGAGCAGCGGGAAGCCGGAATTGGGAGTAACGGAATGACCTTGTCCAGGTCAGCAAAGAACGAGTACATTGTCAAGAGGCGTAGACTTACTGCATGAACCCCTTGCAAACGATCCCGCCTCGCCCGATTGCTTGGGCGCCCTTGAGCGAGAAACAGCGATCACCAGTCGCGCCAACTTGGGTGTACCTCTTGCTCGGAACTTCGCGGAGAAGCACACTCGTCGCCATAAGACCTGTAGGCGAATGAAAACCAGCATCGGCGCCCACGATGAGATCCTCAGTCATGGAACGGCTCAGAAGGTACCGACGTGAGACTGACCTGTCAAACACTGCTCTTCGCAGCAAGGGGACTCCACATTCGCCCGACAGAACTTCATGACCGCTTCCAGATCCATATCGGCGACCCATTTCACCGTGACCTTGAAACGACGGTAATCGTCGTCTGAAGAGGACTCTTCGCGCCTAGAGGTTTCTGGACCACGCCTTCGGGCGTGATACCAGTCATGAAGGTGGGTGTGGTCTTCCGTGCTCGTCAGCTGTGATCATTTCGAATGAGGATCGCTCACCTGTGTCATAAAGGAAGCGCACAAGCGGATAGGTGGACGCAGACGTCAGCTGTGTCTGAGAGCCATCGTATCGCTCACCAATGGCCATGGGGAAAGCCACAGGGGTGAAGCAGTTCTTCCTTCCATCAAAAGTACAAGCAGCGAAAGCATCGGCCCAATCGCCTTCCTGCTCCTTGAGGCTGTTCCCAGACAGCATGCAGCATGATTTGGGCTTCTTCTGGCTGACCACTTTGACGACTGGGTTGATGTCCACGTCGTAGTGACTACGGATGATCGTCAGTCTACTGGTTCGCGTTTCTATCAACCGGTCGGCAGCTGTGAAGTGAACTCGATGACTGTACATGTATTCTAGATTTTCCTGTTTTCATGTAAATCATTTTTCAACCCCATTAAGAAGGGAGATTCAAAGCGACATTACTCAGATAGCTAGATTGTGAGAGCTTCCCATATGTGGTGCCTTTACGATCCTCACCTAAATCCCATCCTGGATCCTCGATTGTTTTTACAACCACATCATGCTATGCTGTTGACACAAAGCTCTCCAAGATTCAATCAAATGCTGTCTATCTGTCATCATCTAAATGCCTTGGTAGATCCAGTCTGGATGGAGATCACGCTCTTGGAGAAATAGTAGGGCTGTATGCATCAATCGATAGGGTATGCATCAACCGAGGAATAGCATCAAACCAGCAAACTGCTCGTTCACGCCCAACACAGCCGATTCCCGTCCCTGACCGGCGTTTCAGCCGAAGGACTGCGGGACTCTCCGCCTCTTGGCAATTAGGACTTTACCGGTCTTCGCTACGCTACCCAATCAGGCGGCAGAATTCAGTGGAGTCGTTGACGTAGGCAGGACGACCCAAAGAGCTGGTGGGTACCTTATCGGGTTTGAGCGCTTCGGCTTCACGACCTCTTTTTCCAGGCCGCTAATTCTTCTTCTCTTCTTTCTTCTCCTTTCTAACCTTTCCTTACTATACAGGCTATCTCTCTCTCTACCATTGACGCTCGCGAGCTCCTGTCATCATGTCGACCGAACCGGTTCCTGAGATGACCTACCACCTCGAAGCGGAGCGTGCCAGTCTCGCCGCGCACCCATGGCTCTACCGAGTCTGGGTGAATTCGTGGACGCAGATCGTGCTCGTCTCCATAGCGTGTTTCTGTTTGCCGGGGATGTACAATGCTATCTCTGGGATGGGTGGATCGGGGCAGCTCGACCCGACGGTATGTCGGCATGCCCTTATGTTTCGAAGATTGGGGATACAGTAGATGCTGATGAGGAATGACATGACAGGTCGGAGCGAACGCGAGTGTAGCGCTGCTCAGCGTCGGAGCCGCGACTGTCATATTCGTCGCTCAGCCTGTATTCGATATCTTCGGTGTGAAGACTATCATGCTCGGTGCGTCTCCCTCCTAACCCTTATCGCTTCCGGCTGAACGAAACATTCAGGTGGATGGACATGTGAGACCATTCTGTCTCGAGTAGATCTCTACTGATCAGGATCGACTCCAGACGCAATGTACACTGGTTCACTCCTCAATTACAACCGCACAGGTAACGGCGCCTTCGTCATCGCCTCCGGCGCGATCCTCGGTCTCGGAGCGGCTTTCCTCTGGATCACCCAGGGCGCTATCATGTTGAGTTACCCGCTGCCGCGTCAGAAGGGCCGAAGTGGGTCACCACATTTCAGCTTGTCGAGGCGCTGGAGCTGATGATGTGGTGTGATTAGGTATCGCGCTGTTCTGGGTGATTTTCAACTTAGGAGGGGCGATCGGGTCATTCATCTCCCTCGGGCTCAAGTGCGTGCTTCGGATTCTCGGGACTGTGTGTGCTGACCTGGCACCTTTCTCCGATCCAACGTGCTTCCATCACCATCCTCCTCCGCTTCTCCCTTCCCCTGTCCTACCCGTACCCTTTTATCCGTCACTGCTGGTCTACGCCTTCCACCTGTACTCGTCGTCCCGTCTTCTTCCCATCCCAACTCATCACTACCAAACCTACCTCGCCTTCGTTCGACCTCCGCTCGCTACGCTCGCCGTGCCCCCATTCCTCGACTCGCTCACTGCGCTCGCGTGACAGCTTCAACCGCACCAAAGCCGGCACCGTTTCCGACGCGACCTACATCGCCTACATGGTTATCATGCTCGTCGGCTGGGTCGCCTGTCTCGGTCTCATCCCCTCCCACCTCGTCCGGCGCTCCGACGGTTCCCACGCGGCTCCACACCCGAGGGAGGTTGGGGATCAATTGAGCTGGTGGCAGAAGTTTAGCCGGGTCGCGGTAAGGGAGGCGAGGCATATTTACGCGTTGAAGGATGAGTGGCGTATCTGGGTGGGTCTACCTTTCTCGCACTTCTTTAGAAGTCATACAGACAAGGGACGCAGCTGATGTCGGTATGATAGTTCTTGGTCCCGATGTGTAGGTTCTTGAATCCGGTGTAAGGGTGTGGCGGCTCATGAGATGCAGGTTTTGCGGCGAACTGGTTCTACTCCGTGCGCGACCCTCAGACCGTCCTTTCCCCCGAGCTGACTTGATCTCCCACAGTACCAACAAAACATAGTCAACGGCCTCGCCTTCACCCTCCGCGCACGATCCCTCAACTCGTCTCTCTACTGGGCCGCCCAGGTTGGTCATTCTCCCCCCTTGCCCAATATGAAATCGCGCTCTGCTTCTATTCTTGATCCCGGGAGCGAGCCTGCTGACAGCTCGGCAGATGTTCGGCGGTGTGATCATCGGATTCATCCTCGACATGCCCTACCTCTCCCGACCGAAACGCGCAATGGCAGGGTGGATCTTCACCTTTGTCACGGGAATGGCCATCATGGGTGGAGGTTTGGCTTTTGAAAACTGGTTTGAAGGGCAGGAATTGACTCGTGGGGCACATTTCATCGTGAGTGGGCTAGCTTGTCCTCGCGAAACAACGAATCGGACGTACTTGGCCCTTGTTTGGGACCGGTTCGATTCTGGCTCTTCTACCTCGTTTATCTTCCCGCTCGGTTTCCCGATCGCCCTCATCAATTCCTGATCCTTCATCTTTCTTCCCGTCTTTCTCGATGTCTACCATCCTGGCCTTCGCTCCAGGGCTACTCTGCGGCTCCCTGGTTCCGTCCTCGATCTCTTCCGGGCGCTTTCCCGGCCTTCAATCTGCCCCCCCCCGCGGCCCCCCACCACTTCCCCCCACCACTTCCGCGCCGCCTTTCCTCGCCGCCCTCCCTCCCCCGCGGCTCGCTGACGCTCGCCGCCAGGACTTCTCCGACTCCAAACTCTACGTCGGCCCATGCTTCCTCTACATCTTCTACGGGATGTACGATGCCTTCTGGCAGGGTTTCACCTACTGGCTCCTCGGCGCGCTCTGCAATACCCCGAAGGAGGCGGCGAGGTTCGTCGCGGTTTACAAGACTATGCAGAGTGTCGGCGGGGCGGTGGCTTATCGATTGACGGCGAATCACCTGAGTGCGCGGAAGCAGTGAGTGGATTCCTCTCGATTCGTCGGCAAGGTTGCCCTTGGCTACTTCGCCCTTGTTTGAGGGGTCATGAGCTTGGGCGAGCTGTGATAGCATTCCCTATACCTCGTTGGGAATGCCATCGCGCTCGACGTTTCCTTCTCTCCCCTCACACGCTCTCTCCTGCGCCTTTTCATCTCACCTCTTCTCCCTCTTCCCCTCTTCCAGCGCACTCCTCCCTCTTTCCCCTCTCGTTGCACATCCCTCCTCCCTCGATGCTCTCCACCCTCCCACCCGTCCCCTCCTCTTTCTCCCCTTACGCCCCTCTCCCTGGCCCTTGCCCAATCCCGCCCCTCCTGGCCCTCCCCCCTCTCGTTTCCCACGTGCCTCGGACTCGCTAACGCTCGCCCTCGTCAGATTCATCTCCAACTGGTGCGTCATCGCCATCTGCCTCGTCTGCGCCCTCCCCACCATCCTCGCCATCACCGAACCCACCGAGCAAGAGGCCGCCGGAGACTTTTTGACAGAGGACGAGGACGCACCGGGGAAACAGAGGAAACTCGAGGCGGCGGAGAAGCATACGGATGTCATCAGGGAGAAGGTGGCGACGGGAGAAGTATGAGCACAGAGTTTCCATCGTTCCATGTAGCACTAGCGAAGGGTTGGAGGTTGGACGTGGACGTGCGATGGGGTCGGGATCGTCTGGTGGTCTCGCTTGAGTTGGATCGAGATGAATTATGCTTATCACAAGGTGCTTCCCTGCCGTTATGATTGTCATAAAATACATATGGAAACGTCCGGCCTCCTAGCCGGAACCTCGCCGTCCCGGGGTCTCCCGATGAACCTTCCTTCTCACACAACCTGACTCTGACCTGACGATGCCGCTCTACCTCTGCCTCGACGGCGGCGGGACCAAGACGACTGCGGTGATCGCCTCCGTCCCGTCATCAGCCCTGGCGTTGTTCGGAGCCGTCGTCTGTGGCCGAGGGGAGGCGGGCCCGTCAAACCTGTGCGTTCCCCAACTTCCCCTACCATTTTCCTTTCACCATGCCCCTTACATCCCAACACGGAATTTTCCGCAATTGTATGGGCGTGCTGATGTGACACAGTACCGCCTCCGGATCCGAAGCCTGTCTCTCCGCCATCGCTCGCGCCACCCAATCCGCCTTGGAATCCCTCCCTCTATCCCACCACCCAACCCCATCCTCCTCTTCATCAGCCTCCTCCTCCTCCTCATTTCCCGGATTCGCCAGGATATGGGCCGGCATAGCCGGTTGTTCCCGTCCCCCCGAGCTAGCTACTCTATCTCCCCTCCTACACACGCTCTTCCCAGGCGCGGGGGTCAGACTGACGAACGACGCCGAGCTCCTGACCTCGCCTGTCTACCTCACCCATCATACCCAAGTCATCACCGTGATTTGCGGGACTGGGTCGCTTGGGATTCTCTGGCGCCGATCTCCTCAACAGCGAGTCACCCAAATAGCGAGATCTGGGGGATGGGGATACCTCCTTGGCGACGAGGGATCCGGCTGGAGTCTAGGGCGAGACGGCATCAAATCCGTGCTCACCACGCACATCGACCGGGATCCTCTCCGGCCATGGCACAAAGAAATCCTGGCGCGATTTGGCGTGGAGGACGTCAACGCGTTACTTCCCGTGTGTATGAGCTTGGACGGGGGGCTGACGCATGTTGACGCGGAGGGTGTGAGGAAAGGGCGGATCAGTGGGTGTGCGAGGATTGTGGTGAATGCTGCGGTGGGAGGGGATGGTTTGGCGAGGAGCGTTATGGGGAAGGTTGCGAGGGAGGTTGTGGACTTGGTGGAGCCGCTCGTCTCTCGACCACCCACTCGGAGCGATCCTGGCGATGGAACGGTGAGAGCGAGCGGAGATACCAAGGATGGTGGAGGTATTGGTGGGGTCGATGGACGGGGCGAAAGTGGACTTGTATTGGGAGAGACTATGTTGGTGATGGGCGGTGGTCTGAGTGGGGTACCCATATTCCGCGGGATGGTGGAAGCCGGTATGAAAGAGCGGGGATGGAGATGGGGGGAGGTGAGGGTGGTGGATGATCCTGCTGGAGATGGGGTCAGGGCTTTGATGAATGGCTAGAGATGCATTTTGAGCTCTGTGACGTTTGGCGAGACTGCATGCATCAAAAGAGAGAGCAGATAGGCTCTGGCGAGTGAGCGTGACAATGGATCCGGAGAGCGGGATGATGTCAGATGGACAGCCCCGGCTATCCCACTTCCCCCCACCTCCTTTCGATCTTCCTTTCGATCTTCGTCCAAACTCCTTGTACTAAATCCAAACAACAGATCCTCTCAACCTACACATCACACCCAAATCCAGCTTCAAATCTCGAAGAGTCGCAGCATGGCCCACCACTCCTCCTCCCCACGTCCCACCTCCGCATACTCCTTCAACACTTCCAACACCCACCCCGCCTCGCACACCTCTCCTCTCGCACCCTTCACCCCTCATCGCCCACACGTCACCCTCGCCCCGTCCTCCGTAGGCGGAAAAGGCCCCAAGAACCCCATCCCGACCGAAGGCGTCATCTCAGGTGGGGGCGGCGGCGGCGGTGTGGGCGCAGGGAGTGGGGATGCCATGGGTGATGCGCCTTCTGTCGAGGACGCTGGCGGATCAAGTGGGAGTAGTGGCCGGGGGATGAAGGGCGGTGAGATGGGTAGGACGGGAGGTGGGGAGGGACAGAAAGATGGGGGGAAGGAAGATGATGGGGGGGAGGGAGGTTATGGGGATGTCAGGAGGTATCATCCGGCTTGGGAGGGGTTTGGGCGGGGTTCGAGGGAGGAGGGGACGCGAGGAGCGAAGGCGAAACTCTAGCTTGAGTGGGTCTCATCATGGGATTGCGGATGAAGGTCGATGACGCTCAGTACAGCGAACTGTCACAGCGGGTTTCAAACCCAGTACGATTACGAAGGAGAAGCCGTGGGTCCCCGCTTAGAATACGCTGCCTGGCGCGCGATGTCGATGAGCTGTATGCATATGTCCTATGTCCTGCCTGCTTCATACAACATCATGTGATACGGCACCAAGCCCGCCTATCCCGCCTATCCCGTGCGGAGGATCACATGGACCCCAGAGTCTGACTCCACGATATCGCTAAGCTGGCCAGGTTGAAGAGCGTACGTAGCGTCCTGCGCATCGCAACGGCGAGGTACCAAACCGAGGGCAGTATCCGAGACGTGTAAAGTCATCGACGGGGATCGAGGGCAGTATCCGAGACGTGTACAGTCATCGACGGGGATCATCCAAGACGGACGGAAAGGAGATCAAGATCAGCATGGTCCAGAACAGAGTCCGTCAAGCTAGCGCTCGCCCGCTCGCCCATTCACCTCGAAACTCTTCTGCATCATCCCCCTCCCAAACCAACCCAGATCCCCACCCTTCTTCGCACTCGAACAATCGCTCTCACTCGATGCGATACGGGCAAAGTCACGCGAGACGTCGGCGGGTGGGAGGGAGCGGAGGTGGATGATGTGTTGTTGGATGGTTTCGCGCGCGGCGGGGAGGGGCCGGGTGATCTTCGCCTGGGCTTGGGCGAAGGGAATAGGATAGACAGTGGCGGAATGACGAAGATTGAAAGGAGGGCGGAAGGTTGATCAGGAGGGGTATCCGGATAAGCCGGGACGAGCAACGAGCGGGATGCACAGAACCGAGAATCGAGGCGGGAGCGAAGGCGAAGCAATATTAATCAACACCCAGCCAGATCAGCACTCCCCCAAGCTTAACCCCGCGCACTCACCTCCCTCCAACTACTAGCCCTCCTACTCCCCACATGTTTACACAAAATATGACTCGCCCTTACCTGACCCTCCTTCCCCCCTCCTTCCTCTTCATCCCCCTGTGCCCCACCGCGGAGGTACTCCCTCGCTCCTGGGAGGGCGGCGACCTGTTGTGGGGATAGCTCGGCCGGGGGTTCCCAGACGGATGCGGAGGTTTGGGGGTTGTAGAAGTAAGGGAGTTGACGAGAGTTGGAGAAACGGACTTCCCAGTGCGACATGGTGGAAACGGGCTTTTGAGAGAGTGACGAAGGCGCACGTGATTTGATGGAAGCGAAGAATGGGTAGGCTGGCGATGAGGATGAATCAGGCGAGACGGATAGTGTGAGAGGATCGCGAGTCAGCTCGGCTTAGGATGACCACGTGTCGATGTTTGCCTGTTATCAGCGGAGTGGCGCTTTTCAAACTTTGAGCTGGATGGTCTTTGTTTGTCAAAGGCCTGCTCTGGCCCTGAGTTTTGACTGTGCAGCTGCTGAGCCTTCCTACTGGGTTGTAGGGGTGGGTCCTGCCCTTGGCCTACTGAGAGCTGTTGGGCTTGCCGAGTATCCTTCACCAGTCTTTTGAGTTCTGTAGTGGGTTGTTGAGGAGTTGAACAGCGTTTGGGGAGTTGTATTGGTGTGAAATGGACCTTTGTGGTTCATGATACAAGTCTCAACATACATATCATCCCTCTCTGTTGTGAAAACATATCATTTCACAAGGTTTTCTCTAGATGCTTGCTCATCACGTTGGCCAGGTGGGTATAGTGGGGAGAAGAGTCAGACATGTGGAGTTGATTGCTGAGGATCAGCCTCAGCATACTGTTTTGAAGTCACCAAGCCGCACTTTAGACTGGGGGAGTTCTGTATTATTCTGCCCCACAAGCAGCGTTCGCGCTGGCAACGGTCTTTGCGTCCCCATTAATTCCAAGGGTGCTGATTTCCTTTAGCCTTCTGGTCAACCAATATTGCCAACTTTTGCCATCCTTGGGAGTGAAGCATGGGACCTTTACTAGTCAGAGCACACGGGCAGATGGAACTGCCACTTCGTTGATCATGAGATTGACTTTTATGAATCATCACAAAGCTAGATTTATGTCAGGGTGCTACGCCGACCAGTGATAAGGCCCGACGTCCAACTCCTACGACTAGCGATCGTGGCCGAAGGTGGCGATTGATAGGCAAAGAGGGTCCAGCGTCAAAGGTACTGTCGGGGACGTAT
>JAABUL010004341.1_pt1 | contig 19139 bp, 5 predicted proteins | sample 5559151 | NCBI WGS metagenome assembly JAABUL01 (sample SAMN10711876, study PRJNA513368) | rock metagenome | isolation source: Antarctica rocks | place: Antarctica: Victoria Land, Pudding Butte sud | reverse complement strand
CCGCGGAGTAAAAGCTTACTCAATACTCAGTCGGCGGTGGAAGCCCCGAAATTGGTGTGTCCGATGATCTTTTTGCGTATCACAGGAAGCGAGTGCGTCATCCCAGCAACAGTCCTGAAGAAGTTGACGAAACCTCGAATGCGCCAATAATAGTGGCGTTTCATATGTATCGAACCTTCGTCGCATACGGGGTATGTTCCTTGTTCTTGCGTAATGGCAGCTGATTCGAGGACGTCGAGTGGTCAAGAGGGTGCGTGGGATCGCCGTGCATGAGGCAGAGGCCCCAACATCAGCACTTGAATCATACCCTGCAATTGAGGGGCTAAGATGCAGTCACACAACGTCGTGCCACCCGCAGAAGATTCAAGGATGCTCTTGGAAACCTGGAACTTCATGAAGCTGTTTGAGCAAAGTAGTACTGGCGTAGTTCTGAAGGATGCGAATGGCGACTATAATTGCACCCCAAGCATCCTATCTTGTAAGTACAGCAGTCCAAGACTCGGCGGCAAGTTACCGCGTTCGACCAGAGATATGATCTAGAATACTAGCCCAGCTGAACAGTCCAGTCGTATTCCTGGCGGTATCGGTCGATTTGCCCTCGACTACATGGGGCTGAACCTTGCTTGTGAGAGGGAGCTTCGACGTCCAAAGGCAGTAGTCAGTGAGGTGCGTAGAGGTTGCGGCAATTCGAAATTAGCTGCAGCCAAGATCTCCGGAGGAACCTGAGGGCGAGCTTCATCAGTCAAAGCTGTTGGCCTTATCGGATAAACGTCCTCGGCCAACCCGTCCGACCAGTCCTTTATTGGTTGTAGCTGAAGGACGTCTTTGCAGCTTGGTGCGACAAGTGGATCTCTGTCGCATCTCTTCATGCAGTCACCCGTGGCCGCCCGCATTCATAATTCATACCCGTAATTCCACTCATGTCGTTCGTTGGTGAGTCTGCACCAAGACCTTGGAGGACGTAGGCTCTTGAATCCGACGTATGTACGCCTGAATTCATGATGTGAACCGTTCCGTGACCTCGGCGACCACACATGGGCGACATGTAAAGTGGCCCCGGTGGCATTTAGGTGTTGCTTCCACAGGTCACAGAGCGATTTGGTATTTGGTGCAGTAGCGGCATGAAGTGAATCCACCAATGCGGAAACCCCCTGCTGTGCCGTCCTACGCACATGGTGGCTACTTTAAGGTATGGCCATTGGCCAGATTCAGCCGGACTTACTTTGTCCTCGGTCGTCCATCAGATGCCGGCAGTGGTACGGATCACTGGGAGAATCGGTGTGGAGCCTAATTAGGCCTAGCGTGTTTCTGGGGGTTTTTAAGCGTTTCCATCCTAATAATGTACTTAGCATTCTTGACCATACACTTCAATAAAACTGCTTCTGCTATTATTTTTGTTCTATTCTATATTTTGATAAACACATCGAGATATATTCGTTTGTTCGTTAATTAAAATTATATCTTTGCTTAAAGCATTTAAAGTTGTTCTAAGCTTGTTCTATCTATTATAAGATAAAAAAAAATTAAAGACTTAGCAATTGTCGCAAAAAAAAATTCAAAATTGTCGAAAACAATATTGAATTGAGCTACTATTACTCTATTCTTTATTGCGCAAGCTACTATTACTTTATTATTTACAATCTTTGCATTTAAAACGAAATCTTGCTATTAATTATTATTAATTTTATTTATTATTTTATAGTTTATTGCAATACTATTAAGCAAAACAACAACAAACAACTTCTTTTTATATTTTTTCTATTAATTTTGTCGACATTCGAAGCTTCTTTTTTTCTTAAAAATATATAATAGAGTTATTTATTATAATAAAGCAAACAACTAGAATAGCAACTTTAAATCTATTTTTACTAGAACAATCTTTAAAACTTTTAAATTAAACAAAATTATCTATTATAACAAAATATTTAGCTAGAATATTATTAAATATCTTATTTTTAAAATTCTTAATTAAAATATTATTAAGAAGCACTTTGTTTTTAAATACTTAATAGCTAAAAGATTTATTTTTAACAAAAAATCTTATTAAAGTTAAACTAAAACTAAATGTTATCTCTTAATATATTAATATATTTATTATTTCTACAAAAACTTTTATACAATTTAAACTTCTTTTATCAAAATTATTTAAAAAATTCTTATATAATTTTAAGATATTATCTATTGTAATAAGACAATCTATTAAAAGTTTAAAAAGTACTTTGCTTTAAAGAATTTTTTAATTAAAGAATTTTTTTTTTTAAAAAATTTAATCGAAATTAAACAAAAATTTAAAACTATCTTTTAGTATATAATTAATTCTATATTTTCTACAAAGTTTTAAAAAACTTTTGAGCTTTTATTTAAATTAAGCAAGAATTTTATAGAATTATCTATAATAGCTAAGACATTAATTATTATGTTTTTAAATATTTTAAAATTTTATAATTAAAAAAATAAAAATATACAACAATAAATATGTATTCTTAAGATAAATTTTGCTTAAATTAAGAATATATATAATTTATCTAAATATAATGTTGTTAAGTTTTGCTTAATATCGAAAAATATTAACAATAAAATATATAAATAAATACTAAATTAAAATAATAAAATAATAAATAATTAAAAACTATTTAAAATTAAATTTCTTTAACAATCTTCTTATTTAAAGAAAAAGAATGTTGCTTAAAATACAATTATAATTTTGTTTTAATTAAAGCAAAATAATAGATTATACAAATAATACTTTAAGAAAACAAAAAAAATTAAACGTTATATTTTTGCAAATATAAGTAATTAAGTATTTTTATACTTAATTTAAAGTATTAATAATTAAATAATTTAAACAATAATTGAAGCTTATATTAAAAATATTAATTTTAATACAAATTTATTAAATCTAAAGAAAATTATTCGCATTATTAAAAGAGCAATCGATCTTAAAAATAAAATAAAAATTTAATTAATAAATAAGTTTTAGAATTTTAAGCTTTTTAAAAAAGCAATAATAGAAATAATTAATTAATTAATTAAATTTATAAAGAAAACAAGTCAACGTATTTAATTCTTAAATAACAATATTAATTAAAAAAACTAAACAACTCTTTATTATAATTTAAATTTTTATTAGTTAAACAAAGAGTCTTTGTTGCAACAAAAAATTAAAAGTTTACAATTTTAAAAAAACAAATTTTTAAAGCAATATTTTATAGTAAATAACTAAATAAGAGTCTTCTAAACAACAAACGTTATCTATTATAAATATTGCTAATTAAAATATTTCTAGTTACAATATATTAACTCTTTTGTTTTTAAAAAAAAATAGAATTGTATTTGACAAAAAATAAATGCAAAAACAAATTCTTCAAATATTAATACAATAGATTCGAATATTATTTTATTAAATAATAGCAACAATAATAAAAAAAGACGTCTATAAACTAATTAGTTTAAAGAAATATTTAATATTTTAAAGAGATATTAATTCGAAGAAGTATTTACAATTTTTTTTTAGCAAACTAATTATTTAATTTATTAATAAACACTTAACGAATAAAAAATAAATAATAATAATACTTAAATAGGTTAAAATTTTTATTGCAACTATTATAAATTTAAAGATAACAAAAAAATCTATGTTATTAAAAGAAAAGCAAGAAAATTAGACTTAATTAAGAACAATAATATTATAGATTCTTTAAATATATATTGTATTTCTTGCAAAGTTCTAAAGAATAAAAAAAAAATTCTTAAATTATACAAAAAGTTCTTATAGATCTTAAAGATAACAAGAATTTAAACAATTTAAATTTAATTAATTTACGCTTTTTTACAAATTTTAATATTATTTGCGTTTATATAGCAATATTTACTAATTAAATGTTAACAACAATAATTGTTTTAGTATTGCTAGTTACGCAATTTTTAAAATCTAAAAAACGAAAAGTTTGCAACGCGTTATTTAATTTTTGTCTTCGCAATATAAAAATCTAGAAATTCTTTAATATTTTAAAATTTTGTTAAACAATTAAGATCGATATTATTTTAGCACAATTTTTATATTATTTTTCGAAAATTAAAATTGCTTTTGTTAAAGTTATTCAACTTAAATCTAATTTAAATAAAAAATTAAAAAAAAATATAATTTATAATAAAAAATTAATCTTGCGCAAAAACAAACAAAATTAATATAGTTTTAATTATTAATAATACGAAAAATAATTAATAATATAATTAAGATTAATATAATATCGTAACTCGTTAATCGAAAATAAATATAACTATTCTTTCTTATATTAAGAGCGCTAAAAATTGAACTAAAATTAAATTAAAAATTCGATTTATTTAAATCTTATTGCAATCTTAATTAAAGTCGAAAAACTTTTACACAATAATTGTTATTTAATTGCAAAAATTTATTACTACTAAATAAGATATAAAAAAAGTTCTTATTAATTTAGAAACAATACTAAATTTTTGCTTAAAATAAATTGCTAAACTTCTAAAGTATATTCGATATATAAATAGTATTATAAAGATAATTATTACAAATAAATTTCGAATTTAATTATTAAAATTTATTAAATTTAAAATTATAATAGCAATAATTTCTTAAATAATTAAAGTTTATATAATTTCGAATAATCTATATATAATTTTATATAGCTTAATTTTTAAAAAATTATAATTAAGAGATATAAAAGCAATTAATTACTATAAAAATAATAAATACTAGATTCAAAATTATTTTAAAATTTATATACAATTCGAGATTTTAAATTTAACGAAAAGCTATAATACTTTATAGATTTTTTTTTGCAAATTTTTTTTAAAGAAAACTATTTATGTTAACAAAAAAATATTTAACAATTTAAAATACTTAGCGAAAGAAATAATAAATGCAATTCTAACTTAAATTATTAAGCAAACTAAAAAATAGCAATAAGAAAAATACAAAAAATTGCGCTTTAAGCTTTATTTAAAGAATTCGAAAAAAATTAATATCTTTTTGTAGATTTAAACTACGAAAGATTAACTAATTATTTAAAAAAAAAATAACAAAAACAAGCAAAAATAATATTAAAACAAAAGCAAAGATATATAAGATAAAAATAGTTAAATACAAGAAAAATAATATTAGCAAAAAGAAAAATAGTAATAAAGAAAATAACTATTGTATCTAATTAAAAAATAAGAAATTTAAAAAATTTATATATAAAATTATACTAAAGCTAAATTGTTAATATTAACAAGCACAAATTCTTAATAAAACTACAATAATTTTTTTAACTTTTTAACTTTTTATAATAACAAGATATTTTAAAACAAAAACGTTCTTAAAAGTACAAATTATAAAAAAAGAGACAAAATAGACTTTAAGTATAATAGAACAATTAAACAAATTACTAAATAAAAAATACTTAATCTAAAATTAATTGCAATTCTTTTAGAACGCAAAGCAATATATTATATAATATTAAAATCTAATAAACTATATAAAGATATTTAGCAATTAAATAAATAAAAAGTTAAATCTAAAAAAACTATCTATTGCAAAAAAACTTTCTATCAAATAGATAAATGTTGAAAAAAATAATAAAAAAAATATTATTGCAATCTAGACTTAAATTGTAACAATCAAAAAAATTAAATCTTGCACTAGAGATTCTACTTAAAATAAGATTAATTATTTAAGACAACTACAAAAAAAATATTGTTTAACAAAAATATATCGAATTAAAAGCAAAAAAAGATTGTCTTAATTTAACAACTTAATTTATAAAAAAAATTCAAAAATTCAAATATATAAAATTGAATTTTTTTATTAAGCAAAAATCAAACAACTATTGTTGTAAAATACTAATTAAAGTCTTAAAGAAATTTAACAAATAATTAAAGAAGTTTTTTAAATTAATTAAATTGTTTGCGACAAGCAATAAATAGTTTTAAAAATATTAAAGATTGTTCGAAATATAGTAGAATATTACACTAATACTTTCTACAAAAATATTAGAGTAAATTGTGCTATCGAAGAGATCTATAGACGTCTTCAAACAATACAAACAATTACTTAATAACAAGAGTTGCAACTATAGACAATTTCTATATTTAGTAAATCTTAAAAGAGATTCGATAAATCAGAGTAATAATAAATAAAAATCTATAATAAGTTGAATACAATTTATAAGAAAGTTGTATTCTAGTTTCTATATATTAAAAAAATACTAATTGTTTGTTTTGCTTGTTTGTTAAATATAATAAATATAGTTGTTTGCAATACTTGTTTGTCGAATATATCGAATATTATATTTAGAATACTTGCTTCTCAAATATATCGAATATAATAATAGATTTATTTTAAAAATATAGAATCTAAATTACTAATACAGTTTTAATAAATTTATAATACTATTTTTTTTCTTTAAAGTTTTTGTTTCGAAATCTAATATTTTTCTATTATATTTTCTAGAAAAATTAATATTAAAAATTCTTTCTGTCGAAAGAAAAATTTTCTCGACGCTCTAAATTTGATATTTCTAGCAATATATTCTTTTTGTAACTATATAATATCTAGTAAGATTTATTGTATAAATAATAATTTTGAAAAATATATAAAATATATGCAATCTAATTGTAATTGCGATTTAACAATTTTTTCAACTTTAATTAAACAAATTTACGAAGAATAAATACAATTAAAAAAAGAAATACGCAATATATATACAAAGCTAAGTCGACTAAAAAAATCGCTAAATTTTCTAAAAAATAAGAAAAAAAAAATAATTGTAACAAAATAGAAAAATATTGACAATCTAAAAATAAATAAAATATATTTTGTCAAATCTCTTACAAGAATTTCTAAGTTGCTATTTAATATATTGTTCGAACAATTTTAACTTTCAATTAATTAAAATTAAAATACTGTTTTTATATTTTGTTTTAATAAAAAAAATTTAAAAAATTTCGATAGCAATTAAAAAATTTCTTTGATTTCTACGTATTTTTTGAGATAGAATATTTTTTTTATTTAATAAAATACTTTTGATTTTTCTATTATAAAATTTTCTTAATTTCGAATTGATTCTTTTTCTACAAATAAAAATAAAATATATTTTGTAAAAATATAATTAAGTTTGTTGACTTCAACAATAATATATAAAATATTAAAAATATTCTAACGTTTTTAAATAAATCGAGTTTGTAGTTAACTAATTTTTTAACTTTTTTAACAAAAAACAATTCAACTTTAATATAATTTAATTTCTTGTTTAACTTTTTTGTTCTAAGATTTTTTATAAAAAAATATATTTTATTTTTTTCTTTTAGCTAAGATATTGTTTTTTGTTTTCTATTTTAATACTTAATCAACTTTTTCTATATTTTTAAAATATTGTTGTATATCTTTTTCAATATTGCTACTCTTTTAATAACTAACTGTATCGATAGATATATATATTTTTTTTTAAAAAAATTAAATTTCTTGCTATAGTTAACAAAAAATAAAGTTATTTTAGTAATATTCGAAATCTTTACATTTAGTATTAGTTGTACTATAGATAGAAATAATATTTAATTGCTATAAATATTGTTAATATAGTATTTTAGATACTGTTTAAAACTCTAATTTGTTTTTTCTATTTAATTATCTATAATTAAATAATAGACAATAGATATTTAAAATCTTGTATCTAATATTAAAAGAAACATCTTTTAATAGTTAAATATAAAGAGCTTGTCTCTGTTACTAATTAGTCTTTTAAATATATTGTAATATTGTATAAGTCGATTTAATAAAATATATTTTAGTTGTTCTACTATAAATTTCTCTTTGCATACAATAATATATAAGTATTTAATAAACTTATCAACTATTATTAGTATTAAATTATATCTATCTTTAGTTGCTAAATTTGTCGACTTAAGCAATTTGATAATAAAATTTATTGTAATTTTATTCTATAGCAATTCAGATAGTTTCTAATATTAAATTTTGCTATAGCTTGCGTGCATATTATATTTGTTCTACTAACAACTAAAATATTGTTTAATATAGATAATTACTTTATATATATTACTCTACTTTGATTATACATTATCGTAAACTTTGCATATATATTACTTTTTGCACTAAGTCTAATCGAATAATTTTTCAATTCTATAAACAAATTAGCAAGAAAATATTAGAAAAAATACTTACTTTTGTGTCTAATTACTATCAAAATTAATATAATTTCTTATAAATCTTTCGATAAAAATTTAAATCTAAAATATATCTTTTGTATACTTAGAATTAATCTCTATTTGTATCTCTAATTATATCTGAAAACTATCTATATAGATAATCGAAATATCTAAAATTTGTTTCTTTATTGTTGTTTTTTTTGTATTTTCTTGTTTATCTTGTTAATAATCTTTTTGTCTATCTTGCTAACTTTGTATATATAGTTGCCATTAACTATTAGATATCTAAGTCTACGTATATTCGAATTCGAATAATACTTGTTGTATAGAATTCTTAAATATTTGTTGTTATTATTGCAAAACAATAGATTGTTGCGAGACTTCTACTTATACGCAATTAAGAATTTCTAATAGATATTCTTTAGACTTAACTATTGTCGACTTCTAAATATATAGAATATCAACAATAGAAATAGTTAACAAAAATATAGAATTAATATTTATAAACTTATTGTTACTATTGTTTGTGTTTGTATAATTTTTTTTTGTTTTTTTATCTATTGTATTGTTTGTCTTAACAACTTTACAAATTGTTAATAAAAATATATATTCTCTAATTTTAGAATACAATTGCTAACTTAATTATAGAGACAATCTTAAATACAATAAATATAAAAGAGTTTTATAGTTGTAATAAAGATATTAATATATGTTACAAAAGCTATAGAAATGTCGACAAAATATAAATATTAATTAACTACTATATTTCAAACTACAAAACTAACAAAGATAATAAAATTTCTTAGAAAGAATTAATTTTGCAGCTTCTTTAATAGATATATTTTTGTTTTTTTAATTTTGCTATTGTAGTTATAATGCTGTCTATCGAGCAATATATTTATTCTAGTAGTTATTGTATAAATATTGTCGATCAAAAACTAAAGCTTTTTCTTTATTATACAATAATTGTCTTCGCTGCGTAAGATAATAATATTGTTAAAATGCAAAATTTTATTAGTATAATATTTAGTTTATTTTTGATATTGCAATTAGATATTTTCTTTAATATAGAGATTAATTCGCATATTTATCTTGATATATTTTATATAGAAATTTTAATAGACTATATTAAACTTTGTTTTAATAAAAAAGTAAACAATTGCGTTCTACTTGCGCAAACAAGACTTTTATTTCTTTTTTGTTCAAAAGTATTTTTTGCAATACTTTGTAAAATTGTTGTTAATATATTAGATATATAAAATATAATATATAATTTTGCGATTAAATTTGCAACAATCAAAGACGTTTAATATAGTTAAAGCAAGAATTTTATTGTTGTTAGATAAAATAATCTTCAAATAGAGTAAATTCAAATAATTGTAAAGTTGTTTTATTGTTTCTAATATTTAACAATAATTGTCAAAATTCTTGTTTTTTATAAAACAAAAAACAACAAAGAAAGAGATATTTAGATATGTTACTTCAATAATAATAAGTAATAGTATTTTGTATTTATTTGTTTTGTAGATACAATTTATAATAAAAATCTTCGAATTATTGCGTAGAAGCTGCTACATATATTCTAATATAAAAAGAAGAAATCTATAATTGATTAAAGACAATAACAAAATTGCAAATATCTATCTATTTTAATTTATTGCTATATTTCTTTTTTTTGTAATCTATATATTACTTTTTTGTATTATTTAAAATCTTTATTAATATCTAAGTAGACATTAAGTATTCAAACTGTTTAATCTTTAGTTCTTAATATATATTTCAAATATTCTACAATTTAAAGATAGAATTTTCTAAGTTACTATTAAAACAAAGATTTATTAAAATTGCTATTGTTTTAGAGTTTTTAACAAACTTTTTTTTAATCTTTTTCTTAATTGCAGTATTTATAGCTATTTTTTGCAACACAAAATGCGCGCTTTAATTAGTAAAAAAATAGTTATAATAAAAATTAACAATTTTTAGATACTATTGCTCTTTGTTAGTTTTCGAATTTTTGTAATTATTTTCTAGCTTTGCAATAACAATAAAATTGCAATTCTTCTTTTAACTAAATATAATACAATATCTATTATTGACAAATTTAGTTTTATTGTAAATATCGCATCTAATAAAAATCTTTATTAAGATACTCCTTTTAAATTGTTTGAAACAATTTCTAACAACTATATAGTTTTCGATTTCTGCATACTTATTAATAATCTTAATAAGATTATTAAGTAATAGATAAATACTCTCTTTAAACAATACAAGAGATATAGTAAGATAGTAGAGAGAATAATGTTAATAGCGACAACAAAAATGCAGAAAATTGATAGCAACAACAGCAATATAAACAAAAAACACGTAAACTCTAAAATTACCCGATTAGACTTAGTGCGAGAGATAGTATATATGCAAAGTTCACGATAATATATAGTCAAAGTAGAATAATATATATGGAGTAATTATCTTAATATATATCTCGACAGTTTGTCTTATCTGTAGAAACTGATAATACTAATATAAAAACTGAAAAAATTTTGTTACTTTCGAATATTTTTGCAGTAATTTATTATAATACTTCTTTATATATTTGTCGATTTTGTTAATAGATATTTGAAGTTTTTCTTTTTCTATTAAAAACTCTTTTTTATTATTTCGAAGTATTTGTAGTATAGTATTTAGTTTGTATTTGTTTGCTAATAATAATTTGTTTTTGTTAACTTTAAGTATACTATAATTAAACAATTTCTTTGTTTCTATATAATTACTTTTTCTGCTAAATATATTTGCTCTATTGTTATTTTTATTTAAAATATATTGTATTTTGAACTTGTATTGTTTAAATTTTTTTAACTATTATATTTGTTTTCTGTTTAGCTGCTTTATAATTATAAAATATACAAGATTTTTGTAATTTGTAAGAATTGTAAGTTCTAATAATTTTTTTATATATACTTTTTATAATTTTAAAAAAACTACTATAACAAGTAGTTTTTTATTGTAAATATTATAGTTTTGTTCGACTAACAAAAGTTTTTTCGAAAAATATATTATTAAATACTATATATTTTTAACTAAAATATATATTAATAGCTAGATTTAATATATCGATTTCAATTCTATTTAACAATTGCAAATTGTATATTTTTAATACTAATTTTTTTTAATATTTTAGTTTAAAATTCTAAAATAATTTTTTTTTTGCAAATCTTTATATCTATAGTATATTTTTTTTTGTAAAATTTGTTAATAATATTGTGTTTGCTAAGTAGTTTTTAATAAACTTCTTGTTGTAGTTTATAAAATTAAAAAAAAATTGTACTTTTTTAATATTTATCGATAATTTCTATTTTCTAATTGTTTATAACTTTTTGAAATTTATATATATTTTGTGTTGTTTAATAACAAATTCGAGAATTTTTTTTTTTTAATAAAATTTGTATTTCTCTAATTTAAGATATAAATTTTTTATATTTAGATATTTCAATATTTTAAAGATATAACTAATATATTTTTTTAAGATTTTCAAATAAATTATAATATTGTTTAAGTATATTATAACAAATTGATTCAAATATTGTTGTAATATATTATTAATTATTTTCTAATATATTGCTAAAATATTTGTAAATTCGAACAATATTATTATATATTTGTATAATTTATATTGTATATAAAAAATTATTTTTTATTTTTTTTCTATTTTTATTCTAATCTAATTGTACGTTTTTTGTAAGTTCAATTTGATAAAATATTTTATTTTAAATAGTTAATTCTAAAGTTTGCTAATATTAAATAGTAAATATTGATTCTTAATTGTAATATTATTTAGCTTTTAATAATTAATATATAGACAAAAAAATTTATTCTTTTTTAATACAGAAAAAATTAAATATTCTATCTATAATTAAAATTTTTTAATAAATTTTTTTTTATTTTCTATTAGATATTTGCGAAGTATTTCGAGTTTCTTTTTAAATAAAATATATATAAATTTAAATATAAATTGTTTGTCTAATTTAAATCTAATTTTGTAATTTTACAATTAATATTAAAAAAAAATCTCTATTGTTTTCTTTTTTTAAAACAAATACTTTTAATTGTTGTATATTTATAATATATATTTTAGCAATTTTTTTGCTATATTAGATAGTTTAAGATTTTCAGAAAATTTGTAATTTTTTTAACTTATTTTGATTTTATAGTTTAACTAATTTCTATCAATATCTATTAAGTCAAACTCTATTAGATTGTTTTTTTGCAAAAATACAAATTTATTGTTTGCAATCGATTTTCGATTTAATCTTTTATCTACTATCGAATATTGTTAATATATAAATTAAATATAAATTATATAATTATATTGCGCAAATCTAAATACTTGTATATTTTAATTAATTTCTAAATTGTGCTGTTTTAATTAAGATATTTCTAGAACAATATTATAAATAACTATTTTTACTATATTAAAAATTAGTTTTTTGTAATATTGCTAAATAGTTATTGATAGTAGTTTTATTTCTTTATTTACTTTTTTATTTTTGTTAAATAATAAATTTCTATTTACAATTACTAGACTATATATATTAGACTTCTTTTAAATAAAATATTCTTTTTTTTTAACAAAAATTCTAATTATAAAATTATTTGTTATATTAGAATCGACTATTGTAGTAAATTAACAACTATTAATTTTAACTAATATAATAAAATATTGTATATATACTATTAAGTTTAGTTGCTACTATTAAACTAATATATTGTATTTCTCTAATATATTTTTTATTAAAAATTTTAAACTTTTTTTTGTTTTTATATTGCAATGTTACGAGCTGTGTACTCAGTTCTACTGACTACAACGCAAAGCTTTTTACAGTATACAGAGTACAGTCTATCAAAAAAATATTATATAACTGAATTAATAAATCAGTAAAATCAACAGTACTGATCTACTAAAACTATCGATTCAGAAAGTTAATAAATTGTTAAAATCAGAATAACTGATTTAGTAATTTAATTAATTTATTATATATATAACTTCTGAACGCAACTCTCTTATAAATTGTGTTTAACTCAAAATAAATTTTTATTTATTGTTATTGCTATATCTAGCTGCAATTTTTGTTATTAAATAATTGCTTGTATTGTCTGAAAATATCTACAGATCTTTTTAATAGTACAATTTTTTCTAATATTTCTAATTTTTTTTAGAAAGTAGCAATATAATATTTTAAATATTTTTCAGAATATTTATATCAGAACAATATATTTTTATTCTGAGCAACAATTTTAGTTTTATAGCAAAAAACAAACAGTCTGCAATTACTTTAATAGAAATCGACAATAATAGCAACAACAGTAACAAAAAAATATTATCAAAAATTAAAATTAATATTTCAGACAAATATATAAAAAATCGAATCGAATTTAAGAATTAAATTATACAAATTAAAATTTATTTTATATTTTATTCTGTTTCAGTTAACAGAAAGATTCTGTTAATTTCTATTTTTTTTTAAAAAAAAATACAGTATTAATTGAAATCAAATCTAAAAAAATATTTTAACAACAGTTCAGATTTCTCGGAAATCTTTATTAGTTTCAGTATTTTTAAAAAAAAACTGAGACAAATATTCGAAATATTTAACAAAAAAAATTACAGAACAAATTATACAATATCTGCAACAGAAAATCTCAGCAGCAGACTATACTGTCAGATTTCAGAAATATATTAATTTTGCAAATTAAAATAATATTATACTAATAACAATATTTAAACAAAATTTAAAAAACAATATTAAAAACAAATTTATGCGTATCGACGCAAAAATCGACAGTATTCAAGTTTTAATAGAAATAACAATTAATATAAACAACAGATTGTACAAACAAAATATAGAAAAAAAATACAATTAATTCTATAAAAAAGCAGAAATCTTTTTTAAATCAGCAATCGAAAATTATATTAAAAAAAACTATTTCAAAAAATACAACAATCCAGACTATTGTAAATCTGTATTAATAGAGTTAAATTTAATTCAACAATATAAAAAAAAAAACTCTAGAAAAAAACAAGATAACAAATTTCAGAAAATATACTATTTATATAGCAAATCGAATTACTTTGCAAAAAATTGTCGATTGCAGAATTTAATAGACTGTCGACAGATTAATACTATATTAAAAAAAAAAATTAATAATCAGAACAATATTAGAGAACAAATCGATACAAAAACAAATATTTTCGAAACTGAATCGAACAATAACTATTATCTGATAGAAAATTCAGATCAGTTATAGAAAATTCTAGATAGAATATTATTAGACAAAATATCTGTATTTATATAGAAAATTAATTAAATACTTAATAAAACTATAAAAATACAACAATTAAAAACGCTATATTTTTATTCAGTAACAGATTTAGACAACAAATATAACTGAATTTTTTTTTTACAAATATCTAGACAATATTACAAAATATCTCGAGACTTTAACTAGTTTATCGAAGAAACAACAGATAAATTATATTATAAATAAATGCAAAAAAATGCTAGAAAGCAATATTATTATAAAAAAAAATATTTTTGATAAAATCGAACAACAACTGAGCAGTATTAGTTTATCTCGAGAAAAAATAGAGAAAACAAAAAAATATACAATATTCAGTTAAACAAAATATTATAACAATTTATACTGAACTTATCTAGAAAACAAAGAAAAAATTAATTAATTTTTTAAAAAATTAAAATTATTAATTTAGTATAAAAAAGAAGTTCAGCGCAAGCAGACACTCGAAACAGAAATTGCAATATAAAAACAGAAAAAAGTTTAAATTTTTTGATAAAAAGTATATCAGAGAAATACAATATATTAGTTTAACAGCAGCAACCAAATTTAACAATATATGTACAATATTTTATTATATCAGTTAAAATTAATAGCTGTCAATTTATTACAATAGTCGATTCTGATACAACAGATAATTTTATAGTCAGAATTTTTGTTAAAAAAGAAAAGTATTCTACTTAAAAGAAATCTAATATATACAATTTAATAATTGTAGATAGAAATTTATTATCTGACAAAAATAGAAAAATAAATAAAGAAACAAAATTACTACCGATAGCTATTCAGCAATATTACAAGAAACTAATTTTTAATATAGTAGAAATAGCTATTTACAATATTGTTCTAGAAATATTTTGATTAAAACAGTACAATTCAGAAGTCGATTAAAATACACAAGTATTTAAATTTGCGCAATATAATTATATAATTTATATTTAATTTATATATCGACAGTATTTAATAATAGATAAAAGAACAAATCGAAAATCGATTGCAAACAGCAAACTTGTATTTTTGCAAAAAAATAATCTAACAAAGTCCGACTCGATAGACACTAACAGAAATCAATTAAATTACAAAATTAGAATAAATAAAGAAAATTACAAATTTTCTAAAAATCTTGAACTATCAAATACAGCGAAAAAATCGCTAAAATACGTATTACAAATATACAACAGTTAAAAGTATCTATTTTAAAAAAAAAAAAAAACAGAGACTCTCTCTAAATATCAATTGTAAAATTACAAAATCAGATTTAAATTAGACAAACAGTTTATATTTAAATCTATATATATTTTATTCAAAAAAAAACTCGAAATACTTCGCAGATATCTGACAGAAAAAAAAAAAAAAAAAATTATTAAAAAATTTCAATTACAGACAGAATATCCGATTTTCTTTATATTAAAAAAAAATAATTTTTTTTATCTATATATCGATTATCGGAAGCTAAACAATATTACAATTAAAAATCGATATTTATTATTTAATATCAGCAAACTTCAGAATCGACTATTTGAAACAAAATATTTTATTAAACTGAATTTACAAGAAATATACAATCAGATTAGAATAAAAACAGAAAAAAAGTAAAAAACAGTTTTCTGTATATAATATAAATTATACAAATATACAATAATATTATTCGAATTTAGAAATGTCTCGGCAATGTATCAGAAAATAATTAATAATATATTATAACAATATTTGAATCGATTTGTTATAGTATACTTGAACAATATTATAATTTACTTAAAAATTTTGAAAAAATATATTAATTATATTTTCAAAATATTAAAATATCTGAACATAAGAAACTTATATTTTAAATCAGAGAAATACAAATTTTATTAAAAGAAAATTGATTTTTTTAAATTTGTTGTTAAACAATACAGAATATATATAGATTTCGAGAAACTACAAACAGTTAGAAAATAAAAATTATTAACAAATATTAAAAAAGTACAATTTTTTCTGAATTTTATAAACTACAACAAGAAGTTTATCAAAAATTATTTAGCAAACACAATATTATTGACAAATCTTACAAAAAAAATATATTATAGTTATAAGAATTTGCAGAAAAGAAATTATTCCAGAATCTTAAACTAGAATACTTGAAAAAATCAGTATTAAAAATATATAATTTGCAATTATTAAGCAGAATTGAAACCGATATATTAGATTTAGCTATTAATATATATTTTAATCAGAAATATAAAAATATATAATATTTAATAATATATTTTTCGAGAAAATTTTTGTTAGTCGAACAGAACTATAATATTTATAATAAAAAACTATTTGCTATAGTAGTTTTCTTAAAATTATAAAAAGTATATACAGAAAAATTATCAGAATTTACAATTCTTACAGATTACAAAAATTTTGTGCACTTTACTACTACTAAACAGTTTAACAGAAAACAAATGCAATAATCAGAAAAACTTAAATAGTACAAGTTTAAAATATAGTATATTTCAGACAAAAATAATAATAGAACAGATATATTTAGCAGAAAAAATAATTATATAAAAACAAAAAAATTGTTTAATTACAGTATATTTAAAATCAATCAAAATAGATTACTATTAGCAAACAAATACAAACTAAATATTATATTACAAATATTTCGAGATAATACAAAAGAATTTTTAATAGAGAAAGAAAAACTTCAGATATTTATCGACAAAATCGACAAATATATAAAAAAATACTATAACAAATTACTGCAAAAGTACTCGAGAGTAATTAAAAATTTTCAGTTTTTATATCAGTATTGTTAGTTTCTACAGATAAGACAAGCTGTAAAAATATATATCAAACAATATTTTAGCTGTTAGCAGAACAAATATAGTATATATATAAACTATAGCAAAATCTAATATCAGAAACTATCTGAATTGTTATAAAATAAAATTACAATAAATTTTATTATTAAATTGTCGAAATCGACAAATTCAGCAACTGAAAACAGATATAATTTGATACTAATAATAGTTAATAAGTTTATTAAATACTTATATATTATTGTATGCAAAGAGAAGTTTATTGCAGAACAATTGAAATATATTATATTGAATCGACTTATATAATATTATAATATATTTAAAAGACTAATCAGTAACAGAAACAAGCTTTTTATATTTAATTATTAAAAAATATTTTTTTTAATATTAGATACAAAATTTCGAATATCTACTGTCTATTATTCGATTACAGATAATTAGACAGAAAAAACAAATCAGAGTTTTAAATAGTATCTGAAATACTATATTAACAATATTTATAGTAATTGAGTATTATTTCTATCTATAGTACAACTGACACTTAATACAAAGATTTCGAATACTACTAAGATAATTTTATTTTTTGTTAATTATAACAAAAAATTAAATTTTTTCGAAAAAAAAAATATATATCTGTTTGCGCAGTCAGCTATCGAAAAAGTAGCAATACTAAAAAAAATATATAACAATATCTTAAAAATGCAGAAAAAATCGATCAAATATTAAAATAAAAAACAAAAAACAGTATTTTAGCTAAAAAAAAGAAATAAAATATATCTTTTTACAAAAAATCTCAGAACAAAAAAATTAAACAAAAAATTAAATTATATTAAAGTCGAATTGTTTTTTGTTAAAAAAGCTAAAAAATCAATTAACTATAAACTCGATTTATTTTAAGATACTAAAATATTTCTAGTATTCTATATATTATTGTTAAAATCAGCAAATTCAATTATATTTTTACAGAATATTTTTTATTTCTATTTATAGAAAAAGAAACAGTTCGAAATCGAGAAAATTTTAAAACAAAAAAATCAGAAATATTTTATTAAATAGAAAAAATATTCTATTTTCGAGAATATATAGAAATCTTTTAAGAATCTTCGACAATATCAGAGATTGCTGAAAAAATTTCGAAATTTTTTTTTTTTTTTTAGAAATCAGAAAACAGCTCTCGAAACAGATTACTATTAGAAAAAACAACAATTATTTTTTAATTTAAATAAAAATTAGTCGAATTCTCTAAAATATTTAATTTATTCAGACTTTGAATTTCGCAATAAAATATTTTATTATTATATTTTTTCAGAAATTTCTTTTGTTTGTACAGTCTCTTTATATATATATATTGTTTACAAAACTTTTAATAAAATTTATCTGCACAAACAGCTGTTAGCTGTATTTTTTTTTAGAATATTTTTTTGCTGTTTTAAGAATTGCTATTTAATATCGAAAAAATTACAACAATTATATTTAATCGAGAATCTTATATATTCAGTACAACAGTTAAATTTCTTCTTTATTTTACAGAGAAAACTACAACAAATATAACAAAAATATTAAAATATAGTAATATCTGTTCGAAGTAATCTTCGATAAAGTTTGTAATATTATTAAGACTTTTTGAAATTATCAGATATAATAGTAGAAAAAATAGATTATAATATTTTCGAAACAGAAAATCTCGAAAAAAAAAATAGTATTACAAATTGTATATTCAGTTCTACTAATTACAATACAAAACTTTTTACAATATACAGAACACAGTTTGTCAAAAAAGTATTATATAATTGAATTAATAGATTAGTAGAATTA
>JAABUL010004340.1_pt1 | contig 19146 bp, 18 predicted proteins | sample 5559151 | NCBI WGS metagenome assembly JAABUL01 (sample SAMN10711876, study PRJNA513368) | rock metagenome | isolation source: Antarctica rocks | place: Antarctica: Victoria Land, Pudding Butte sud | reverse complement strand
TCTGGATCAAAACTCTCGGGCTCCGGGTAAACTTCCGGATCATGCAAGGCAGGCCACACTGAAGGCACAACCATGGAGCCTTTGGGAACAGTATAGGAATCGGTAACGGGAAAGTCCTTTTTGACAACGTACGGAACCATGATGACTGGAGGGCGGTAGCGGAGGGTTTCTTTGATGACAGCGCGGGTGTAGGGCATATTCTCGAGAATGTCCATACTAAAGCGGACATTACGGTCGCCTTTGCGGACAGCGAGGTTCTCAGCGCGGACTTTGTCGAGGACTTCGGGACGGTCGGCCATAAGTTGGAAGAGCCAGGTCGAGGCGCTGCTTGTGGCATCTTGGGAGGCGAAGAGAAATGTGAATAGGGTCTGAGAGATCTCGAAGTCAGAAAACTCTCGAAGGAGCACTGCTGGCTTTTCGGATTGGTCCACTGTTTCTCCCTTGGCAATCCTTTGCCTGTATTTCTCGGAGTCTTGCATCGATTTTACCCAGCCGTCCATGATGCAGGTGACATCGCCGCCAGCAGCAATTCTCGCCTTGCTCTTTGCTGCACAATTGGCAAATTCATCCAAGACCATATCCGCGGCCTTCTTGCCGTACCAAGACTTGGTGAACGGTAGGATAATTGGGAAATTGACCAGCTCTAGTGCAGCAGTGATATTATAGTAATCGTCGGCAATCTTCTTAACAGCCGCTTCGGTCATGTAGTGTCCCACAAAGGTTCGACATGATACCGCGCACATGAGCTCTCGAAATACGGGCATGAAAGGTTTCGGCTTTCCTTGGTTCTCAACCTGCGATATCGCAACAAACTCCTGGAAGTACTTTTCATACACCTCTTCCTGACCCGGCAGGTAGGTCTCCAACGCTTGACGAGTAAATAGGCCATTCAAACCTTTGCGGTAATCAACATGCGCTTTACCATCGAGGAAGACCCAGTTTGTTGGCCGGAGGAGCTTGTGAGCTGCGTCTACAACACAGGGTTTAACGTAGTTTGGAGAATTGAAGACTTTTCGTGCCATATCGCGCGAGGAAGCAATAACAACAAATCTGATGGTTCCTGTCAGCATATACCAATTGAGCCTGGGTTTGTGATATGTCCATACTTGTGAAACACCGACACACAGCTCAAGTCACCGCTCGCCCATTTCTCTTTGTAACGGTTTATATCGGGGTATACAGATTCTAGAAAAGGCCCAAAGAAGGGGGTTTTCCATGCCGGACCAACGATGCTACCTTTATTCCATATATATTTGACTGGACTTGTGATCAGTAACGATCGGAGCACTGGAAAGAGATAACACACATTGATCGTACGCTACAAGCAACAATAGCAGCGTAACAACCATGCCGGTTCCGCTAACACCGCTGAATACTCGAGCAAGCAGCCCTCCGGCGACATCATGCAGCGCCACTGGGTATTCTGCATTCGCTGCCGGTGAGGTAAAGCTTTTGTTAACCGCCGCCGCCATACTAGCTGCACTGAAGAGGATTTGTCGAAGCCGGGTTGGGGTTGGGGAATGCTGAACGAGGGTGCAGCGCAAACACTCAATGTCGCAAGCAGCAAGTCGAAATCCAGAAAAGACAGTGATTATGAACAACCTAAATCTGAGTGATTCAACGCTACCTATCACTTGGGCCTTCACCACCCCTGGTCTAGCTGCTGTCCACGATTGAATTTGATGTGTGGGTGCAGAGGCGGAAGGGCGGACCTCTTCGGAACTGTAGGGTCCCGTTCTTCACGCTAGTACTAAATGTATCATGACGATCGTACGAGCGGATTGCACCAACCTCTCTCGCCACTCCACCGCTATTCACAGTCCATAGGTTAGAATGGTGTGTTCAATCTATCTAGCTGAAGCAGCAGACTTTCCGTTGTACAGTATGTCTGTTCTCAACTCCCCGTTGTTCCAGATTCAGACAGAGAATCGCAACTGGCATCTCCTTTTCATGCTATCGGACTTGAAGCTGTCGTCGATGCTGAGATGATTCGAAACTGAAGCTTTATGAAGAAAGACGATAGTATGCCTCTACGCACAGCCGTCTTCTTACTACTAAATTTTGCTCTTCTTATCACATTTCTAGACTTTTTACCCCATCTAAATCTAAACATCTCTACACCGTTACCCCGTTGACTAATTTGATTTCTCTACTTATTTTCCCACGAACGGCTCTCCCAATGTGAATCCTCCGCCGCCTCCCATACCAAAGCGAAAACCCCCACAAAACATTTCTTACAACGAACCCTCGAGAAGGGCTCTGAATGTAACTTGGACATGGCCTTAGCCCTTAGCCACTACTACTCAGCTGTCATAACCGCCGACGACGACGCAGGAACACTTTGTCGAATGATGGCCCGTAATCTCTTGATCCCATCGCTCTTCTTGATCGCCGTTTTCCTCTTCGGCAAGTCCTGTATGCCAATAAATTGCTCCAGTAGCAAGTCCTCAAACTTGAACTCTTTATCCCCTTCCAATGCTTTCTTAACAGCACTGGCGACTTTAGCCGGATGAGCAGTGATAAGCGCGATTTGAAGAGTCGTGGGTGGTGGCGCACGTATGATGGACCGATATGCCGTGGCGACACCTATAGCGGAATGTGGATCGAGGACATATTTGTCTCGTCGTCTGAGACGCGCTCGCTTTCAAAGCCCACCTTCGCTCCTTCAAGAAGCCGATGCTCAACACCAAAACCGCCGTTGAAGTTCAACTCCTCTAACCAACCTTTAACCTTTTCCCCTACTGTGTTCCACTTTTGCTCAATAGAGCCGTCGCCATAGACCTGAAATGAAAGAAACCAGAGTCGGCGCTCGAAGTTGCTGCTCACAAGGATATCCATAGCCGATTTGAACGTCTCCCGTACACCACTTTCGTGCCTCTACATCGTCTTCGACAAAGCCCCCTTTAGCTTGAGGCCCATGCGTTTTGTAAAACAACCAGCCAAGACATCACCTCGTAGAGATTTCTGGTTTAGCATTTGTCCTCTTAAGGGAAAATTTTGAATTACCGGACGGTTTCGCGAGCAAAATACAATCTAAGGTACCTATGTTTTGCGAGTGAATTCTCGGTTCGAAAAACGCACAGAATAAGTTTGGGATCGCGTACCACCAATATTGCCAGTCGGAACTACGAACCGTATTTTCGAGCTAGCATTGATCTTTCCAGCTCGAGAAAGAAGCCTATCGAAAATACAAAATACAAGATCTGTGCTAGGATGGAGCCTAGTTGATTGAATTGACGGCAGCAAGTTTGTGCGCCTTCTTAATATCTTTGTCCCCAAACAGGGCTTTGATCAAGTCTTAGCAGTCGTCAAAAGTTCCATCTACCGCCAGATTATGCACGTTCGCATCAGTAACGCTGGCCATTTGACTTTCTTGGATCAGGCTGGTGGAGAATCGTAACTAGCAATTCTAGTGAAAGATACAGATGTGATCCCTTTCGAGGAGTGCAAATGAAGCTTACCTGTTTTTTCCATCCGGGTACATGATCAATATTGAAATATCCCTACAAGGAATTCCAAGGTTATTGAGAAGTCCAAAGACTGGGGTACTGGGGCTGGATCTTGGATAATGTCGTGACTAACTTCTTCCTTCGAAGCCCATAGATAGCAGCAGATCCAGTATCCCCACTCGTTTCTCCAATTACCGTGAGATGCTCTCGCTCGGACTCAGGTTTGGTCTTGTTTTTCCCAACAAGGAACTATCTTGGGTCCGAATTAGTTTTCTCTATGAGAAACGGAACATGACGATTGCCCACTCGAAGAGGTTGCCAAGGAATTGTAGAGCCACCTTCAAAAGCGATCAGCTCGTTCCGTACAGAAAACGTCCCTAGAAAATCTACATCTTTGAACGCAAAAGCAGGACCCAGCATTCATCGTTAGCTCAAAGACTTTTTTCAATATGCCAAACCCACCTACCATGTGAATAATCCAAGTAAATACAGTTGCTTCTCCTCTAGGACTACCAACGGGCGTGACCTCAGGCGCGCGAAACACTTTCGGAGAATACGTTCTCGTAACAATTTCTCCCAGGTCTTCTGGTGGCATGTCACTAGGGTCCTACATAAAGCAGAAAGATCTAGAATGCAAGCTCTGGGAAACTCCCCGTGTGCCCGACATCTGACCGATCCGCAAGAATTAATAGGATCTCTTGTGGTAAGAAAAAAAGGCCCCCTTGACGTTGAGATTTAACTATGGGACATATCTGGTTATTTTGGACTTTGGAACCTACCATCTGATTGCAAGACCTTGTAGAATGACAGAAAGGAAACAACGTGATGGGGGCCTAGCAGTATTGTGTAAAGAGTGAGACATACGTCTTCTGATCCTCCTCTACTCTAAAGATATCTAGTAGAGGCCATTTTGAGGTGGTATGGTTGATACGATGCTGGAGACTTCGAGGTGCTGAATTTCGGTGTCGATAGGGCCGGGTGTTGATGATCTGATTGGTGAAAAACCTTAGACTGGACGCACGACAGTCACGAGTTTCCAATTTGTCAGAAACAGAAGATTTTCTGCTGGAATACTTCTACTGTAATCTCCATCTCAGCTTAGCATAGGTAGAGATAAGACAGATAGCTTCATTATTTTGCAGGCCTCGAGTAATACCCACTCATCTCCAGCTTCAGTAGAAGCTGGCCGATCGTGTTCCCTCCATCCTCATCTGCATCTTCGTTCACAAACAGATCGTCGTCTGAATTGTGCCTTTTGGTTCCGCCCTGGCCCCTTCTCTCGCTTAAACCTCTACAGACACTGATGAAAACCCGAACGTTCTTTCTGAACCTCTCGTAGATTTCTAGGACTTTCGTCTCCATCTGTCGCCTCTCCGTCTCAATGGTTGCGCTGCTCTGCAAAGTACTCGCAAATCTTAAAATCGAGCTGAAAATGTCTTCAAGCAGCTTCATAACTTGCTCTTGCCGCTTTCGTATAATTAGGGCGAACATTATACGGTCAAGGACCTTCTCATGGTAATTGCGTAAGAATTGTATACCCTCGTTGTCGCCTGCATCATAGTGGTCCAAGTGTTTTTCGATTTTCCCAAGCATGCGTTCGAAAATCGTCCAATTCTCTGTTACCCCATCAAAGAAATAACCGCAAGTTGCGGATACAAAGTGATGCGCCTCAACCTTAAACCGCTGGATCACAGTGCTGTGCTCATGTAAAGGGCGCCCGATACTGCCACGATAAAGCTGGCCGACGACAAATATCATTCGCACTGCTCGGAGGAGGACTTTAAAAATAGAATCATATTTGGTAAGTGACGAGACAGTAATCACCACATCCAAGGGTGGCGGAGGTCTGTATTGCAACCGTAAAAAATCCAGAGCCTCGACGGAGTGCGGGTCTAGACAACGCTGAAGCTCGTCCTCCGGCATTTCACGAATAGCGAAACTCAGGCCCCCAGGTAGCTCAGCACGGAGAGATGAAGAACCCTCAGCTTGTCGATTGTTATGGTAGCTTTCTGATAAGATGCCCATCAGCGCTAGACGTAATTCGGAGCTTGCTGGAGGCCAATTGTCCCGGTATCCAAGCTTAAGTCCTGAAACTCCAGCAACTCCAGATCGTGAGCGACCCTTGTGACGTTCAGCGGTCTGAAGCTCAGGATCGAAAAGCGCATGCGAAAGTCGTGACGTAAATATGCCATCACCAAAGAAGTGATAACGATTTTGCAGAGATAGGTGCGCGCGGAGCTTATGCTCCTTGAAGAGGAGCCGAAGACAAGCCTTGTTGATAAGATGCGCTTGAGCCGACAGAACCGGGCTGAAAGAAAGCAGTGGTACCAAGGATAACGGGGGAGCAAATAAAGCAGCTTTATCTTCAACGCTCTCGTCGCGCAATGAGGTACAATGCATGACAGTCTTCGACAATGCATCTCCACCGCTACCAAGCTGGGGCAGTGGCTCCTCGAGATTCTTGATCAAAACATCAAGATTCGCTTGAGTAGTCTCTAAAGACACCCCAAACGGTCCTGTAGGATTTTGCTCAAAGATCTCCATTTCAGCGCGCGGCACTTGGTCTTGGCTCTCGCTCATATTGAACTCCCTGACGGCCTCAACGAGACGAGCCTCGTAGTCCTTCACTCGAGCTTGGACCCTCTCAACGTCTTGCCACGAAAAGTGCCACTCAAGTGTGGGAGGCTCTACAGACGAGACTGGTTTCAGTCTTACAAGCGGATGCTTAGGTTTATGGATATGGAGTAATTGTAAGCCAACACCGGTCCCAAATATTGAATGAACATCTTGATTCGTTACGAAGGTTGGCATTAAGCTCGATACGAAGTCCAATTCCAATTCCAATTCCTGAACGTCTTTACCATCTCCATCGTTTTGGAACCTACCACTTGGTGTCAAAAAATTGCTGTGCGAGCCTTGGCTGCTAGAAAGAACATCTGCCTGTAAGCCTGTCCAGCCCCCAACCGATTCTAGCCATGGCCTTGAAGCGTGCGCAAGGATCTGGAAAGCCAATGGTCGTAGCCAGGTGGTAGAATGCTCTAGTTCCTGGACGAAGCTGTAGAGTTTGGAGAGAAGCTCTTTATCGCTTTTAGCGCTCTTCAATCTTGCAGACATGTCACTAAGGCAAGAAAGAATAAGACCAGGCCGATGGAATAGATATTGGACCTGCAGCAGACTGCAAATTTCCGTCGACGATCGGTTCAACTGGGCTTGCAAAGCCGAGAGAATTTTTGAAAACCCATCAGCCACGGCGATTAACGACGGAAGGGGTTCGCTATTGACCCATTAGCAAGGCCTGCTTTTAAGGAACTCGGGGTCGGAACAACCCTGACATATTGGAATAGGACTTGTTGATGAAAGAGTGCAGGTCTCTCATCTGTGTTCCATAGCCGATAAACACTTGTTCCAAGCTGCGAGCATCAGCTTACAGCGTATCTAGACTAATAACGGCTTTACCTATGAAATGTTTCAGTTGTATACCCAGACATACGGCCGTCCGCAACGCAAGGCCTAAACGAGCCTTCTTGCTCAACCCATTGATAGAACCACGACTCTCTACCCAGACCAAGATGCAGCAAACTCTGTGGTGCATCAGTCCCGACTCAAGTGCTTCAAAAGAAGAGACCTAACCGTTAGCACTGGACCACTTGGTAACACACACCCAGCTGACTCTGGGGGAAGCATGGAGTCCGATCCCGTAAATTTGGATGTCAAAGCGGCGTCAAAAGCGCTAGGTCCTGCTTCACTGATGTATGCCGTTCGAGGTTCCTTCAATGCCTTGGCATAGAATCTGTCCCAGCTCTTGAACTCCGCAGGTTCAGGACCAGGAGCGAGAATCTGCGTAGCAGACCATACATCTTCCTCCTCCTGGTCCTGGCAAGGAAATGAACCAATGGAGCCATTAACGGAAGATGCTAAAGATAATTCAGGATTTTCTAGGTTCTCGAGTGGTCCGTACTCAAACGATGTCAGATCAGGTAGATGAAACTCTAGATCTTTCAAGGGCGGAAAAGGGAAGCTCGTAGACAAGTAGTCTCCAATTGTGGGATGGGCTGGAAAGGCTAATGTTGGTACGGATCTCTCATTCCCACCTTCTAGGCTTGATGGCGTAAACAGTGCTCCTTCGTTCTCAGTGAAAGCGCGGTTCACATATCGTCCGAAGTCTGCGAGAGCAGACTTTTCCCAGAGATCAGGGATGGCAAAGGCCTCCACTAACTCTTCAGGATCATGCATGGGACGATTGATTTCGGGGCCCTTTCACATGGTGGTGAAGAGAACCGTTGTTGACTGACAGCCTGAACAATAACACCTTGATCGCGGTATTCGGCGGATGACGCGCCAGACTAATAGCGGCTAGGACCAAAAGCAGCCTAGCTCAGCCCTGAAATCTAGAGTAGCTGCAGCCCGGGAGCTTTACCCTAACAGTCCAAGGTGTTCCAATGCCCCTAGGCGCTAAGTCTCCAGTTACTTCATTCCATACAGCGACCATCGTGGCTGATGCACGACGCTGCTTGTCTAGGCGATGAATGGTATCGTAAAGCAGGTTAGGTTATGGCACCTAGAAAGAAAGCTCGTGGGCCGTCAAGGGCAGCTTCGACACCTTCTGGAGAGGTGGTTGAACAAGCAACTGAAGAGGTTTCAGCCCCAGTAAAGAACGACGTCGTCGATACGAGTCCTATTCCAGACGCCTGGACGGATGAGCAAGAGACATCCCTTTTTAAAGGAGTAATACGATGGAAGCCTGTGGGTTCGTTCTCGGTGCACCAAAGCTACCTGGATACTTCCATATAAAGACGGCACTGACGGAGACCGAAGGCATGCACAAGCATTTCAGAATGATAGCTATCTCTCAGCATCTAAGAAATCATGGCTACACTTCGGCAAAAGACGACCATACAAGGATCCCTGGGATTTGGGAGAAGCTGGGGAAATATTATAATCTGGATGCACTAGATGAAAGGGTTGGTCGAATAATGCTTGGTGGGGCAGAAAATGGCTGAGGCGTGTTGTGATTAGGAGAACGCAAATAGCGATGGATCTTCCGACGACAGCGAGCCTGCAAAAGAACCATTCTCTCAATTCACGCTTCCAGAAGACGAATTTGGAGAGATGATGTTTTCAAGAAGACTGGCGCCAGAAGGTTCTTCATCACCGCCATCCCTGACGCATCAGCTCTCGAGCGGAAATAGGACGGCGGCACAAAGACAGACAACTATGGATGATACCGATGGTGGGTGAATTTTCCGATCACTAAGAAGCATAGAGTACTGATAAATGTGTAGACCCGCGCTCATCGCCAGCATCTATCCAAGAGCAAAAGTCCGCTCGTACTACTCGCGCGGCGAAAGGCACTCGAACGTCGCAGCTGCAGGGAGTGGCGATACCAGCAAGAGGAGGTCGACGAGGTAGCAAAGCCTCACTGGGCGAAGGGACTGAAGATGATCAAAAAGAGGATGTAGAGATGGTAGACGTTGGAGAGGAAACCAATGGAGACGGCAAAGGTGCGTCTCGTAGTACACCAAAGTCTACAAGAGGTAACAGCAAGAGGCGGAAGAGTGGACGACGAAGATAGGTTCTGCGATGGAACGGGACGGCTGAGTGGTCTGAATACTTCGGAGACACTGTCGACCAGCACAAGCTACATGGACAAGATCCTTGATGATCAAACAAATGCTCTGACACCGGATTTCTCTTGCAGAAAACATTCTCAGTGCCCGAAAGGCGAGTGGATGCGTGATTTGACGGATGACCATGTTAGTTTTCACTCATTGGTGCATTGGTGACCTTGGTCTTACATTAGTACCTTAGGCTCTTGAAATCCATACTCGTAGCCTCGTAGGGCTCGGCTGGTCCCCGCCGTTTTGAACCTCGGCTTCTCACTGCGCATGATCCGAACCTACCTTCCACGGACCTTATTTACAAGCTGTCAAATAATTATTTCTTTTAGACCCCCTCCCTATCCTCGGTCGACCGTGCTCCTTCATAAAGAGCATCCAATATCCGTCGAGATTCCATGTTAGAGCTTCGGAATGTTGCAAGTTGTAGCACGGAGTCGCTCAACCTTCAGGACCAACTTAATAAAGACTCACCCTTCCAAGGTAGTCTGAAGCAGGTCTCGTAGTACTGTACATTGCTGACGAGCACTGATAGATATTTGCCATGGCTCCTGCAAATGCGCGGAGTAATTCCTCCGCTCTGCCACAAGGTAGATATACTTCCACTCGTCCGATTGGGCACAGCGGCTGGAAGCTGATTTTGTGTTTCTCCAGGCTATCGAGAAGATAAATCAAAAGGTCCAATGTTGCGGTTCGAAGCGTCATTACCGCGCTTACCTGTACCGACTCTTGAGGAAACTGCCCAGCGTTACCTGAAATCCGTACATCCTCTGCTGAACAAATCCGAGTTCGAAAACACCACGAAAGCCGTCCAGGAATTCATTAAACCAGGGAGTATAGGGCAGAAGCTTCAGGAAAGATTAGTAGCTCGCCGCGAAGACCCAAAACATAAGAATTGGATATACGAATGGTGGAATGATGCCGCGTACCTCAGCTACAGAGACCCAGTGGTGCCCTACGTCAGCTATTTCTACTCGCATCGGGACGACAGAAGGCGTCGAAACCCAGCCAAGCGAGCAGCAGCCTTGACAAGCGCAGTGCTCGAGTTTAAGAAGCAAGTGGATAGTGGAACGCTGGAACCAGAGTACATGAAAAGGCTGCCAATCAGCATGGACTCGTATCAGTGGATGTTCAACGCATGTCGAATCCCGGGCAAGGAAACGGATTACCCAGTCAAGTATAGCTACAAGGACCACAAGTATATCGTGGTGATCCGAAAGAATCAATTTTTCAAAGTCGAGTATGAAGTTGCCGGTCAACAACTTAACGCTTCCGAGCTAGAAAAGCAATTCAACCGGATCTATGAAAGAGCCGAAAAGGCCCCAGCAGTTGGCGTTTTAACCACCGAAAACCGCGACATCTGGCACTCAGCTCGCTCCGAACTCCTTGCCGCAAACCCTTCCAACGCTTCTACACTTAAAGCCATCGAAGCCTCCTCCTTCATTGTCTGTCTTGATGACGCCTTACCTGTCACCCTTGAAGAACGCGCTCACCAATACTGGCATGGTGATGGCATGAACCGCTGGTTCGACAAGCCGCTCCAATTCATCATCAACGACAATGGTACCTCCGGCTTTATAGGCGAACACAGCATGATGGACGGCACTCCAACCCATCGCCTCAACGATTACGCAAATATGCTTATCTTCACTAACAAGCTCGATCTCAGCGACCCAACCATCCGGTCTGATCTTCCCGAACCTCTTGCCCTCAAATTCCACCTCAACCCCAACGTCACCAAGGCAATTCACCGCGCTGCCACCGACTTCGATGCCATTATCGCGCAGCACGACCTCAAAGTCCAAGCCTATCAAGGCTACGGCAAAGGCATGATAAAGAAATTCAAGTGTTCCCCTGACGCGTTCGTTCAAATGGTCATTCAGCTCGCCTATCACAAAATGTACGGCATCAACCGCCCGACCTACGAATCTGCCGCGACTCGCCGCTTTCAACAAGGCCGTACGGAAACGTGCCGCACCGTTTCTGACGAGTCTGTTGCTTTCTGCAACGCTATGGCTGACCCTGAGGTATCCCCAGAACAGTGCGTCAAGGCCTTCAGGTCGGCCCTAGACGCTCACGTCAAGTACATTAGTGATGCGAGCGACGGGAAAGGGGTAGATAGGCACCTGTTTGGTTTGAAGAAATGTCTGACCGAAGGGGAAGAAGTTCCAGAGATATACAAAGACAGGGCATACGGTTACAGTTCGACATGGAGAATCAGCTCGAGTCAATTGAGTAGCGAGTTTTTCAACGGATATGGGTGGAGTCAGGTCGTGGATGATGGATGGGGAATTGCGTATATGATCAATGAGAATAGGTATGTACTCCCCCATCATTAGTTTGATTAAATGTATGGCAGCTGACGTGGTTTATGTACAGCATCCAATTCAACATTGTCTCAAAAGGCCTAGGAAGCGAGAGGATGAGCTTCTGGCTCAACGAGGCGGCCGGCGAAATCAGAGATTTGCTACTTCCAACGCTTGAGGGTCCGAAGGCGAAACTATAGATACGCGAAGGGACGTGGTCTGAGACAGTGCGCTTGGCTTTCTGTAGCAGTATGTGTGCATATTTCGGATTCAAGCGTTTTTGGGTTAGAATAACCTGATTATCCATGATGCGGTTCACCAATAGGTATTTTATGCAAATCGCAGCTATGAACGCAACCCATTTAGGGTATCCTCATCAGGACCATTTTATTCTCGAATTCTGACTCTTCAGCCAGAAATATCTGAGAGTATCCTAGGACCTCCCATACTCCCAACCCAATGCAGAAATGTCGTTCTGTCGATCAATCCCATGTTAATCCATACCAACTCTGTAACCCTATTCTCTAAGTAGTCACTTCGGCAATGGAGTTTTGGATCCAAACTCTCGATTATTCCCTTGGATCTACAGTCGTCAACAGAAGGTTGTGCTGTCACAAAGGGGTAACAAGTGTTGGTCAGATCGAACGATTGCGTCGAATCCTGATCTCGAAGGTTCGGGAGTAACAGGTTTGGGAGTAACAGCGCTGACCCGCCTTCACCTGGCTGGAAACTGGCAATAGGGAGTAGTGGTTCTAGGACGAGTATGTAGACAATATATCAGGGGTGATTCCGTCGATTCGCAGTTGTAGATTTGAGAAATGGTTCTGGGATCTTAACATGTGCTTGAGAGGGCGTTATGGTTTGGCTGTTTTGCTAAGAGCTTGGGTTTTGTAGACGGCGAGGGAAGGAAGCAGGGGTGAAGTGTGCGACATGGTAAGTTCTATATTTGACGTCTACCAGAGTGCATTGGACTAGGTAATACACGCTGCTGGTAGGCTAAACGCAGTGTGAGAAACACTCCGGCGCACATATCCATATCAGAGCTTGGCCCTGTGCCCGGTACCTATTTCCCTCACAGTATCATGAAACCGGCATGAAAACCACAAGAAAACCAGACACGATGTTGTGAAGTGGTCACTACTTCGTGAGTTCTAGTGGCTGGGATCGATGGAAATGCATGAGCCATTGTCATTATTGGGGATCTCTACGCCACTTGCATCGATTGAGACCTCTGTAGTTGCTTTATTTGAGGCCAGACTTGCTTGCTATGGTTTATTGCTGATGGCTGCGCGATCGAGTCGACCGGAAGGCAGCAGCTGGCTTGGCGCTTGCTTTGATGGCCCAGTTTTGCTCGATCTGGTGCTTGAGATCTTCCGCCGCATCAACGAGTCTTGCGCCGGGCCCGTCCTTTTTGCTGTGGTGGTACTTCCTGAACGCAAACCTGAATTGTTTGATGTTTGAGAGATTCTGGAGCGGCTCAAGTTTGTTGCTGTTGATAAAAAGCTCTGCTGCTCGGTCCTGACCAGCTTCGAGCAATATGCCCACTTGTTCACGGGATAATGGGTCAGGAAGTGCATTGCCATCTTCACCGTCCTTGAGCAAAACCTTGGTGTCCAGGTATACAGAGAGACTGTTCAGAAGAGGCGAGTTTGAGAACAACTTCGCGGCATCCTTCAATAACGATCTGGAGGTAAGCGGTTGCGTTAACAGGGCCTCGTTTGCAGGCTCAAATTTGAATATTCCAGCGCTTGATAGCGCTGGGCTACCTACGAAAAGAATGGCGATATGAAACTCAATCTTCTTGAACCGAGCAAATACGTGAGGCTCCATGGAGCCGTCCATTTCTGGCGTGTAGTAAAAGTGGCTGCCGTTCGCTCGCGTGTAACCAGCCCCATGGATAGGATCGTGCCGCCAGATGCGCTCGATTGGGGATCTGAAAAGGACGAAGTCATCAATGGGGTTCTCAAGGCCCAGAAGGTGACCAGCATGCAGCATGATCGTGAGCTCCGAATGCAGCACGGATGCAGCTTCCTTGTGTATCTGTCGATTGGTGCTAAGGATGGCCATCTCTCGGTTGACATGGCTTTCATCTTTGTCGGGAGTGAGAGAGTGCTTGGGCGCAACGGTGACGAGGTAGCGGTATATCTCAAAGCGGATTTCTAAGATTATTATCAGTACACTTGCAGACGAAGCCTCAAGTCATCAACACTACCTGTGGGAAGACGTAAGAAATAGCAGACGGTATCTTCTGGTGCCTTGAAAGATGCCATATTAGCTGGCTCTTTGAGAGATACCATATCAGCGGGATAGTAGATGATATTACAAGCTGATGAGGATCGCACGCAGTAGACGGTAGCAAAGGGGATGAGGGTAAAGAGTAGGAAAAGGAAAAGTCTGAATTTTCACAAGCAGTACCAATGCACCTTACTAGGGGCAAGAAGTAACACTACGGGAGAATAATGAGTTGGTTGGCGAAACATAACACCAAGGCTAGATTCGGTTGGGGAGAAGAATCATAACAGAACAAAATGAATTAGGTTATATTAGTTTGACATGAAATAATACAGAGACGTTGTATTGATCGAGGAGAGTCATGGGTTGAAACGAGGCTATATATCGAGTGGAGAGAAGCAACACCAAGGCTAGAGTGTTGGTGAAGTACACTCAGGCTATACGATGATGAGAAAGCAGTACAGACGGCGATTCATGAGTGTTCACGAATTTCTTAAGGTCTTTCACATTGATTGCTTGAGCCAAATAAAGCATGTTATTACTCAGCTAAAAGTAACAAAACTTCTCTCTCAGCCAACACAATTTTTTCCATTCATTCTGGCAACATTACTCTCATGATCGTCACAAATTGGCATGGCTGCATAGTTGTGTTCAACTTTCATTTGGAAACTAATGCTTCCCTTAGCAAATATGAAGGACTCTGGCTCCAATACGGGACAATGTCTTACCTTTTTGGCTGATATACCTGGATGCTGTGATGAGGAGAAACAGACCTTTCTGCCACAAGAGTGAACAGCAATCAGTGATATTTCTTTACAGTACTTCGCAAGGACATGTCGCTTGAGATTTGGGGGCAAATGCTCATGAAAGTCGAGTACTTTGATTAAAATGACATTCCTCAACATTTGAAGCAGCAGCTCAGAAGAAAAACTTCTTGAAGCGAGAAGTGTGGTATCAACTGATTTTCGTTTATGAGCCCCTTTCACTTGCACACGACATGATATCTAGTATCAAATGTTGCAGTAGGTACAGTACCTGGAAGATGAAGTGCACTGGTCACGTGGAGTAAAGGTTGATCCGGTTCCTGGAATTACTGTACGAGTAGTTCTATCCCTGCAGCATGACGGATAATGCCGATAGGCTTCCGATTTGACTCGGAGAGCGGAGAACACGCTTCGTCCGGTCATGCGCTGTGCATTTCCGCCGCCCCAATGCCTTCATGGCAACATCTCTTTACGACACTTTTCACCGACCCTTCACATCCGTCACACTTACATGCCTCAATCCACTCTTTGTTCGTTTATTCCCCCAGTCGTCCATGGCCACTTGCCTGAGTCATGTCGAGATGAGCTCTGCATAACTCCACAAGTGCAGCACAACTTCGCTGTACATTAATCTACGTCAGCTATCACACCGCATTTTGACTACATGCAACGTTGAAACAGCAGCAACTCTACGACGCAGTCCTTCGGACGCTCTCTTCCAACTTCTACCTTCGTCATGCCAATCTTCGCAGATCCCGAACGACGCTTGTCCACAACAACGAAAGAACCGGAACCTACACGGTTGGGTACCATGAACCGAAAGCTTTCCGAGGAAAGCATCAGGACAGAGTTCTGTGACGGGCCATTGCCTGATACACCTCCTCGGGACACATCACCAAAACAAGCCAGAGAAAGCTTGAGCGTGAATATGCTTGAAACACGTACGAGCAATCGGGCTGAGCTGATTGAGAGGATCAAGAGAGGGGAAAGTCCTACCTGGGTCCCGAATCAAGCGGTACGTATGATGTCGGACTGGTATACTGCTGTTGGTTGGGATCTGAGGTGTGTTTCAAATATGTCCCAATGCCTTTGCAGTCTGTTCTGGTTTCAAGGGTGCCTGCCATCAAGAATGTAGTAACCTCAATTTGGGGGACTGCAAGATATCTGGATAAACATCGCCTACATTTGTTGGGTATAAGATGAAGCTTGCCAAATAGACTATTTTCAATGATGTTTTAAGAGGGATCAAGCTGACTGGAAATATTGACCGTAGCTTGCAGAAGAATTCAACAGAAACCTCAATGACAGATCTTCGAGCCCATACTCAAATGTCGAAGCACCTATCGAAGTTTCCTCTTTGTTGCCTGCTGCAGAACTCCGAGGAATTACTCAAGACTCTACCCAGATGAGTAGGCATGCTGCTCGACCGAGACTCAGCCCACCGTTGGAAATCCAAAGACCAAGATCTGCTCTACATGCTGGAGATTTCAGGAAAGACGCAGATAACGTTGGGAATATATCTTGTTCGCCAACGGGCCCAGGGTACGCTCATAACGGTCCACTCAATGGGCCGCTAGGTACATCTCCCACCTCCCCCTGGTATATGCCATCTTCTTCTTTTGATGGTTTCCATGCACGGGAAAGAACTTTAGACAATGCAGAACGAACACTGTCCAGAAGCCGAGCTCCGTCACTGAGCTCTTATTCGTCAAGCTATGTACTCAAGGCGCCAACAACGCCTTTGGTTCAACAATCCAACAATACCGATCTTGATTTTTCTCCTAGGGATTGCTCGATCAGTCCTAGCAAGAGTAATCGCCGTCATACTATGCCACCTCAAGCCCTACAAGCTCTCCAATTTTCACCGGGCGGTTACTCATCAATGCCTCGTGATGCTGAACACCCACCATTACGTAGAGATACCACCTTTCCACTCCAGACGCACCATTCGCGAAGGTCTTTGACCTCGAATTGGTCGCTTCAAGCTTCGACCTCCTCACAGACTCCAGGGTATCTTCGTCCGCGAAGGTTGTCTCATTCTTCTGAAACGTCGCCGTTACAGCATGCGTCGATGGTGGGCTCCTACGAGGAGTCAATTCTTCGAGGGTGGATGTCAACAGCTCCTTCAAAACCACTTGACTTCACTGCACAGATTGGTGTTCTTGGCAAGGGAAATTGTAAACCAAAGTGTCCAGCCCATGTGACCGTTCCTTTCCCTGCAGTTTTCTATAATTGGAATAGTGGTGGTGGTGTCAAAGGTATTGCCAATGATGAGCCTAGCCCTTATGTCGGGCACATTGATCTTCAACAACTGTTACTACCGTCAAAACCCAATGCCAGGGAACGAAAGCGCGGCATCACTCAAGAGTCTGATGCTGAATATGATTCTACGAACCCTAGTAGCACCCATGAACCGGAGTGCATTGTGTCGAGTATCTCCATCAGAAAACGCAAAAAGCATAGGCAATCATCGCCTGACCAATCCCCTCCGCCAGGTGGAAGTTATCGGATCCCGCAGCAAGGCCAGCTCCAGATAATAATCAAAAACCCAAATAAAACGGCGGTAAAACTCTTCCTTGTCCCCTACGACCTAGAAGGGATGGAAGCAGGCACGAAAACTTTCATTCGCCAGCGATGTTATTCGACGGAGCCTATTATGAGCAGCTTTCTTATGTCGAGATCTCCACATGACATGGATCTGTCGCCAAGCGCAGGACATGGATCTCAGAAAAAACCATCTCTTCGTTACTTGATTCATCTGAATATCTGCAGCCCCTCCAAAGGGCGTTTTTATCTCTATCAACACATTCGAGTCGTCTTCGCCAACCGAGTTCCAGATAACAAAGAGCAGTTACAGAATGAAATTCAATTACCTCAACCGCGATACAGCGCCTACAAGGCACAACGAGATTCCATTTCTGGCCCTGGCTCTGTTGCAGGTGCTAGGCTTACCGCTGAGAAGGCGTACAGAAGACGAAGTTCCGGCTTCAATCTTGAGACAATAGATGGTCATTACTCGCAACCCTATGCAAGTGGACAAAGTTTCTCTTCTACCTCTGGCACAGTCGCTCCACCCGTCCCCGCAATCCCATTCAACCTGATCAAGTCAAAGCGAAGACTGACGGCCGAGAACCTTGAGTTGGATGAAACGGCCATGGACCTTGACACTTCGAGGCCTACCACCTCTTCGGATATGCAATCACCATTGAGTGAAAAGACCAACCGCTTTTACAATGGAGTTGGCGACTCGTTTCGAAGCACTTCGAGCCACAGCAGCGATAGCTACGGTAAGCTCAGCAAGGGCGATGATGGCTATGGCGGAGTGTTTGGGCGACCAGCAACTCCTCAATCGGGTGATGGTTTGCTAGCTCGAAAGCTCAAAAGCTTGGGCGTCAGTCGTGAGGGCAGACATGACGACGAGCTGTAATCGTTTGAATGTCAGTATAGTGATGTGATCGTGCCATCGCTCTAAATATGGGATCCCTTGTTGTCAAGCGTTTTAGCATGCATAGGTAGGTCTAGGGTATCTTAAGCTAAGTTCTCATCAAAATCTTCAATTACTTACCAATGGACCAAACCACTCCATGTGCAAAAGTTGGTATACGTATTTCTTGTTACCACCATAAATAGTAGGTGGGATCCAGATACGAAAGGTCAGGTGTGCCCTTATCTTCCTTTACTTGCAACTCACTAGCATAATACACTCATTCACCATGATTGGTGCATTAACACAACTCAGCTATCCCTCACTTAGATGACCACGACCGTGTCAAGACATTTAACCAAAGACCATTGAAGAACATGACACTTAGCAAAACCGATACATTGTGTCTTACCTTGGTTTGGACCTTGTGGTAGCCCACCAGACTGTCAGTTTAGGATAGCATCTAATGCCATCGCTCGGTGTGGCTAACAAATGTGATAGACGAGTATTAGAGGATCGCAGCCTCCGCCTAATAGAAGTTGAGGCTACACGAAACGTCAGGAATTGGGGAACTTAATACCAACACTTCCCTTATGTCCAACGAAAAGACCAATGTGGGTTAACAAGTATATTCCTCGGTCATCCGCTCTCGGGAGTTGAAGCTCGCGTTTTGCACACCTGCCGAACCACATCAAAAACCCAGCAATTGCGATCATTCATTCGTGTGTCCAATCACTTGAAAGGTGTGACCACAGACTGGACACCTTCGGGATACAATTTGTTACGCGACTATCCTACCTCGTCTACGGACTATCTTCGAAAGATGCGAGATTCTATGGCGCAGACCGACTGTTCCCCATCCGTGCTACCAAAATACGCAACTTCCAGTCCAATTCCAGTCACCGTCGATAAGGCTGGCAAGCAACAGAAATTCTTTGTCCACGAAAGCCTTTTGATTCATGCTTCCCAATACTTTCAAACTGCCTTATCGAGCGGATTCCAAGAAGGCGAAACCAGATCTTTTTTCCTCGAAGAAGATGACGCCCGTGCCTTTAACCTCTTTGTGCAGTACCTCTACACAAACAACTATGACGCGACTCTTGCTGTTTCTCCGGCAGAGGGAGGGACAAGCCCAGTGTATCTTCGGATGCATGCTGCTGCCTACGCTCTGGGCAATAAACTTATGGCGCCAAGGTTCCAGAGGCTGGTGCTCTACAAAGTGGCGTTGGTGCTTACACCTGACAGAAACATTGACATGAAGCTGGTACTAGACGTGGCGTCGACTATCTACGAGGGTACTTCTACCGACGACGGCCATGACATGAGAGCGATCATGGCCAAATACTGTGCAAGTAG
>JAABUL010004338.1_pt1 | contig 19156 bp, 36 predicted proteins | sample 5559151 | NCBI WGS metagenome assembly JAABUL01 (sample SAMN10711876, study PRJNA513368) | rock metagenome | isolation source: Antarctica rocks | place: Antarctica: Victoria Land, Pudding Butte sud | reverse complement strand
AAAGTACCACAACCGGCCATTCGAAAGCTCACAGGCCTATCTGAGGACCATCGCACGCTTGCAGCAGTGCTACAACCTGGTTTCCTGCCCGCCTGCCGGAGCCCATCAGTGCTAATCAACTCACTGGGTGTGGTTTAATTAGGTACCTAGCTACCAGGCTGGTGCGCCCCTCGCTTGATTGTGGCAGCCGAACTCAGTGCTGCGACGTGTTTTTGGAAGGAACAAGACCCGTGCTCATGCACGACGCCCGGAACGTGCTTTTGGAAGCTTTAGCAGGGCATTTCCCAGCTTGGGGTAGGGAATCAGGGCAGATACAGGGTTTCGCATCTATGCGAAACGTTTCGCCGACGGTACTTTTAGTTTCGCGTTCCGCATTTCACGTCTGAGGTTTAAGCACGAACCCTGTCAATCGGATCATTCTGAGGGATTAGGGTTCGTCATTTGGTGCAAATGATTCTTGGTTCAAGATTGGTTGAATCTGAATGAATTTGCAACACGAGAGATGGCTTGACGTTTACAAAGCAAGGGCATGGCGATCACCGCTGCTGTGCCTCAAGACGCTTGGATACTTGATGACTTTCAAGGCCGGCTGCGGTGACACAACAAATCCGGCTGCCTTATTGCAGACAGCCGTTTCTCAAACCGCTTGCCCCAATACTCGGCTGCCTGACCGTGCAATGTCCAATGGCCGCCAACTGGCTGTGTGATGCGCAATCCAAACCACGATACAGAAACCACACTAGGGGCTGAGAGAAGGTTCCGGGCCCCGAAGAATTGCCGCGGGCTGCAACGCTGGTCTCACACGCCGCCATTGCATCTAGATGCTCTACAATACACATGCCGGCACCCAACTGCCCTACAGTTGTCTGATGTTATGTGCCACATCGCTGTCGGCATGACGCCGGCACTTGGCCGCCCTGCCGGAAACCAGAATGGCTCATTTGGCATACTTCAGTCGCGCTTTGCGACACCCACAGGCTGCAGCTTGGAGGGGCTCAGCAGCCGCATCGTCTCGGCCTGGCGGCACGCCAGCGTGCGCACCGCGGCGACCATGTCCATGCGGGCGCGCTTCAGCGCGACGCGGGTCGCCGCCGCCGCCAGCAGCTCATCCTCCGCGCCGCCCGCTAGCGACACCGGCACTGACGCCGCCGGCAAACCCGCGTGACTCCCAGCCGCGCTGCGGGCGTCAAGCCGCGCGGCGGCGGCGTCCAGCTGCGCAACGGCGGCGTGCATCTTCGCCAGCGGGCCGCTGTCCGACGGCGGTCGGCGCCGCAAGCTGACGGCAGTGGCAGCAGCTGCGGAAGACACTACAGCGGCATCCGCGGTGTCCGCCCCGAGCCAGTCCGGCCGCTCCTGCGAGATGGAGCTCAGGCGGTGTCGCCGGCCGTGCGGTCGGACCCCGCCGTCGGCCAGCGGGCGCCCGCCGCTGCTGCACCTCCTGCCGCCGCCGCCGCCGCTCGGGCGGCTGGCGTCCGCCGCCTGCGCCGCGAGCTCCTGCAGCCGCAGCAGCAACCCGTCCGCGGCGATCGCGCCGCCGCTGGCTATTGTCGCAGCTGCCTTCAGGCTATCTGGCTTCAGGGTGCCGCGCAGCCTGCCGCTCAGCTTCGCCGCGACCTCGCCGGCAGAGCCGCCATCGCCGGCGGCGTGCGGCTCCGACAGCAGGCGCAATATGACGCCGTCGGCGGCCCGCAGCCGCTGCTCCAGCTCCACCGCCCGTTCCTCCGCCGCGGACCGCTCAGCGTGCTCCTGCCGTAGCGCCGCCTGCTCAGGCGTCACCGATGGCGGCAAGGGCGACAGCCGCGCCGCGTTAGCTGATGGCCGCTGCAGCTGCCTCGGCGGCGTCTGCTGCCACGCGCTGCCGCTGCCATCGTCCAGTCGGCGCTGCGCCGGCGACCGCCGCCTCGGCGTTGGCGACGGCTGCTGCGCCCCTGGCGGCGGTCTCGGCGAGAGCTGCGGCCCGGGCGACGTTTGCTGCGCCGGCGAGTAGAATGCCGGCGAGCTGCCGCCACTCTGCAGCCGCTGCGCCTGCTGCGCCGCTGGCGAGGCCCAGCTGCTGCGCGGCGTCAGGAAGGCGCCGTCTCCACAAAACCCCGAAGCCGCCGCCGCCAGGTCCCGCCGCGCCGCCTCCCAGTCGGCGTCGAAGCGCTCGGGCGTCGCCGCCTGCGGCAGGCGCGAGGAGCGCAGCCCGCCGCCGGTGCGACCGCCGCTGGACGCCGCGTCTGCCGTGGGGTGACCAGGGGTGCCTGCGGGCGGGTGAACGACATCGCTTGAGGGTCACACAAGCTGGGAAGCCGCTCCGACACGCTGAGCAGCGGGAGGGCGGACGGCAAAGCGGATGCGACCGGGCTGTCGTACCGCATACGCCTGCTGATTAGGCATGTTTGAAAAACGCAGGCAAGCAGAGGGGCGGCGCTCACCCCCCAGCCGCTGGCGCAGCAGCGCGGCGAGGCTCCACTCGAGCAAGATTTACAAACTCGGTCTGGCAGCCAGGCCTGGCGCATATCAAGCAAGCAGGAGGCGCAGGTCTCACCCGCCAGCTGCTGGCGCAGCAGCTCCGCAAGGCGCCACTCACGCGAGGCGGCCTCCAGCGCCTCATCTCGTTCCTCAGTTGCGTCCGTCAGCCGCAGCATCAGGTCCACCACCTGTAGAGACGAAAGAACTATTGAGTCGTGAAATCACGATGCCGCCTTGCTGTTGGGTTTCGAGTAACCGAGCAAGAAAAGTGTGCTCAGTTGCGCTCACAGACCGCAGATGTGCAAGCCTGCAGACCACGGCGCAATGCGCCAAATGCACAGTTGGGGGGAAACGAGTTTCTGTCATGCTGGAATGGGAGATCTGCTCACCGCATCCCTCGCGGCGGCCAGGCGCGCCTCGCTGTCGGGGCAGTGCGGGCAACAGGCGGGCGCAGGGGAGGCGGAGCTCGAATGCGGCCGCGGCGCCAGCTCCGGCGTCCTGAAGTGCTCCCGCCTGAAGTGCGCCTAGAAAAAGGGCAGAACACAGTGTGTCAGACTCTATCATGCTAGGCTTGGGTCTGTTCAAGCCCCCCCCCACAGAGACTTGCGTCTCCCTGTGTTATCGCGTCCACTGAGGCGGGGGGAGATCACGAGTATGCCTCTGTCGCGCTGTGCAGCACCTATAGCGCAGGTTGGTCGGCTTTAGGCCAAGCACAATCGTCAGGGTCTCACCTGCTCGTGGGATGCTTCCCCAGCAAAGTCGTTCGCCGCGGCGCCGTTGTCAGCGGGCGAGGAGTGCCAGTGCGGCAGCGTCTCATGCTCCAGGCCACCGCCGCCGGTGGCAGCCCGCTGCCGCCGCGGCGGCGTGCGGTCCGACGCATCGCTGCTTGAGGAGGTGTATATGGCGCGCAGGATCGAGCCCTCGCCGTGGGCCGGCGGCGTGCACACGCGAACCGGCGGCAGGCTCTGCGCGGATTCTGATGTGAGATGACGGTCCGCCGTCGAGCGCGGCGAGCTGTGGTGCGAGCCCTTCGCCATGCCGCCTTCCAGAAGCCGCCAGGGCAGGGTCTACTATGGAGAGTGCGCCCTGCGGGACCATAGCACGCTGTTGTTAGGCAGGCAGCGGCGCATGGTGTCTGAATTCGAGCACACTGACTAGGAGGTGTGGTGGCCCTGTAATCCTGACTGGCGAGTGCACACAGACGATTAGCTGGCATGCTTTTTGATCAAAGCCGCTGTGCCTCGAAGCCCTCGCGCAGGTGTCGGTCACGAGCTGATGTCAGCCGATTCGGCTTCTGAAAATGCCGGAACGTGTCATGCTCCGCCTGTGCACGCACACCGACGCAGACCCCTTCGATTCGGAACTCACTTGGCGCTGTTGCTGCACGGCGTCTCTCTCGCGTGCACCAGTCTTGCACTGTGTGCGTCGGATGCCGCCGGCTGCTTGTGGCGACGAGCACGATCACCCGCTGCCGCCGCCGCGACCGAGAAGCTAGATAGAGCTGCCTCGATGTCTGCTTCCTTTGCAGCCAGTGCAAACTGTTGCCCGCTGCGCTGCGGGCATCCTCGACGTCGGGTGACTCAAGATACTTTTCGACTGTGCAGCGGCAGTGGAAAGACGCGCCAACGCCGAGCCTGCCTCACACAGCATCTTCCCATGCAAACCGACTCTTCACTGCACTGCGAACGAGGTCACTGCCAGCAGCTTGCCCCAGACGTCATGCAGTTGTAGGACACGAACAGCGGGAAAGAGGGGCCGGAGAAAGAATCGAGACGAGGGCGCCAGGCCAAGGCTCGCCTTCAAGCGCACAGGCCTCAAAGCCACCGGATTTGGACGCTCACAAGATTCAAATCAATCCGCAAAGATCCAGACCAATCCAACAGCTGTGCGGTGAACTGGAAACATCCGTTGTGGTGTCGGAGCCTGTGCGGTGCGTGCCTGAGCAGCCGGCAGCGCTCCGCCGGGCGCCCTGCCACACAATTTAGGAAGCTTATGAGCTGGCGGAGGCTCGTCAAGGGCGCGCAGGAGTACATTCAGCGAGGCGAGCATGGCATACCAGTGCTTGCCGCATGCCGCTGCGTCAGCATGCATGAGAACCACTATGACCCGAAACAATTCGCATCAATTCGCAGTGCAAAACCCGTTCCCTCCGGCGGAAAAGGCGCTGTACAGCTTCGCAAAGCCGGAGGACCTGAAGCTGTGGAGCGTCTACACCGACGCCACGCTTGGCGGCAGCACCTCTGCAGCCCTAAACCCCTCTCGAACCGACGCGGTGCGTTTGTGTCAGCCGTTGTCGAAGACAGCAATGCTGCACACACCCTCTGTCACAACGACTGCCGCAGCCTATTTTCGTCATGCTGAGCTCCCGCGCGGCTCTCTTACACCATATTGTACAGGCATCGCCGAGTTTCAAGACTCACATGCGTGAGGCTTACGTTTGGCGCCTCTGGGCAGCAGGGGACAGCATCCTTCCAGGGCGCCATCTCAAGCCAGCTGGCGGACCCCAACAGCCGCCTGCAGCGCAGCGGCTTCTGCGGCATCAACACCGAGGCGAGTGCTTTCCGCCGTTGGTCAATGCTCAGCCGCTCACAATTGAAGACAGGCCGCTGAACCTGAGGAGTTGACACACTGGCACACCGCCCAAACAACACATCTCATTTGGTCCTTCTTCACTACACAAGTCCAGTTTGCCTCGATGACGCGCAGGTACAGCATGGGCAGCTGGACCTGGATGATGTTACTAACAACGTGAACAGCAGTAACTTTAATCCAATCGTAACCGTCCATGCAGGTGCAGGACGGGCCGCTTCAACTGGAGGACTTTGACACGTTGGCGTACCGGGTGCGCGGCGACGGCCGCAAGTACATCGCCAGCCTGCGCACTGAGAACTGGATCGTGGACGCCAAGTCGCAGGATGTGTGGCAGGCCTTCCTGTTCGCCAGGTGCGGCGGCGGGCCCTGTGTGTTTGCCTTGCTGCAGTGACAGGCAGCCAGTCATTGAAGTGGGCGACGCCAAGTCGCAGGACATGTGGCAGGCCATCCCGTTCGCCGGGTGCGGCCCGGGCCGCTTGATGCAGCACCAGGCACAGTGCACACAATCGACTGCATGCTTCTCAGCTCCCCGCTGTCACAGGAATGACGGGCAGGAGCCACAAACGGATGTGACTCAGGAAGTAAACCAGTGAAACTGTACCCGCCGCGGGCCAGGGGAGTGGGCGGAGGTGGAGGTGCCGCTGGAACGAGTGTGGCTGGGAAACACAATCATGTCGGTTGACTTGATGCTATACTGATATCCGCGCAGGAAGGGGGAGTGGGCGGAGGTGGAGGTGCCGCTGGGGCGCTTCCTGCAGACGTGGAAGGGGCGGCTGGTGGACAGCGAGGAGGACATGAACCCGGGGCGCATCGTGGTGCGCAAACTGTCTTCGTAGCCCTATTCCTGACAATCTTAGTCAGCTTGCAAGGGGCGGCTGGTGGACAGCGAGGAGGACATGAACCCCGGCCGCATCGTGGTGCACGAATCATTTAGAAATGAGGTCTCAAAGGGTTTGCTGTGTTCGTGGTGCGACAAACACACTGTGGCAAGGCGGAATGCTCCTCCCTGCATGTCGGCATGTCGTTCGTTGCAGCGGCCTCGCCGCATCCCGAGTCATTGCAAGCAACGTTCGAACTGTCCTTCCAGGGGTTCGGCATCTCGGTGGCGGGCGCCGGCGGGGAAAAGGACGACGGCAACTTCCGGCTGGACCTGGACTGGATACAAGCGCGGCGGCTGCACGCCACTTTCTGAAAGTGGAAGCGGGGTTGGAGGAGCAGAGGGGAAGGCGAAGAGGGGAGGGGCAGGGGGTGGGTGGGGGTCTCTAGCTGTTGAGACATGCTGCAGCACGGCGATTGACATCAGTGGTGTTGTGCGGTCCGTGCGCCAGAGCATGGCTGCAATGTGGACGGTGGCGTGAGCTGTGTACTCAGAGACGAGCGAGACACGCGAGACATCATGTCACAGTGTAGGGTAGTGCCGGAAAACTGCCGGAAAACTGCAGAGGGCAAAGGGCATTCCAGATGCAGTGCACAACACTTCGTTCCGAGGTTATGGCGCGCGTGATTTCCGCGTCGAAATCTGACGGCACAGGAGGCTCCTGCGGCAGTTGCGGTTGTTGACGATTGAAAGAGATTCAATATATGACGCTTTGAATCACATTCCAGATTGAACTGCGCCTTCGAGTAGCTGGTCTGAGGCCATTCCGATGCTCCCGGACAACAAGGCCGGAACGCTGCTGTCGCTGTGCCCTGAGGACAGAGCAAAAGTCCAACGAATAGTGCAGCAGGTGATGAACTGTTTTCTGGCAAAGTTCATCCCAGCACCATACCAATCTTTCATCACGATACAAAGCGTTGCGGCACCATGGTGCGCAGGTGGTCGAGTTGCAGCAGGAGCTCGATACGCTGAAACTGCACCGACAGGAGGTGATTGGTTTGAATGCGACATCATGTTTAGTACTATCTGATGTTGAGATTGCCAATGCCGCTGCCGTTTTTGAAAGCAGATTTGTGCGCAGGAGGCTGCAACACGGGAACTGCTCGTGCAGCGAGCCTCGAGCCTCCAGGCTGCAAACGAGGCACTCGAGAGAGAGAACGTCAGGTGAGCTGCATCAGGAGGGGAAGCAGAATGTACACACTCAACGTGGTGGACATGGTTGATGGCAAATGTGCATCAATGTTGCGTGCAGCGCTAGGAGGAAAATTGCAAAGGCGTATGCGCTGCTGCAGCAGTTTCAGCAACAGGTAAGAGTAGGTTTCTTCCTCTCCTCCACACCATCAGCGTGTTTGCCTCTGCCTGTCCTCTCTCGGCCAGCTGCAGCACTGCGGATATGTGCCCAGCGCTCTGTGTCTTTTGTCCACAGGCTCAGGAGTCTGCAAAGCGCCGGAAGCACATCAGCTTGCACAGGGAGGCAGCTACACAGACGGAGGTCAGCCAGGCGAGTGTGGCTAATCCGTACGCTGACACAGATGGCGCTGAATGTCAGCCGCGAGTCGGCGGAGCATCGCCGCCAACTGTGCAGTGCAGCGGCGATCACAGTTGCGTCACGGCAGCCACAGACGTTGGCATGAACGGCGCGCATGGGCTGTCTGCTGCTGCAAAACCACAGGTGTGGCATACCAATGTATTCGACTCTGCTACTGCTTGTGATCCAAAGTCCGAAATGCCGCGGTGCTCATGTCCCATACATAATGATGGACATCATGTGCAGGCGGAGCCTTGCGTGACTCCGCGCATCCTCCGATTCGACCCCGACGCGGGCGCATCTGGCATCTTCTACGACACCTCCGGTCCCGCCGCACAGACGCATCAGCTGGGCCGGCAACTGCCTTTCCCTGCGTTGAGTTCCGGCGCCGGCCGGGAAAGCGGCCCTGTCCTGGGTCCTGAATGCAGCCATGACCGGGCCGGAGGGACAGAAGCGATGCATCCAGTGCATGCCGGCCTGGATCCCTGCGTCGGCAGTGCAGGCCCGCAGCATGCGGCACTGGATCGAGGCAGTGGCAGCTTTGGCAGCCCGGTGGCGGCGGTGACAACGCGTCCTGGGCTGCTTGCTGCCAGCAACACTGGATTGTGGGAGCTCGTGCAGGATGTCGAGAGGCTCTCTGCTTGCAGACAGCATGACGTGTTTTGACACCGCTTTAGATGCGACAGAAACCAGTAAAGAATTAACAACCTGGCAATAATCCCCTCCTGGTCCCCTAAAACACTGAATCTGCCATGTCGGAAAGGCGGCCCGGAACAGCAGGCTCGCCGACTGCACCAGGATCGCAGCCACAAACGTAAACAATGCACCCTAGACTCCTTCCCACCCCACTTGATGCTAGGTGTATAAGTCTGACCGACAGCACATCCCCACAGCTGCAAGTCCGCCGCTCTGCAATGCCGAACCTCGATTAGCTCCGCTGTGCACCGCTTTCTGCATCACATGCATTTCCGCCGACTACGCGGCGCCAGAAACGACGTGGCCGTGGCCGAGGTAGGTGCGGCGGAGTAGCTTGGCAAATGATATCGGACGTCACGCCGGGAGCGCGGCAGCGGAAATGACCAGGCCGTGGCCAATGTAGGCGCGGCAGAGTAGCTTCATGCCGGCAGCGCGGCGGCGGAGATGACCAGGCCGTGGCCGACGTAGGCACGGCGGGAGACCGCCTGCGCCCGCACTGCCCGCAGCAGCGCCTCCAGCTGAAAGGCGTCCTCATCGCTACCGCACTGCAAACAAAAGGAAGTTGGATATGAAAGCCATCGTTGTCACTTGGGATGACAGCAAATGTGCCTGCAGCGGCGCCTCCAGCTGCGCCGCGTCTGCATCGCTGCCGCACTGCAGCCAGAACACATGCTGCCCCCACCCCGTGCAACACTGCTGCAGGCGAGCTGCACCATGGCCGCTCACCGTGGGAGGCGCAGCAGCGATGCATGACGCAAGCAACAGATGAAGGCAGAACTGAATCACTGAAGGCGCAAATGAACAAAGAGTGGTGCTCACAGGTCAAACAAGCATGCCGTATGCATGCACACCTGCAGGATGGCGGAGAAGAAGGGCGGCGCCGAGAAGGACTCGGCGCGCCCGGCGGCGCCCGTCCTGGGCAGCTGCGGAAGCGCTGCAGCTGCCGCCGCGGCGCCGAGCACACCGCCAGCGTAGAACGGGTGACTGCAGGAAATCCATCGCACAATTAGAGGCAAGTTGGATCTTTCGTTCAAGGCGGAAACTCTTGAATTTATGCTCAGCTCATATATATGCGAACTGGCTTACCTCGATATGCAAAGGCAAAGCAAGCATGCACAGCACATTACACTTCCGACCGGTGATGACACTACAATCAGTACTCTGGTTTCTGACAAATCAAACACACCGCAACTCGATGCGCGGCGGCGGCGCAAGCGCCAGCAGCTGCACCGCGCTAGGGTTTAGGGCGGTGTCGCGGCCGATGTGCTCCAGGTCCTCCGCGGCGCACGCCCAGTGCAACACAGGGTGGGCCTGCCCGGCGTCCGCGGTGACATGCAGCACATGCCTGCGGTTACAAAATGCACACCTTTATATTTTCAGTCGATGAATGCTACTGGAACCTGATGTTGCTCCAAGCACCTCTTCCGTTGGTGCCGCCTCTGTCTGCAGGTTCTCGAGTGGTCATCAGGCAAGTTGATAACAATCGGATTGGTGCAGGCTGCAAATAGCTGCTGCAAATAGTCGGCATTTCAGCCAAGGGAGCGCCAAGGGCCGCACTGGCAGGTGGCGAGGACGAAGCTGTGTGGTGGCGACAGGGGCACGCAGCCGAGGAAGCCCTCCGGTTCGAAGGCGCCGCCGCGCAGCTGCCGCAGCAGCAGCCGCCCTGCCGCCTCCCACCAGCTGTACCGCTGCAGCGGGCGCACCGGGTCCACATACCGCGGAGGCCGCCGCCTGCATGGGCACGGTAGCGGAATTGAGTTTGCAGATTTGGCTTGGGAATGGCATTCTTGCCCTCACCAACTGTACTGCTGCACGTCCCTCGGTGGCCACGCCTACATTGCAAAGGATGAGAGCTCTCAAAGTGGCTCTCAGGCTCAGCTGCATTTGGGAGAGCATTCAGTGGGAGCAGCTCTGTCACCCCCTCCGGCTCCCAGGCTGTTGCGTGGCAACACACTGGCGTTGATGGGCACCCGCAGGGCCGCCTGAGGCAGCTCCCGAAATTCCCCTTATACATGTACTCGGGCATGAAGTGGCAGGGCAGCAGGGGACTTACCGCACGGCGGAGCCGCCGCTGCCGCCGACGGCCTTGCGGATGCCGTCGGCAAAGGTGGCAGACGCCTCCAGCGCCGCGGCCAGGGGCCGCACCAGCGCGCCCGTCGCGCCCCGCACCGCCCCCCGCGCCAGCCCCGTCCACCCGCCCTCGTTCACGCCCCTGCCGTAACAAAATCGAGGTCTGGCACAGGAATGACATCCATTGCAGTGCCACAAGGTCCGCCGGCTCCGTCAACCCGCCCCTGCCAAGCATGACATTGTGTTTAAGCTTGCCGTTTGGAGCAGTGAGAGGAGAAACGCCACAAGCACTCTTTGATTCGGGAGTTGGACAGACGGCGGGCTGTGTGACCGCACCGCACAGGCAAAGGTAGCCTCAAACTTGTCAATGTGCAACACAGGTGCATGTGCACCTATATACATGACAAGTCCCGCCAAGACGTTGTCCATGCCTCAGCTGCCTTGCAGCATGCTTGCTGTGTGGACGCATTGGCAAAAGGTGGTGAGTCTCGTAACGGGAATGTGTTGGAATGGGGAATGTCTGCAGCCTCTACATAATCGGTCTTTGCATCGGCTGATTCTCGCAGCTGAACATGGAAATCCTTGTGCCACGATGTCTCCACTACATGCAGTTCGATGGCTGTGAATGTGAGCTGTCGATGTCGGCAGCTGGCCAATGCAAAAAACCTGCCGCTGGGGACATCTCAGCAACAGCGCGCACCGGATGAACTCGAATACGATGCCAGCGACGCCCTTGACTATGATGTTTGCTTCCCCAGTTTGATACGGCCTACGAAGCTGGCTACCCACACAGCAGTCGATGTCTTCTGGCAACGCTCATTTGGCATGCCCACAGACCAGGCTGAGCATTCGGTTGGGTTCGAAGCAGATTTCAAGACAAACCTCGAAGCAGATTCAGGGCGTACCGGATGGGCTCGGAGAGGATGCCGGCGACGCCGTTGAGCAGCGCACCCATGAAACCCGCCTGCCCGTCTGGCGGTACGACCGCCCGCTGCGCCCGCACCGCCACCTCCCGCCCAGCTGCTGCTGCAGGATGGATTGGTGACCAGAGTCATGCCGTTTCCTGGATTGAAGCAGTCTACAAGAGGCACCTTCCTCACAGAACCTGCAGATCGAGGCTGTAAAAACATTCAAGCGTGCAACTAGGATTACACGTCAGAACATGTGATGCATCGCACCGGGGGGCACCGGCAGCCGCGGGCGGTCAAGACCCGCCACCAGCAGGCTCTGTCGCGCTGACGACAGCATCTTGGCGGATGCGTTGGCGAAGGCGAACACCGTGTTGCCCACCAGCGCCGACGTGCCTGCTACAAAGCCCTGTGCGCGTCGTCCTCAAAACACGTTAAAGCTGCCTGTGCTGCAGCCGCGAAATGGAGCTGCAGCCGCCATCAGTTGCTGGGCCCTGCAGTGATGTGGCATGTTCCTGCTGAATGTTTCACATGGCAAGCACAAGAAAGGCTCAGCTGTTGCTCATGGCTCTCATCTGTGGCGTGCCTGCAGTGCTATCACAAATAAGACATTGTTGCAGAATGCACCTCGGGCAGGCGGCGGATGCCGCCGCCGCGAGTGGTGCGCAGCAGCCCGGCGGCAGGTTCCGCCAGGAAGGACCACACGCCCAGTCCCAGGTGGTGCAGCAGCCGCCTCGGGTCGCCTGCATGCAACTTGATGGGCTTCATCGACTCGAACGGGTTGACCTGAATTGAAACCGGCTGACCAATCGAGCTGCCCTTCAGTGGACTGGACTGAAACGAATGGACCCAGCCACTGCATCACAACAGCTTTGACGCGGAAATCGCGCAGCGGCGCGCACAGCTGCGCTGTCTGTGATTCATAGAACAGCGCAGCAGTGCAAACCTCGCGGGTGCAACTGTGTGCGGCACCCGCTCAGCACGCACAGGTCATGGATCACGCTGAGCTGAAGGTGCAACAGACATCGGAATCTGGTTTCAAGGTCACACGAGTGAGCCCGCAGACAGCGCACCAAAGACGTCCGCGGAGGCGAGCAGCTTGAATAGCTGCGGCAGGGCGGCGCGGGTGTAGTGGCGGGACACCAGCTGCGCCAGCGCCGCCCCGCCCAGCAGCGGGTGCCGCAGCTGCAGCTCTGCGAGCAGCACGCGCCCGCCCTCCACCTGCGCCAATCCCAGCATCCGCGCCAGCGGCCGCCCGCCTATTGAAAGCATATCAAGAGTCGTCGACTTGGTACGGCGAGCTCTATACAATTCCAAGTGCGATCATGAGGTGCTTTGAGGGAAGCAGAGCGAGTGATGCAGCTGCAGCCGCGCTCACCCCCATTCTGCGAGCTACTCCAAGTCAGGGCCAGGCTATCTAGCTGTGTGAGCGAAAATCACACTTCGCACCATGGTCAAGGACACGAAAGCGGCGAGCAGCGCTATCATATTCGCATCTGCGTTGGTGATCACCTGTCGCGCAGCCGGCGGTCAAGGGCGCCGGCCGAAATGTGAGCGGCGCGTTCAGCGACGACTCCAAAACTGTTTTTATACAGGTATCACAAAACAGACGCACAAATCAGAGGCCCATTCCCACCTGTGGCGCGGCCTGCAGTCCAGGGCGCCGGCAGGAATGTGAGCGATGCGTCCAGCGAGGACAGCCGTGCGTGTTCTATGTACACCTTCTGCTGCGCCGCTGAGGCGCGGCTGGCGCCGCCGCTCAGCGCCTCCAGTTCCGGCTCGTGCGTCGACCGCCGCTCGCCTGTGAATATGAAGCAGTGTGATGAAAATATGTTGCCAATCTGAATCAAAATTCAATATATCAGCGCCGCCGCTGAGGGCCTCCAGCCCTGGCTCCTGGTTCGCCCGCCACGCCTTCCGGCACATTCGTGGAATGTTTTGCCAGATCAATTGTTACAGGCACACGAACCCTTTCGATGTCCGCAAGTTTTGATGCATGATGCATTGCATGCGTGCGTTGCAAGTCCTGGAGGAGGAAGGCGGGGAAGGTAAGGAAGGCGCAAACATGATGGATCCATCAGATTTGCCGAGTGCAGGACTACCGCAGCAGGTTTAGAGAGTTGGTCCTGATGACGTGGAATATTTATTTCAATTCGCGCATGTGGAGCCCTCACAACCTTTGCAGAACTTCAGGATTTCATGTCCTCGCTCTGCTTGACGCCCTTCTAGGCGTCAGACTTTCATCGCTCAACTCACGGGCAGAATCCCGCACCTGGACGCGGGCCGCTGAAAGGTTCTGCGGCGGCAGACGCCAAGTCGACGAGGCGCGTCGCATGCTCCTGCTCGACGGCCAGCGCCAGCGGCGCCACCGCAATGTCCAGCTCCTCAACGCACAGCACGCCTGCGGCACACATAATAGTTGTCAGCCTGCTTGGATGTTCTTTGCAAAGCGGTCGCACCACATGCTCCTGCTCCACCGCCGAGCTAGCGGCGCCACCACGAAATCCAGCTCCTCCACGCACAGCACGCCTGCAGCGCACATGAAGCTTTCTAGTGAGCTGTTTGGTGCAAAGCAGCAGCCACCAATGATGTCCAGGTCCTCGATGAACAGCCCGCCTGCGACACACAGGCCGCTGCTTAGTGTTTCCATTGTCCAGATTTTACGCAAAGCGGTTACCGCATCGTGTGCCACCGCCAACGGCGCCACCGCAGTGTCCAGCTCCTCAATGCACAGCACGCCAGCTGCGCACATAATGCTGTTTGGCTTTCTTGCTGTCTAGCTTTTCGCAAAGTGAATGAATAGAGAAAGCGTTTCACGCCTTCTGGAGAGCAGCAGCAACATGCACAGCTCTCCTCAAGGTGCAGCATTTTGCGCCACAGCAAAAGATCATCCAACCATGCTGACCGGCAGCCAGATCAGCTGCATGCAGCCTAGAGCACAGTGCGTAGTGCAGCCGGTGGCCATCAGCAAGAACGCCGGAGGGTCACCCACCGCCGGGTCGCCACCGCCAGACGCTGGGCGGGCGGTGGCGGTAATGCACTGGCCGGCAACAGCCAACGAAACCTCTGCCATCCTGGTGGAAAGATTACTCACCGCCGGGTCGCCGTCGCCAGTGGCGAGGCGGGCAGTCACAGCGATGCGCTGTGCAGCTGGCGTACAGCACTCTGTGGTCCGGATCATCAAATGCCACTCACCGCCGGGCCGGCGGCGCCAGATGGCGAGGCGGGTGGTGACAGCTGTGCGCTGGCCGGCGCCGCCGACGGACTGCGCCACGGAGAGCAGCGCACGGTTGAAGGCGGGCCAAGCCGCAGGCGGCCGCGGCACCGCCAGCGCCACCGGGTGCACCGCCTCCGGCAGCGCGTTGTCCGCTTGCACGCCCTGAAATGACGAACAGCGCCCGGTCGGAAGCAGGATCGGATGGTGAGCACATTGCGGTGAACCAGTGCCAATAGGTGCATCCCGTCCGGCACTGCATTGTCCGCCTGCGCGCCCTGCGGCAGAAACACGTCGGCGGTGACCAACATTGGGACCATCAGCGAAAAGCGCGCCTGACAGGAGGCGTGAGACTGTGGCAGAAACCCGATTTGTGAGCGCAGACGCAACAGCCAGCAAGTCTTTCCAACTCCCACCTGAAACTCAGCTGGACGGCCAGCTCCAGGATGAGGTGGTCGCTGCTGGCGCTGCCGCGGGCGCGAACGCCGGTGACCGCCAAGCAATGTAGGCAATATGAGACCGCCAAACAATCCAAACGTGTCGAAACTCACCTGGACGGCCAGCTCCAGGGTGAGGCGGCCGCTGCTGGCGGTGCCGCGCGCGCGCACGCCCGTGACCGCCGCGTACAGCAGCTCCTGCGTGGGGCCCACCACCGACACGCCAATGCCCGCCACCTCCAGCCGCACCTGCGGCATTGTAAGTCAATTAGCCTCAAAGGGTGCAACAAATCTGGCTTAACGTTGCATAGTACAGCAGCGCGTGGTTGGTCGCCCACCACCGACACGTTGATGCCAGCGACCTCCAGCCGCACCTGCTGAAATCGTGATTGGCGTGAGCACGAGAGACGGCATGACGAGCGGCTCAACAGTGATTATAAACAGATGGGGCAGGTTGCGGCCTTGCAAAGGCAGTGCGCCAAACTTGTGCAAATTTGTTCGTGTGCTGCGTGCAGAGGCGGCATCGGTACTCCTCCAAGTCAGGACGCATGGTCACGAGACACCGAAGCCATGGCAACACCCTACCTCGGCCAGCAGGCTGGGTGTTTTATAGGGTTTTGGCGGCCAGCAGTCTGGGCGGCACGTCGCGGCACTGTGCGATGATGAGGCAGGCGCGGTTTGATGACGGACTCTAGTGAAATCCCACCTCGGCCAGCAGGCTGAGCAGCACATTGCGGCGCTGCATTGCGGCGTCGGGGCCGGCCAGCACCGTGAGCGGGTCGTCGCCGCTCCAGGGCTCCCAGCCGCTGCCGCCGGCAGGCGCTTTGTCAGCGGCCGCCGCCGGTCCCAGCTGCAACTCCAGGTGCGCCGTGAGGTCCGTCACCGTCACCACCCTGTGGCGAGTTGCAGCGCCTCTCAGTGTGGACAACTTCAGTCTGAGTTCCAAAGCACAAACCCTGTGGCGGACGCCGCGGCGGCGGCGGCCGGCCCCAGCTGCAGCTCCAGGTGCGCAGTGAGGTCCGTGACCGTCACCACCCTGTGGCGGGATGCGATGCCACAAAACCGCAGTGTGAGCGTAAATGTGTGTCAAAGCGACAGCGGCGACCCTGCGGCAGAGCCCACAGCAGGCGACCAGCAGCCGGCCACAGCCAGGCGCAGACAGCTTGCGGCACACACAGCGGCACTGCTGTCTGGCATCTCCTTTGCACTTGCGAACAGTGACAGGGGGAACAACTCAAGGGCAGGTACAACAGGGCACCTGGTGGGGCCCTCGGCGCGCACGGCGACCTGGACGGGCGTCTCCGACTGGCCCTGCCGCGCGTTGCTGGGCAGCGCCACCACTGTGCTCGTGCCCACCTGCGGCTCAGAATGCCGCGCGTCAGGCACAGAAAACATGATCCAGGGTTGCGCAACAAGGCGCTCGGTCCAAAAGGACCAGCGGCAGCGACTCGCAGGCCTGAGCCACTGCAGCGGCTGCCTGTTCCAGAACTCGGGCGCTGTGCAGAGGGTCCGACCGGAAGCACTTCCGGGTTGGGGAAGGCGACATCATGTATCAAGAGGCGACATCATGTAGACAGGACCAGCTCGATTCATGTGTATTGGAACATGTGAACTCGCCTTGTCCAGATCGAAGGCGCCGAGGGAGCGGGAGCCGGGCAGCTCCAGCAGCAGCGTGTGAGGCAGCCCCGGCTCGTCCCACGCATAGTCCAGCGCCGAGTACGGCCGCAGCACGTCCGACGCGTGGCTGCACTGCGCCTGCAGGATGTACGACACAGCGTGTTACTAGTTGCGCTGTCGAGTTGCGCTGTCTGATCGCCACTTGCCGGCAGAGAGTCAAGATCAGATACTGCGCGAAGCTGACTATGCTCGGCCTGGACACCTGGGAATAGGGTCGCAGGTTGCCAAGGCAGGAAAGTCCAGGTGCTGAGGAAGGGAGGCATGCCTGGCGCAGGTGCAGCGTGGCGGCTGGGCACTTGTCGATGCGGAATCAGAGACGGCTCACCCAGAACACTTCGGACTGCCCCCTTCAAGGGCGTGACATGCGCAGCACGCTGCTACAGCGCCAGAAACATTTGGCAAACATTGAAACCATTTGGAAAATGACGCGCCTGGCGCAGGTGCAGCGTGGCGGCTGTGCAGTTGTCGATGCGGTAGGGCGCAAAGCCGGCGGCCTGGTGGCTGAGTGCCACGCTCAGCACGCCGTTCGTCCCTGCGCTGATGTCCACGCGCACCAGCATCGTCACGCCCCGGTCCCTGTGCCAGAACAGGACAGCGTGAAGGTACAGTTTCGCTTGGCGGCGCCGCAAGAAGACGGTAGCAAACGGGCGCAGGGTGTGTGCATACCATGTGAAGATGCGTCGCTGCAGGGGCCAGGATATGGCAAAGGTCACGTCCCACTCCTGTGTCACGTGAAGCATGATGACGGGGCGGGGTCACCTGTGGCGGATCTTGCAGAACTGGTCGCCGGGGGTGTCGAGGCCGATGGCGCCGGACCACAGCCAGCCCGCCTCGCGCACCCGCAGGCTCAGCGCCAGCGGCTTTTGCATGTCCGGCCAGTGCAGCGCCGCCGGCACCTGCCGCCGACAGCGCACACAGCTCAGGTGTTGCATTCCCAGCCGACATGCAAACTTCCAGTCGTGCTATGTGAGCAACATGCACACTGCACGCTTCTGTGCAGCTATGTGAGCACCATGCACGCTTCGCCTCACAACTCCACTGCCATTGAGCTGCAAGGGATGCGGAAAGCGTCCAGGGTGTCCTGGAACATGCGCGTCAAGGTCAGGCTGACGATTGCTGGAACAGGCTGACAATTATCAGAATAGGACATGTCAATGATCCGTGGACGCACCCCCGGGGCGAGTTCACGCTCAACGGCGGTGGCGGCCTGCTTGCACTGCAGCGGCACCTCCAGCAGGTTGTGCAGCACGTAGCGCGGCATCACATGCACCGCCACTGCGCCGCCGCCGCCCGCCACCTGGACGGTCCATGGAGGGATCTCATCGTCTGTGTGTCTTTAGAGGCCTCGGCTTCTATGAGGAGTGCAGCACCACGTGCACCGCCACTGCGTCGCCGCCTGCCACCTGGGACAAGAAACGATCTTCAATTCGCTGCAACCACCGCCTGTGCTTTCAGGGCCTTGCCATTAGAGCGTATGGTTACCTGACTGAACCGCATGGCTTGGGCAGCTGCATGTGCTGCAGGGAATGCCAAGGGCAGCAGGACAGCAGATGTTGTTGCATCAGCGGGCTCGATCACTGGGTCGCCGGCACCTGGCGCGCGGTGACGCTGACGACGATGGCGGCGTTCGGCGCCTGCGCGCCGGCCGCTAAACCCTGCAGCGGCGCGGGCACGGTGACTACGGCAGCGGCGCCCAGCGCGTCCAGCTGCAGCGGCTCGCTCCAGTAGGTTGCGCCCGCGTCCGCCTTGTACGGGCTTGCCCGCACCTGCGCGGACGCATTCAAAAACTTCTATTTAGGTACAAACGAATTGTGAATGGGCTTCTTTTCAGCTGCAGCGGCTCGGCCCAGTGGGTGACACCCGCTCCGGCCTTGTACGGGCTCGCCTGCATCCGCGCGGCCAGCATCAATGTGTCGCAAACAAGTTTCTTGCTTTCTGGCCGGCAAGCGACGGGCGCCTCACGGTTGGCAGGCCTCGCCCGCACCTGCACAGCTGCACCGGCTTTGAGCGAGGACTGTAGCTGCAAGCATGCCCTTCTTTCGTCAACAGATGTCTGCAGCGGTGCACCTGCACGCGAAGCGCCTGATTCACGGGCGGCGGTTCCAGCCCACTCGGCTGGAGTTCCATTTTAATGCGTTATAGATTTATTTGTCACAATCTGGGCCGATGCACGTCAGTAAAGGTGCACCTGCACGCGCAGCGGCTGGTCGACGGGGGGCGCCTCCAGCGCACCCACGATGCTGAGTTGGGATACAAGGCAAAGCTGACATTCCACAGATCGGGCCGCTGCACAATCCAAGCACACCTGCACGCGCAGCGGCTGGTCGGCGGGCGGCGCCTCCAGCGCGCCCACCATGCTGGGCCAGCGGGCGGGCATGCGAAAGGCGGGCATGTAGTCCATGGTCTCCGCCATGCCCCGCTGCGGCGACGCCAGCGCCTCCAGCGGTCGCAGCCTGCAGGTTGGATCACACAAAGGTTCGCTGCTGTTGTTGATGATCTTCTCACTGCTTCACCTCACTTTGCAGCCGGTGAGGCTGGAAGGGCAGTCTAGATTTCCAAGGCACAGTGCGTATAGACTTCCTCGGCCACAACCTTCTCGACCGAAGCCGGTACAGTGCAGCAGGAGACTGGCTGTTTGCACAGAGGGGGACGATCTGGAGACCTTGCTGCGTCAATGCGCGCAGGGAGATTGCAGGTCTTTGA
>JAABUL010004337.1_pt1 | contig 19161 bp, 4 predicted proteins | sample 5559151 | NCBI WGS metagenome assembly JAABUL01 (sample SAMN10711876, study PRJNA513368) | rock metagenome | isolation source: Antarctica rocks | place: Antarctica: Victoria Land, Pudding Butte sud | reverse complement strand
TCTTAACTAAGCAACTTAATTAAAATCTTATTTATTAAACTATTAGACAACAATTAACTAATTTTTTTTTTTTTTTTACTCTCTTGCGTAATATAACGTTAAGCTTATATTACTATACAAGAGAGTCGAAGATAGAGACAATATTAAAGATAAAAATAATAATGTTAAATTACAAAAGAGCGTTCTATTATTTACGAAAAAACAAATTGATAATAATTCGATTTGTGCTCTATTTTTTATTAATTTAAGTAGAAAAAAGATCAATAATTGATTTCGCAATTAAAGTAACTATTTGACGAATATATCTTTGTCGACAAGATTTAATTCGAGATCTTTGAGAAATAAAAGCAAGATTTGTTTCGAAAATAAAGAAAACAATAATATATTGTTATAAGTAAGTCGTATTAAAAATCTTTCAATCTTGTTATCTTATATTGTAAAAAATAAAATTAACAACTTTAAAGAAAAGACAAAGTTATTAATTAATTTATTATTTATATTAAGAGATTAAACGCATTCGATTTGACGTCTTTCTTGCATTCTTAAATAAAATAATATATTTAACAATCTTATTTTATATTAATTGAATACGAAGTTTATAATTGAGCAAAAATAATAAATATTTAATGCGTACAACATCTATTTCGTGTTTATAATATTTTTAGTCTTTTTTTTATTTTGTTAACGCAAAGAAGTTAACTCAACAAAGAATAAAAATTCGAACGTAAAAAAAAATAAAAAAAAAGATACAAAGTTAATTTTTTAATAATTTAAAATTTAAAAAATTGTATTCTTTAATGCAAGAAACATTTTTGTCGAAACAACAAAACAAAATTTTAATAAATTAATAAAACTATAGTTGTTCTTAACGAATTATATAAAAATTATAAGAGAATTATATTATAAATTAAAGCAATAAATACTATATTCTTTTTTATTTTGTCAAAATTTAAACAAGATTTTGATCAAATCTAAAATAGTTTTAATTGATAACATATTTCGACATATTACAATAGTTTCTCTTCGTTGTTTTTTTTTTAAATATTATTTTTCTCGTTTTTAAAGCACGCATTTTTATTTAAACGTTACAATAAACTTGTACAAATTGTGTTATTAATATATTCGAACATTTTAATTGTTGTTATTTATAGCTCTTAAGCAAATTTCGCAAATATAATAGATAAATACGTTGTTATTTCTTCAATTTTTAAAAATATATATTAATTTGTTTTATAAAAGAATAATAAAAAATTTAATATTAATACGAACTTTAAGATTTTCGAACTCTTATATATTGTAATTAAACGTAAAAAATAAATATTATTAATTAATAATAAAGAAAACGAAGAAATAAGATTGTCGTCTTTATAATTAAATTATAGTGTAAATTTCTTTTTAATTACTGAGCGTCTTAATAATTTAATGCAATTTACAATTAATATCTCGTTTATAAAAAACAAATCTTAAAAAAAAAAACATATATTTTATAATTGTCTTAATCTTTTTAGGACAAAATCGATATCTTGTTTTCGAAAATTAATAATATAAAATTTATATTTCAAATATTCGAATCTATAAATAGACGAAACAATGTATTGTTATTGCACAAGATTCGACGTCGCAATAGAGAGCTTCTTTGAGACAAAATAAAACAACGCTAAAAATATATTTTTACGTTAGAGCATAAAATTATTGTATTTAGTGCACAAATATATTTGTAAATTACGTTTGTTACTAAGTATTTTAGTAAAAGATATAAATTTTAAATCAACTTTTAACAAAAAGTTAAATTGTTTATACTAATAAAATATGTATAAAGAAAAATAACAAATTGTTTAAATTGCGTCAAAAATTAGCGTAACAATAATATAAACAATGTCTTTGTGCTAAAAAAAAACAAAGAAAATAACGTTGCTAGCTTTTTCTATAATAAAAATATATTTATGCGAGAGTAGCTTTACAATATAATAAAAAATTGTTAATTTTATATAATAAAGCAAGTTCGCGAAGTAATCAAAAATTATTATAGCTTTAATAGTAATAAAAAGTCTCGCAACTATATTTAAATCTTATTAAGTAAATTTGTTTTTCTAAAAGAAAATTATTAAAGTGTAAGTCTACTTAAATTAATTAAAGTCTTGTTAAATTATAGTTAAACTTAGATTAACGCAAAGAGAATATTTATAAATTTAATAATAATTAAGACTTTTATATCTTTGTTCTTTAATAAAAATCGAAAAAGTTTTAAAATTTACTTATTAATTAAATATATATTTAGTTTTATAACTTTAAAGATAATAAAAATAATAAAAACTATAATTTGTTATTGCATTAAAAAGTACAAATATAAAATTTATATATTAATTAATTTCGAGAAACAATATATTAAGAGTATGTTTTTTACTCTATTAACAATTAATATTTAAATATTGACAAAACGTTAATAGATATCTTCAAAAAAATATAAAAAAAATAAAATTTTTAGTTCGCAATATAAAGAGAGAAATGTATGCGAAAGTTGTTGCAAAAAATTGTATTTCGCAACAAGAAAATTCTTGACATATTTAACAACAAAAAATTTTTTTTTTTTTTTTTAATAATATTCTCTTAAACTTAAATATTAGTAAATCGAAAATTAAATACTTTTTAAAACAACGTAATTAACAAAAAAATAAAAAAACTTATATAAATGCTTGAAATAAAGATTTTGTATTAGAAAGCTTAAATAATAATAAAATAAATAAAAATAAATTTGTTATTGTTGTTAACTAATAACTTAAATAAAGAGAAAACGTTAAACAAATAAATAATCGCTTTATAAAAGTAAATTAATTTTAAAAAAGTTTAAACAAATTTTGTCTATATTTGTTAAATATTAACAAATAAATTAACTAATTGCGAGAGTAATTGTAGAGAGATATCGTCAAAAGAAACAACAATCAAGTAATTATTTTCAAATAATAACAAAAATTTAAGTTAAATCTTCGCCAAATCTTCGTTAAATTTTCGCCAAATTTATTAGTTAATTACAAAAGTGTTTACAAGAAGAATCTTAAAAAAGAAACAATATTTAAGTAATTATTTTAAATTAATAACAAAGAATTAAAGCATATTTAGATTAAATCTTCGTTAAGTTTTTTTTAAACATAAAAATTAACGTTGCTAATTACGAATATACTTATAGAGAAAATCGAAAAAGAAAAACAATAATCAAATAAATATCTCTATTTAATAACAAAGATTTGCGAGATATTTGAATTAGATTTTTGCTAAATCTTCGCTACATTTTTTTTTAATTTGTTAAATAACTTTGTATTTATTAATTGATTGCAAGTTTACTTATAGAAAAAATCGAAAAAAGAGAATAATAATTAAATAAACATTTTTATTTAACAACAAAAATTTGCGATATATTTAGATTAAATCTTTGTCAAATTTTTTATATATATTTTTTTTGATTTATTATATATAATTGTTGTATTTGTTAATTAATTACAAGTGTATTTAAAGAATAAAATCAATGTTAAAATAAACGTTTCTAGCAAAAAATATTTGATGTAAGTTATATTAAATAATTTTAAAAGTTAACATTTAATGCAATTAAACAATTACGACTTATCGAAAAATATAATTAAAAATGTATGTTAATCGAACTTTTAATAACAAAGATTAATTCGATTAAAGTTAATAAAATAACGACAAACAAAATATTTTGCGCAAGATAAATATCAATATTGTAGATTGCGTTCTTTTATTGTTTGTATTATTAATATTAATATAATTAACAAACAAATTATTCTTAAAGTTGAAAATTGTCACAAAGCGTTTTTTTAAATAAGATAAATATGTAATTTGCGTTAATACGAAGAAGAAAAAATTAATATTAAAAATAACAATTAATTAAACAACGTAAAGAAGAAAGCTAAGTATTAAGAACAAAAATACAACTTAATATTCGAAGAAAAAGAGAATATCTATTTTGTTCGTAAATAATATAAAGATATATAAGAGATTCTTAATCTATGTTAAAGATTTTAGAAACGTAAATATTACTCTAAGTAATAAGACGAAAAACTACGATTTCTTAAGATAGTATAAAGAATCTATATAAAAAACAAATTATAAATTTGAAAAATTATGTATATTTGTAATTACGAATAGATTAAATGTTATAAAATTAACTATAGACATTTTGATTAAAAGACGCAATTTTGACGCAAACGTAGATTTTTGTAGATATAAAAAATTTGAAGTTTGAGAAGCAATTATTGTTACGCTTCGTAATGTTTATATTGCGAACAATTATCTTAATGTTGCATAAAAAATCAATCGAAATATCGACATTCGAAACAATATTTTTTTGCATAGAAGAATATTTTAGCTTTTAATTAGTTTGAGATCAACTAATCTTGATTAATGTGATTCGAGAGTCGAGACATGCGCACAACGATCTTAGAAACTTCGAAAGACTAAAAGCTCTTAAGAAGACTTATCCCAATTTGTCGATGTAATTTCTAGAGTTAAAATCGAAAATCGATTCGAAAAAATCGACTCAAATTGCTAAAAGATAAAGTTATTTAGTAAGAAATTTAATAAATATAAATTAGATTTTAAATCTTAAGTTATTATTCTTGTATTTAAATATTCTATAATAATGCAATAAAGTAATATATATAAACTATTTAATATTTATGTAGTAAATAGATTACAACTATTATAGTCTCTCGATAAACTTCGATTCTATATTTTATCGAAAAGTGTATAATAATATATTTAGATAATATATTTGAACTTATTAATACTATTAATTAGTTCGAGATCTCTACAATTTTATAATTAACTTTATTCTTAACATTATTATTATTGTTTTTGTTTTTGTTATTATTATTTTTGTCTTTGTACTTTGTATCTTTATATTTGTTATCTATTATTTTTGCATTATTTTTTGTTTTCTTTTCTTTTATCTTTACTTTATTATTATTAATCTTAATTAAGTTTTTAAAATTGTTATTTGTTAATCTTAAAAAATTAAATATTTTGCAATCTATAGTATTTTTATTGTTTGCAAAAATGTTTTTAAATCTTTTAAATTTATTAATTGCATTTGAATTGTATACTTTTTTCAATTTATTAAATTCTCTATAGTATAGAATACGTTGTTAAATTATTTCAATAATTAATATTATATATTTGATTATATTTTTGCTCAATTTGAACTAATTAGAATTAGACTAATATATAGATTAGTTATTTTATTTATATTAGACTTTATACATATTTAAATATTAAGAGATTGTATTGTATTTATATTTATATTTTTTAAAATTATTTGTATAGTAATTGCATTAACTTTAATCTATTTTGCAATATTTTTGTCTCTAAATTTCTTTATTAGTTCGATCTTAAAGTATTGCGCTACAATATAATTAGCTCTTTAAATATATATATATTATTTAAATATATTATTATATAGTTCTTTTTTTATTCTTTTATTAGTTATTATATTTTTGATATTTTTTTCTATATTGATTTAAATTTGTTTAGAGATTTTTTTAAAGACAATTGTTATTTGCAACTTAATTAGATACTTGTAAAGCACTATATAATTAATATTTTATTTTTTGTAAAATAGCTTTTTATCTTCGATTTATATTGTAGCACAATTTCTACTAGACTGATCGTTCGGGTCGGTTTTTTCCCGAAATCTATAACCCGACCCGAAAGTTATACCTAATTAGGCTAAGTTTTAACCTAATATAGTTAGTATTTTCATAATTTATGCAATTCGGTTCCAACTGTTGGAACCGAACGGTTAGTCTAAATTTTCTACTTATAATAGTTTGCAAAAAAATTAATAAAATAGATATTTTGCGCTTTAAATTAGTTTTAAACATAATATATATAAATAATACAAAGCAAGTCTTTTACTTAATAATATAATATTAGCTACTTAACAATATTCGAATTTTTAAATAAGAAGAAATTCGATCTTAAAAAGTCTATTTTTTTGATTAGTTTTAATAATAATATATGCAAATAATACAAAACAAATCTATATATTAACTATATAAATTAAGACAATAAATAGTACTAAATATATTAATTAATATATAATATTTAAACAAAAAAGTTGTTGCAATTATAAAATAAATTTATGCGCTTAATATTAGAATTAGAATCTAAATATTATTTTTATTTAATATTATTACAATTGAAAATTATTATATCTATTATATTAATTATTGTATAATATATATTCTTCAATTAATAAAATCAAATACAAGCATATATATTTGCTATATATTATTCTATTGTATTATCTATTAAATACTTAATTGCAAAACTTGTTAATTTTTATATTCTATATTGTTAATTCTTTTATTCAATATTAAAAATTCTTAACTTAACAATACGTTTTGCTCTAAAACTTTAATAGCTTAAATTAAATGAATTAATAATATACTTAAATAATACATTTAATATATTACGTATAACTAATATACTTAATTTAGTTTGTAAAATTGCAAACAAGAAATTGCAAAAAAAAATAACAACGCAAATTAATTGTAACAAAAAAAAGAAATTAATTAAAAGAATTTCTAATATATAAAAGATAATATAAAGAGATAATATATTAAGCTATTATTAGTTAAGTGTTTGTAATATAGAAGAAGTGCAAATATAAATTTGAAACAATAGTTCTATATAAAATTCGCAAATATTAGAAAACTAATAATTTGTTAATTTCGAAAATATTTTTTGCAAAATTAATTCGAATTTTTTTGCAAAATAAAGTTGTTAACAAAGAAAATAATAAAAAATATCGAATTTAAGTATTAATTTTGTTAGTTCTTTAAAAAATTATTAAGAGTTTTATAATTAATTTTTTTTCTAGTAAATATATTATTTATTTGCATTATTATTGTTTCTATATAGTATATATTAATATTTTGCTTTATATAATTAGATAATAATCTTCTTACTATTTATATTAATTGCAAGATTATTAAATCTAAGAATTTGCAATTGTTAAAGCAATTAATACAAAATTTAAAACTTTACTATAGTAAATAGTAATAAAATTAATATTCAAATATCTTTGTTATATCGAAATTCGAAATAGTTAACAAAAAATTAAAAATTTAAGCTATTCTATTTATTGTACTTTATTATATGCATTATTTTGCTATGTTATCTATTAAATATATTGTTTTGCTATATATATTTTTTGTATTCTTTTCTATCAAATATAATAATTAAAAAGTATATTATAATTATATATTTAAATAATTTAGATAATTAAAGTTAAATTATTAACTTAATATTTCTAATTAAAGAGCTTAACAATATTGTCCTATATAATTTTATAAAAGATTGCACAAAAAGAAAATTATTATATTTTAAAAAAAAATCGAATTTCTATTTTTTCAATTTTTTATACTAATAATATACAATTTATAGTATAATCTTAAATAGTATTATAATGCTATTTTAAACAATATTATAAATTGCACGATATTATTACAAGAAACTGAATACGCTACTATTAAATTATTAAGACTTAATTATTTAATTTTATTATATTTAAATATATATTAAAATTAGAAATAATATAATTTTTAAAAAATCAAAAATATTAGTTTAATACAATATTAAGTATTTAGTTATTTTAAATACATTATCTATCTATATTATCGCTAATAATATTTGTTTATTTATAAAAATATTATAAATATAAAATCTTTTGTACAATAATCTAGCTATAAATAAATTTTATTCAAAACAATCTCGAATTTTATTTGAAAAAAATTCTTACTTCTATTAACTTGCTAATTATTATCTTGTATTTTACAATATATATTTTACAATTTAACAATAATCTTTTTTAAATTTAAATTTATAATACAATTATAGTACTTAATTATTATAATTTGCTTAATTGTTTGCAAACTTATTTAAAATTAATTTTATCAATATATTTTTTAAGTAAGATTAAAAGTCTATTTAATATTTATTAATAATATCTAATAAAAAAAAAATCCAATTATTTGCGTTAACTTAGAATAATTCGAAATTTTTTTTTTTTAATATTTTTATATTAAATATTTATTCTTTATAATATTAGCGCAAAGATATTAATTGTTTTTGTCTTAAGTTAAACAAAAATATTAAAAATATTAAAATAAGAATCTTATAATATTTGCATTAAACTATAAAAAAAGTTAACTAAAGATTAAATATATTATTATATTGTATTATTTTTTAACAATATTTGCTCTTTATACTTTTGCTCTTAAAACAACAACTAAATTATAATAATATCGAAAATAGATTTTAAATTTTGTTTAATATTTTGTCTTGTAATTTATAGAAGAATTATTATTATTTTTTATTTTATATTTTGTAAAAACTTAATTTTTGCGTAAAATTTAAAATACTAACAAAATTATATAATATTTAACAAGCTTTGTCGAAACTTTTTTATAAACTTTTAATATAATTTCTCTTAAAAAACAACTATAATTTATTATAGTTTTTTTCATATAATTAAGATAATTAAATATTATATTAAATACTCGAAATTTTAAATAAATATTAATATTAATTATTTAAAAAACTATAAAAGTATATTTATAAAAAGAATTTAATATATTGTTAAGTAATTAAATCGATTGCTACTTGCTTTTGTCTAGTCGAATATATTAAATTTTTTAATTTTTTAATTTTTTCTCTATTTAAAGATTAATATAGTTGCGTAATTAATATGCACAACAAAATTTTAAATAGATAAAATTTTAACAAATACAAATATTTTGTATTAATTTTCGAGATTTTTTATTTTTTTGCTCTTAAAAAACTTTAAAACAAATTAAATGCTAAAACAAATTATTAATAACAGCAATAAAAATACAAATCTAAATAAAATTTAGCAAATACATTATTTTTTTGCATTATTATATAAACAAATATCTTTTTAATTATAATAGACAAATCTATACTTTTTGCAATATTCTAAACTTGTTTATTCTTTAATTAAAAAACAATATTGTTAATAATTGTTTTTAATTTAAGAGTTGCAATAAAGTCTTAAGCTATTAAATTAATAATATAAGTTAAATAAAAAATAAAAATTTGTTGTTTGTTTTATTAAGATTTTTGTTAATTTAAGATTTTGTTAAATTTGTTTTTAAAAGTATGGTTATTGTTTGTATTATTAGTAACAATTCTAAAAAGTTAATTTTTTTTAATTTTAAAGAATTTTAATATCTTTATAAGTTTTAATATTAATTGTTGATCTATATATTTAATATTAAGAGAAGTAAATTTAATAAAATATTTGCAATATTAAAATATAATATCGATTTAATATATTAATACTTTAAAATAAACAATTCTTTAAAAATTAAATTATATATTTAAAATAATAAAAATATATTAAAACTCTTTTAGATTTAATTTGATTTTGTAACAAATTTAATCAAAATTTATAAAAATTAATTTCAATAATTTAATACAATTTAAAAATACTAGATTTGATCGAAACATTTCTAGTAGCTTTCGAAAGTTCGAATTATTAATAATTAAAAAAAATAGATTTAATTAATAAATATTTTGTATAGTTAATCTTTTCAATTATTTTAATTAAAGAATAATAGATTGATATAATTTTCTTCTATTAATGTATTAGTTTTGTATTATTTATTTGTATTATTAACAATAACTTACGCAAATAAAGACTAAATCAATTATTAATTATAATCGAGATTTATTTTATTTTAAACAAAATACAAATTAAAGATATTTCTTTATATTTAATATATTTAAATAATTGTATATAGTAAAATAATTCAATATTTTTTAACAACTTTTGCAAATAATTTTTGACAAATTATTAATAGTTCAGACTATTTAAATATATTTGTTTTAAAACTTAAATTATGCTTTAATATTAATCTTTTTAATTTAATATAAATAAACAAGTCTATTCTAAGTCTTGTGCAAAATACTTTTATTAATTGTGGTATATAATTATTATTTTTTAAACTAAATCTTAATTTGTATTCTATTTAATATATTTGTTTTTGTCTTTTAATTTAAGTAATAAAAAATTATTTAAAAAATTATTTAATATTTCTTGAAGCTTTTTTTTTAATATTAAATATATAATTAAAATTTTAATTAAATTGATTTGCAAATTAATTAAGATATAAAGTACTAAATAACAAATTGCAAAAAATAAATTTACTAGAATTATCTTTAAATAAAAACAACTATTAACTAAAAGTTTTTAAAGAATTAGATATTTTGCAATCGAAAATAGTATAAACAATATTTTTAAGTAGTTTAAAGAAAAAAATTCTAAAGTAAAACAATAATACAAAAGAGTAATACAAGTATAAAATAAATTAAATAGAATTTTATATTAACAAGTAATTATAATCTAATAATATAGCAAACTATAATTTTGATAATATATTATAATTACACAAATCTTAAAATAGTAATTCTTAATATAATAATATAATTTTTGATTTCTTGACAATTCAATTTGATTTCTAATATTGAAATCGAAAATTGACTCGAGTCGAATCAAGTTAATTTTAAAAAAGTAGAAATCGACTCGAATTTCGATTCGATTTCTAATATTAAAATTGTCGAGTCGAATTGATTTTAATAGTTGAAACCGAAATTCGATCCAATAATCAATCTAACTTTAACACTTTGTATCGTACAATATTATCCGAAATTAAGTCTCTATTGCATTACTAAAGATATAAACTAGTGTACACTATTAGTTTAAATCGTGCAGTTTGGTTTAAGATCTAAAACGCATAGTTTAGAACAACAACAAGCACTTTAGTTTGGTTTAAGATCTAAAACGCATAGTTTAAACAATTGCGACTCTTGTTTTTCGACTATCTATAATCTATTTAAATATATCTGTCTTTTAGTAAAGTCTCGACATCGACTTTTCTATCGCTTGATTCTCTATTGTTATTATTGTCTTCGCGCATTTACTTAATTCTTTTACGAATTAGCATACTGTTACAATTCTAGGCTAGATAGACTTTGCTCTCCAATTATTCTTCGAGTCTTCGCTCTCTAGTCTCGAGTATACTACGAGTAACGTCTAGCGTCTTGACATTTATAGTACTTATATCTATTTTTTATATATAGTTAGTTCTATATAGCTAGTATTCTTATCAATTAATTATATACTAGTTATTAAAGCTCTAATTTTGATATAATATTAGCTATCTTTTTAGATACGATTTTTCAAATCGTACTTTAAAGATACTTATATTTAGACTAACTATTCGGGTCGGTTTTTTCCCGAAATCTATAACCCGACCCGAAAGTTATACCTAATTAGGCCAAGTTTTAACCTAATATAGTTAGTATTTTCATAATTTATGCAATTCGATTCCAACTGTTGGAACCAAACGATTAGTCTACTTATATTTGCTACTTTTTTTGCTTTATAAAACAAGTTCTAAATATAAAGTTACTAAAATAAATACTTTGCAGAACATAATCAAATTGCGACAATAAATATCTTTTAATTAACGTATAATTTAATAATATATAATTTTGTTAACTTTTTAATAAATTTGCTAAAATAAATAAACAACAAATTGTTCTAACTACAACTTAGTAAATTTGCTAGAATAAAAATAGTAAATTTGCTAAAATAGAGAGATAACAAATTGTTTTAATTTTAATTTAATAAATTTGCTAAAATAATATTAATAAGTTTGCTAGAATAAAATTAACAAATTTGCTAAAACAACAATTACAGTATAATTTTGTTATTATTTTCGAACAATACTTTTGTCTTTATATATAGAAAGATTTGCTATATAACAAAACAACATTTTAAACAATATTTATTTTTAATATCGAAAATTTTGTTTTACAAATATAATAAGTTCTACAATATTTATATAACATTAAATATATTTAATCTCGAACTTTTACTCTTATTTACAAATATTTATATTATTTATATTTTATCTATATTTGCAATATAATTAGACTAATCATTCGGGTCGGTTTTTCCCCAAAATCTATAACCCGACCCGAAAGTTATACCTAATTAGGTCAAGTTTTAACCTGATGTAGTTAGTATTTTCATAATTTATGCAATTCGGTTCCAACTGTTGGAACCAAACAATCAGTCTAAATATAATTAATAAGAAAACAATTTTAAAAAACAAAGTTAAGTTTAGCTCTAACAAGAATTGCAAATTATTTAAGAAATTCTTAATAAATAAAAATTAATTAAATATTAATATTGTTTTTTGTTACAATTATTATTCTATAAATTTTTTAATAAATTAAAACAATTTCGAAGAAAATTTAGAACTTAAAAAGTACTTTAATTTATTTAGAAACAATATATTCGAATTCTTGTTGCTTATTTAATTTAATTTTTACAAAATTATAATTAATAGACTAACTAGATTAAATTTGTTTAACAATGTAAATTTGTTAAATATATTAATTTAATCTTTGATATATTAATTGTTAAATAGCAACTTTGTTCAATTTTGTAACAAATATATTAAGAAAAAAGACAAAAATAAATTAAGTTAACATTGCGCTCTAGTTAATTAATTTAACAATTTTAATAAAAGTTAATAAGAAATATCTTAATTTTTTTAAAAAGTAGTTAAGAGTAACTTAAATTTTTTTTTTAACTATTTTATAAAAATAATATTACAATTATCAAGTTTCGAATTAATAAAAAAATTAATTTTAACTATATTTGTAATCTAAAAATTTGAATTAATTTTTTTAAAATATATTTAAATTAAATAGAATTAACAATAAGTATTCGAAACAAAACAATATATTGTTTTTGTTATAAACGCAATAATATATTAGTTTAATACAATTTATTTAAAACTATTACATATTAATTAAAATAAGAGCTTTTTTTTTCTCAAAATAAAGAAATTATATTTATTGAATCTACTTATATAATTTACAATTTCGACAACAATAGTAAACAAAACTATTTTTATAAATTTAATTTATAAATAAGAAATTAACTTAATAATATATATCTTGCTTGTAATCTTAAGTTCGAGCTACAAGATATAAAAAATAATAGATATTTTTTTAAATATTTTTGTTTTTATTAAGAATTTCAAAAAGTTTAAATAATAAATTACTATATTAATTTCTAAATTTAGTAATATTTTTCGAAATTTTATCTTTAAGAAAATTAAACTTAGTTTTGCTATTATTGAGATTATTAATAATATTTTTAAAGAAATTAAATATTGTTTATTCGATAAATCTATTAATTTTTATTTAACAATAAATAATTTGTTTAAAAATCTAAGTACTTAATAAAAGAATTTAGACAAAAAATAACATAACTTTGTTAAGATTATATTGTTCGAATTTACTATAAAAAATATCGAAATCTTTAATTAATATATCAATTGCTTTATATCTACAATAGTCGAAGTTTCTATATTAGAAATCGATAAAATATATTGATTTGACAAAAATTTAAACTATAGATTTTAAAACTACTATATTATTTTAACAAACTATACTATTTTAAATTAATTTATTAGATTAATTTGTAAAATCGATCTAAAACTTTAACAAATAAAAAACTTTTATTTAACTTTTATTTAAATTTCTATTTATATATAGACTATTAATAATATTAGCAAGCGAAATAATTGTATTAATATCTCTAAGTTCTTTAAATATATTAATATAAATATTTGCAATAATAATAACTTTAATACGTGTGTTTTTATTTGCAATTAAAAATAAAATATAAAAATATAACTTTAAGTTTTTAAGAACAAAATTAAGTCTTTTAATTTTTGTCGAAAATATCTTAAGCTAAAATATAGATTATATTATAAAAATGTCTTTTATAAAAATAAATTAGTTAAAATTAAAAATAAAGGTTTTGTTAAATTTAAAAATTATAATATTAGCAATTTCGAGTTAATAATACTTAGAAAAAATAGTTTCTTTAATATTTTAAATAATAATTTAGATAATTTTAGCAAATTTAAAAACCAAATATTTCTAACAAAAGTTGGAATTCGAAATAAAAGCTAATATTTATAAAAAAAACAATAAAGAAATTTAAAGTTATATTTAATTTATAAAATAAAATTTTGTTTATTAAAGTTAAATTTAATTCTAGAGCTATTAATAATAAGTTGCTTAACAATTAGCAACTAGATTTTTATATTAAGATTTGTTCAAATTAAGTTTATTTGCTTTTTAATAAATATTATATTAAGATAATATTGCTTATTAATATTAGAATCTTTAATAAAATCTTTGTTAATAAAATCTTTATTAATAAAAAATTTATTAAATTTTATAAACTTTCTATTATATTGCTTTAAAATTCTATTAAATTATATTTAATTAATAACAAATTTGTCTCTAATATTATTTATATTGTTTAAGTAATTGTTAATTTTAGCAAATATATTAATATCTTATAGTATTTAATAATTAAACTAGAACAATTTGTAGTTATTTTTAATATATTTTGAATTAAGAAGTATAATGTACAAATTAAAGATAATATATAATTTTTTAAATTTAATTTTAATTATTATATAAAATATTATTTGTTAAATTAACAATTGTTAGAGATTTTTAACAATTAATATAAGCAATTAAAATGCTTGTTTTTAAAGTTTTTTAATAAAGTCGATATTTGTTAAATAAATATCTTTGTATTTTTGAAAGTTGTTATTAAAGAAAATTACAAAATAGTTGTAATATTGTTTGAGTACTTTGTTATACTAAATTAATTAAAGAAAAATAACAAATATTTAGTTGGCGTTGCAAGCAACAATATTATTATAAATATTGCAACTATTACTTTCGATAATTACAATAAATTTTATATTAAACTTAAATAAAATTCTTTAAATATAAAACAATTTAAAAAGCAAATATATTCGAAATTTAAACAATAAATTAAGCTCTTTAATTTGTAAAAAATTAACAAGTTGTTGCTTAATAAAATTATTAATTATATTATTAATTTTGTTCTAGAAACAACTTCTTTAACTAAAAAAGTCTACAATATATTTTGTTAAAAAGAAAAAATTATTAAAGTCTATCTAAATAATATAAAGAGCAAAAATTAAATTTGTAATAGTATTTTATAGGATATTGTTTCTACTTTTATAGTTAAAAAGTATAATAAGAATTTGCGTATTTACGTAAACTATAGAGATTTTAATACTTTAATAATTAAGAATTGCAATATTTTATTATTAATTTAAAAAATCTTGCAATAATTATATAAAATTAAGTACTATAGTAAGTTTAATATTATTGCAATCTTTAACAAAATTTAAATATATTTCGATAACAAATGCAAGACAATCTTTATTATTTATTACAATTTGTTTAAGTATATTGTAATATCTTTTAAACTATATAATATTTTAATTATATTTTAGTCTTTTATTAATAATACTTTTAGTTTCTATTTAATCAATTTTTGCATTATCTATATAAATAATATTTTAATTTATAATAATATTAAGAAGAAACATAAAAACTATATAAATAAAATTCTTGCTAAATTTTATAATGCAAATTTTTATTCAAATATTAACAAATATATTTTCTTTGTTAAACAAATTAAATATCTAGATTTAATTATTATTATCAAAGAAATTCGAATAAATTTTAAGAAAATTAATTTTTTAAGTAAAAAGTTTCTATTTGCGTATATAATATACAAATCTTTAAACTTTGTTAACTTTTATTAATAATTTATTTATAATTATTCGAGTTTAATTAAATCTTTGTTAGTATTTAGTAAGCTTAAAAACAAAAATCTTAATTTTTTATAACAATTTAACAATTTTAAAGATCTTGTATTTAAAGCTCTTAAAAAAATCTTTATTAATTAATTTATTTTTTATTATTTCGATCTCGATTTAAAAATTTAAATCGAAAATAATATTTTTAATTTTGTAATTCTTGTTATGCTTTTGCAAATAAAATTGAATAGATTGCTTTATTTAATAGTTTATATATTTAAAATTATATTATTTGTAAAATGCAATTATAAAATTTATAATAAAAAACTATTAATTATTGTTTGCGTTTTAAAAAAATAATATTTAAAGTATATTAATATATTTGTTAAGCAATTTAGTAAAATTATTATTAATTATTACAATTTAAAGTATTTTATAACTATTAAGCAACTTAATTGTTGTTAAATTTGTTAAATTAAATTTTTGTTCAAATTTAACTTTAAGATTATTTATTAATTAAATATATTAAATACAAAGTTAAACAATTTAATTAAACAATTGTAAAATTTGTTTTTTAATAAAAACAATTTTTGCAATTAGTTTTAATAATAAATAATTTTTAAACAATATAATTTAAAATTAAATATAATTAAAGTTGTTATATTAATTTTGCTATTATTAAATATTATTTACAATTTAGTAATAAAGTTAATTTATTTGTTTCGAAACTTTATTAAGTTTAAATTAATTATTAACAAAAAAATTGCAAAAATTTGCAAAAAATTTGTTTAAATTTTGTTAATAATTAACAAAAATATAAAATTATTTATATTTTTATTGTTTACAATATTTGTATTATTTTAATAAGATAAATTTTATTTTGCTAAATTTTTTCATTTAGTTTTTTTTATATATTATTGTTGTATTTATAATTTTTTTAATTTATAGTTTTTTTGTTTTTAATTGTTGATTTCGTTTTTTTGTTAAATATATTTGTTTTATTTATGATTTAATTATTTATATTTGCAATTTTTTTTACAATTTTAAACTAATTGTTTAAATCGATTTTTTTTCGAAATCTATAACTTAATTTAAAAGTTATATTTAATTAGATTAAGTTTTAATTTAATATAATTAATATTTTTATAATTTATGCAATTCGATTCTAATTATTAAAATTAAACAATTAATTTATACAATTTAATTCTTGTTTGCTATTGCAATTAATTTAATAAAAAAGAAAAATTTAAAATAAAATTCGATTTCGAAGTTTTTACTTAATAGATATTAAGAATATATTTATATTATAAAAAGATAAAATAAATTATTTAAATTAAAAAAACTAATAAACCAAAAATTTTAATTATTTTTTGCAAAATAATTAAGCTAAAACTTAAAAACTATATAGTAATTAAATATTTAATAATTAAAATTAAATATTTATTTGTTCGAAACAAAATATATATTTTTTAAAACAAAAATAATATTTTTCGAATCAAAACAACTAAATTTTAATATAAATTATTAAATATTTAATATTTAAATCAAGCAATTATATTTAAGAAAATACAATATAATTAATATTATTACTATTAATCTATATTATATTTAAATATTAAAAAATATATTAAAAGTTGTTCGATTTATAAATATATTAAATTGTATTATAAATATAAATATAATTTATTAAAATTTTTGTCTATTTTAAACTACTATTAATAAAATATATTTTGCAATTTTATTATTTCTTTGTTGTTATATTGCTATAAAAAAAAGATTTTTTAATATATTTTAATAATAGTTGATAAATTATTCAAAAATAAAAAGTTTATATCTATAAATTCTTTAAAAATTAAAATTGTTATTTAAATCTTTATTAATTTTGTTTAATATATTAAGAATTTTTTAACTATTATTGTTTTTAATAAAAACACTTAATTTATTGTTTATTTTTAACAATATTTTTGCAAAAAATTAAAAACTAAAATTAAATTGTTAATTATATTTTATTTAAAAATGGACAATTAAATTAAAAATATTAATACTATTTTTAAATAATATTTTCAAATATATATATAATACAATTAGAATAATTGAATTAATCATTTTGCTATTATTAAATTTATTGCAAACAACTATATTAGCAAGTTTATTAATTTATTATTATTTTTTGCTATTAAAAATTATTTATTATAATTAAATTTAAAATTACTTAAAATCTTTTTTAATAATAATATATTCGAAATTTGTTATAATATAAAAAATATTAATAAAATTATTAAAAAAATTAAGATTTTGCAAAACTTTCTTTGTTAAAAGTTTATTTAAATTTAAATTAAATAAATAAAGTTTACTAATTGTAAATACGTTACAATTTCGAAGTTCAAAATTAATAATTAAATTATATTTAATATTCGAAATATTAAAACAACTTAATTATACAAGTTTTTAAAATATAAAAATGCAAATTTCTATAAAATTATTTAAATAATTAACAATTATATTTACAAATTAAAATTGCTTAAATTAATAAAAATTTATTTAATTATTTTATTTATAATTTTTGTATTTTAATAAAAGCAAACTTTTGTTAAATTAGTAAATTAAATTCTTGTTGCTAATTAATATTGTTAACAATAATAACAATAATAATTTTAAATATTATATTAAAAATATCGAAATATTATAATATAATATGTGCAAAAATAATAATAATATAAATTTAAGTCTAATTGTTACTAATTATAGACGCAAAATGCTATAATATTAATTTTTTTTTATAAACTATATAAACTACAATAATAAATTTAAATAATTAAATTATTTTATAATTAACAATTGTTCTAACTTTATTGTTAACTTTTATTATAAATATTTAAATACTATAGTCGAGTAATCAAGTAATATTAGGCTATGGACTTGAGAATGTTTATTATCAATACTAGTAGCTTATTTGCAATATATATGCGATCTCTCTTATTTAGATCTTAGAACCTTAGCTACTTAATATATTATTAAATTATATAGTGCGATTTATGCATACATCGCGATAAGTCTTTGTTGTTATAATTGTTTACTAACTAGAATTTTATTTTTATTTTGTTATATTAAAGCTTAACGCAAGAACTTAATTATAATAACAAACATCAAAATAACAAGTTGTCGACGTATCTCTAAAAACAATCTTAAAAATTTAGAAATTTAAAAACTTAAAAACACAAAAAAAAGAATATAAAAGACAAGTTAATCTTAACGAATTACTAGAATCAAAAACTTCAAAAATTAGAAACACAAAATTAACAATTTAGAAATCAAGATATTATTAGATTAAAGAGCAAAAAAAAAAAAAAAAATTTAAAATATTAAAAATAAAAATAAAATT
>JAABUL010004335.1_pt1 | contig 19167 bp, 38 predicted proteins | sample 5559151 | NCBI WGS metagenome assembly JAABUL01 (sample SAMN10711876, study PRJNA513368) | rock metagenome | isolation source: Antarctica rocks | place: Antarctica: Victoria Land, Pudding Butte sud | reverse complement strand
CTGACGTCCAGCTGCGAACATGAGGCTTCAGATCACCTGACCTGACGATTGAGAGTGCGCTGTACAATGTGCACATCGGGCAAGAAGTCAAATGCGAGGTTTGTCAGGCCCTGCCGACCTTCGGCCTCGCCGGCGCCTCCTTCTGCGGCTCGGTAGCAGGCGCAGGCGCTGCCGCATCCGACGCGCCGGCGCCGCTCAGCAGCAATGCGGTGCGTTTGTTGCGCTCCTCCACCTCCTTTGCGCGAGCGGCATCCTGGAATATTTTCCAGAATGCGTCACAAAGGAGTTCACAAAAAACACGATGCACCCAAGGTGGAGCATGATTGTTGCGAACCTCCACCTCCTTCACGCGTGCGGTGTCCTGAGATTGCAGTTGGAAGATGATGTGGGGAGGGCAGCCGGTACATTTTCTGTCGCAAAAATTGTTTTATCGCATGGTGCGCAACCCAGGCTGCTCTGGCAAGGTGATGACCAGGCCAGCAGATGCGGCCTTGTGCATTGTCAGCGAGCATGAGACGCCCTGGCGCAGACTCAGCCCAGCATGCACATTCAGATACACACACAGTCATCGTTAACTCTGCCCAGCACCTGCATTCGGCGGTCGGCCTGGATGAGCTTGGACAGCTGGCGCCACTCCGCCTCGCTGGACGCTGTCTCCCGGTCGCTCTGCCGCTTCAGCGCCCCCGCATCCTCCAGCGCCTACAGCGGTCAGCGCGTAGGATCAGCGTTGTGTGCGAAATTGCACTTACAACAGCCGTTCGAGACGTCTCCCAGTCGCTCTGCCGTTTCAGCGCCGCCGCCTCATTCGATGGGGGATGATTTCCAGAATGGTGGTGCGCAAAGTTGCGTGCTTCGATGCAGGACTAAAATGCCGACACGACGTTTTACATCGCATCTCTGCTTCAACATCCATGATGAAAGTTGCATCCAGTAGAACCACGCGTGACTCGGTATTGCAGCTTGCTGCGGCTGCTTCGGCATGACCGTTTCGATAGCTGGCGCTCGCCTGTTGACTCTGCTCGTGCGCCAAGGATTAGCCTGAAAGAGCCTCGAAGCTGACATGTTGCGATATTGTGTAGTCCAATGCTGTGAGCCCTTCTGTACGATGCCCACCTTTTGACGCTGCTCGTGCGCGGTTGCGGTGGCCTGGATGAGAGCGACCATCTCTCCACGCTGCGCCTCCCAGGCGCGGTCCGCCTTGCGCAGTACATCATCGAACAGCAGCCGCTCCCGCCGCAGCCCCTCCACCTTTGCTCTGCGCGCGGAGTGCTTGCGGTGATGAATGCAAGCTACAACGTCAGGCTCGGGGCGCCCAGCAGGCTGGCGACTCACCAGCGAGCTGAGGTCGAGCTCGCTCACACCATGCACCTCGGCGAAGGTTTGGGCAGGACAGCGAGCTGCACGGAAGGATGCGAGAGCGTGTGTTCAAATCCCATATGTGCACAAACGCCACTTCTACAGGCGCCGCACCGGATGGCGCGGATGTTGGCCTGCTCCTCGTTGAGGGCGTGGTACCCCTGCTCCAGCCTGTTCTCCAGCAGCCGGATCTTCGTCTGCCCCTGCAGCCACGAGCGAAGGGCCTGTGACCGGCTGCAATGCCCGGCCGGTGCTTGGCTGCGGTGCCGCAACCCGCGGCACCGCAGACCGTGAGAAGGTGAGCGCACGGCAATGGCCGGCAGAACAGCATTCTCACATGCGCTCTTGCGTCTTGCAGCTGGTTGTCCACACGACGGCCGTGTCAGAGGCCCGGAGAAGCAGCATCATGCTGCCACTTGGATTGGATGAAAGGCACACCGCCTGCTCCTCCTTGGTAGCGGCGTCGGTGCACATTTGCACCCAAATGCCGGCATTCATGCCCGCAGATTTCATCTCACAGGCCGCTCAGATTTCATCTCAAAGGCTAGCAAGCACTTCACAAGGCGCACCGCCTGCTCCTCCTTGGTCATGGCGGCAGCGCCGCCCATTTGCTGCGTCTGCTTTCTGCTTTCTGCGTCTGCTTTCTGCTGACAAATGTCGGCATTTGTCCTTGCCAGATCTCATCTCAAAGATCGTGTCCGAGGCCAGAACAGCACATCGAAGGACCCCAGAACAAGACGCACCGCCTGCTCTTCTTTGGTCGCAGCGTCGGTGCCGCCCATCTGCCGCCGCTGCGCCGCAACCTGAGCCTTGACCGCCCGCGCCTGCCCGCTCACCTGCCCCAGCCGTTGCTGCTCCGCCTGGATCTGTGCAGGCGGTGAAGCAGCGCCTCGGTCAGCAAGGGCGTCCGCCAATATGTCAAACACTAGTAGTGCCACTCGTTGCAGGGTCTGCCATCTGGCCCGCGAGAGCATCAGGGGCCGCCGCTCGGCCGCATTGCAGTGTGCCACACCCCGTGCACAATGCACTTTACATTCGTCACGGTACTCATCATCTGCACGAAATCTTTGCGGTGTACACATCGGACTGCGCCTGCAGGCTGGCAATGAGCGCAGACGCGGACCTCACAATGCAAGTAAGGACCTTGCTGTATGTGGTGATCGGATTGCTGATTGTTTGCTAACCTCTGCGGTGTACATACCGGACTGCGCCTGCAGGTTGGCGATGAGCGCCGAGGCGGACGCCGCAATGCAATACAGCTTGCGGATCACGCTGCGCCTTTCTAAGAATGCTCTCTTGCAAAGCAAGAACGCGCCTTTGCGGTGTACACATCGGACTGCGCCTGTAGGTTGGCGATGATCGGCGAGGCGGACGTTGCAATGCGCAAGGGGGAGGTGACATTTCTACTAGCTTCAAGCTGGCTGCAAATTTATTCAATGGCCCACCTTTGCGGTGTACACATCGGACTGCAACTGCAGGTTTGCGATGAGCGCCGAGGCGGACGCCTGCGTGGGCGCGACGCTGAATTTGTTTTCCAGCATGAGTTCCTCCTTGAGCGCCGCGTTGTCCGCACGCAGCTTGCCGATGGCGGACCTGCGGGCGACACATGCGTTTCGATTTCGTCCTGTTGTTCAGTCTCTATTGTCGGCTGCGTTGCCCGGATGCGGTTTGGTGAAATGTGTGCCGGCACAGACGTGTGGAAGGTCGCTACACTGTGATTACTGGATATTGAATAATCCCTGATTGACCGCAATTGATTCAGGAAGGGATGATGCCGGTGAGACACGCATCGGGCGGCGGCAGCGGCGCGCACCTCTGCTTGAACAGCACATGCTGCACCTCCCACGTCTTCTTTCCATCGTCCACGACGGGCTTCCCTGCGGACAACCAGTAGCAGGTGACTGATGCGTTTATGCAGGAGTTCCAGTACGCCAGGAAATGTGCTCATGTGTGTGCATCACGGGGACATGGTGGCAATCCGGCACAGGAGGCAATGAGCTGGAAAATCGATTGAACGCAAGTGGACCAAGTAATGCTTGAGGATCAGGTGAGCTTGTTGCCAAGATTGAGTTGGAAGACCGCACGCTCGGCCGGCATCGCGGGAGGAGGACGCAGCCTCCACGCTGCGAGGCTTTGGGTTCCGACGTCACTTCTGTAATATCTCTCCCATCACGACTTTGCAACTTTGACGAAGAGCACGCCTTGTTGCGTCCTGGTGAAACCACGGCAACGAGTGCCCTGTCGTAAATATGGCGCGCGTGGATTTTCGATCGCCGCGATGACCAGCAGCCGGCTGCTTCCGAAGCCCAGCAGTTTCAAATCACTTGGATCGCTGTCACCCTGCAGGGACCAGCAGCGCTGCCTGCGCGGGAAGCCTGCACAACTGTGGACATTTCACTACAGGGCTCCCGCGGCGCAGGATGTTTTTGCAGTGAAGTGTATGTTTGGGACTCGAGACATCTGTGTCCCCAGGCGCTCAGCAACATGCACTCAGCATTCTGGGATGCGAGCGCATGCAAGTGCAGTGATGTTGTGTATCAGAGCACCGCTGGGTTGTGGAGCAACAAAATTTCACAGAGGTGTGGCAAATGAATTGTGACGCCGCGCCCGCCCATCGGGCTTAGGTCGCCGGCCGTCGGTTCGGAAGTCCCCCAAACAGCAAGGCGCTAGGTAACCGTACATCAACGAATCAATGGTGGCGCTCGCCGAAGCTGAGCAAAAAGGTCTGTTGTGTGTTGTGTGCTTCAAACCCCATACTCGCCCAGGAAAAACCGGCGGTGGCCAGTCATTCGCCCGCGCTGCCGTGACGCATCTGTGATGATGCGGTTCTGTCCCTTGCGCCCCAAACCCCGACGCCCCACGTGCGACGACGGCGCTCAAAAGCCGCCTGCCCCGTACCATGCCTCTGCAGCCGGGTCGCTGCTTGCCACGACCCTATGCCGATGGCCCCGGTTCCCCTGTTGCGCCTTACCCGCACCATGCCTCTGAAGCCGGGTCGCTGCTTGCCATGACCCTATGCCGATGGCCCCAGTTCCCCTGTTGTTCCCTGCCGTGAGCGCCGCTTGCGCGGCGCCCTGGCCAGATCGTCACAACGCCGCTCAAACGCCCTCGATCTTATCCTGTGCACCGTAGCATTCCACGACGTCAGCGACCAGGCACCAATAACCCGCAAAGTCGGCATGGAGTGCACAACAGTTCGTTTCTACAGCTAAGCTGCAGCCGCGCCAGGGAGTGGCGGCGTGCGGCGAAACCCTGGCAGCGGCAGCTGCAGCAGCGTGCCAACGGAAACGCACAGATCCCATGTGAACGACATATGCAGGGAGCAGCCATGCATGGCAGTTGTCTTGGATATCGGACAGGAGGGGTTTGAAACGCACCTCGACGTCGGTATACAGCTGGCGCAGGCGCTCCAGGTTCTCCTCCGAGGTCTCCCAGTAGCCGCGCCCATTGGCCTGCAGCAGCGAGTTTGATTCGTCAGAGCTTGGCGACACTCCTTGGGCGCAGAGCTTTGCCTCACAGTCCCCTGCTGCAGGGCACGTCTTGACAGGCCGCGGAGTCCAAGGTGTCGTCTGCAATTCCGCTTGCCAGTCGCGCATGCGCCAAGAAGCACTCCAGCGAACTTTTCTGGGGCGAGTGGTTTCGCTGGGGCATGTGGCACATGATGATTAGGTATGGGCAGGGAGGAGAAAGAGGAGAGGTGGCCACACCTCCAGGAAGCTGGCGACCAGCTTGCGGAAGGAGTTGGGGTTGGCGTCCATCAGCCGCTGCTGCATCTCCGCATCCTCGATGAACGTGCTGCGGCAAGCAGGGCAGCTACCATGTCAGCAGCGTCCATTGAAAGGAGTCTCCAGTAGTCACGGCTGGCTTTGGGCTGTCATGGCCCGAGTGCACAGAGCACTGGCGGCAACTGCAATGCTACAGACAGCCCAACAATGGAGACCCCCTTGATATCGATATAATCGATATAAGTCATTCGAGCGAAAGATGGCGGTACGAATGAGAACACGAGAGTGTGTTGGCACCTGTTGGCCTCGTCGTAGACCCAGTTGTCGACGGTGCCGGAGGTGGCGGACCAGCCCATGGTGTTGGTCAGCCGCTTCTGGATCTCACGCACGCCCTCGTACCCGCTGCTCAGCATGCCCTCGTACCACTTGGGGTTCAGCAGCTTGGTCCTGCAGGGTGGGCCAGCGAGAGCGTCAGCTATCAGCGTCTCCGTGTGCCGGGTCAACAGGCAGCAAAGGCAGAACACGGCCGAGTGCAGCGGCAGGCGGAGCGCAGTGCAGTCCGGTGCATAACACGCGGGTGTCAAAAGCACGAGGTAGTATCAACAGACTGGATGAGGGAAGTTGGTGCAGAGCCAAAGGCCTCACCGGGCGTCCAGGCGCACAGTCTCCGCCAGGGTGCGGACCTGCGCGTTGGCTGTCGTCGTGTCTGCGGGGCAGCAAGCAGCATCTGACCAGAGCGTTTGCACAGGTGTCCTGACCTCAGCATCTTCGTGCCAAGGTGTACTGGACGCTGACATGCTGCCGACATGTCTTGCTCAGGCACACCCACTCATCTGCAGTTGATAGGCTGGCAAAGACTTTCTCAGCGCATGCCATGCTTGATGCCCGCCGGACAGTACGGAAGAGGAGGGGCGCACCGGCGATGTAGGAGGAGGGCATCTTGCCGTCCTTGCGAAGGCCGGATACCAGCTTGGTGGGGTCGCTGTCGAAGTAGTGGCTCACGTCCGTCAGGCTGATCTCGCTGCTGTCCAGGTTCTGTGGCGCGACAAGAAAGAGGTTTGAGCCGATAATATAGCTTCGCGAGCTTGTGTACCGTGTCCCATCCTCATGCCGCAACAACATTGCTGCTAGCTGTCTAAAATCTGCGCGCAAGTAGGGGCCACCGAGCGCAGCACCTGGCCATGTCACCTGCCGTATTGCAGGCTGCGGACTGGCTCAGAACCCTAAACCCTGGGTTCCAACACGCACCTGGAAGGTGGCGTCCACGGTCTTCATGGCGGCCTCGAAGCCGTCACGGTTGGCCTCGCCGCCGGCGCCCGGCCGGTCCGAGTTGAAGGCAAAGGACTTGCGGCTCAGGTACATCTCCTGCAGCTGCTGCTCGTCGCTCCAGGAGCTGCGCGCAGCAGGGTGTAACATAGTGAGTTACGAGTGACATCAGCAATCAAGAGTTGATGCAGGCCTTGAGGTGGTGTAGTGGACAGCAATCAACACTAAAAGCAGTGTGCCGATGCCAGATCCAGTGGTGTATCCGAAAGGCTTTCGCCATGTGGCCCACCTGTTCTCGACGGCCAGGTTGACATTGGAGCTGTAGCTGCCGCTGGCGTTGGAGAAGATGCGGCAGGACGCCTCGCGGATGCTCACGCCCCGCTCCTTCGCCTGCACACAATGAGCAGCAGGCAGTGAGTCTCCAGTGCAGAGCGATGTAGTGTGCCTCCAGTGCACAGCGATGTGCTTCAGGTCTGCAGTGAATCTTGTTCAGGTCTGTGGTGACGGACACCACCAGGCGGGGGCATGCAGCCCGCGTCTAAGAAGGAGGTTCCAGGGTACAATGCAGTCAGGGAGCAGGTAGGGACACCTGCTCCTTGGCGTGCTTGCGCACGAAGTTCATCTCGTCAGGCTCATCCAGCTCGGACGCCATCTTCACCGCGCGGTCCAGCAGGTTCATCTGCGGACCAAATCGTGCATTTTTGAGCATGGTTTGGCCATAGGAGTCTCACAAACAATCAACACCCTACACTGCTCTGCTCAGCTGCCGCGACTCGCCGCCGACAGAGCAAGCGGAATGCGGCAATTCGACAGGGCTAGCAACGCACTCTGCAGCTGTGGGGCCCGCTCCTGGTTGACGAACGGGTCATAAAGAACGCCGGATCAGTTGACAACGAGCTCAAAAATTAGCAGGAAACAACATGCCAGAGGAACGCCCTGAAAGTGGCCCTACCTGGTTGACGAACAGGTCGCGGAAGACGCCGGAGCAGTTGACGACGACGTCGATGCGGGGGCGGCCCAGCTCCTCCAGGGACATGACCTGCAGCTTGTTGACGCGACCCAGCGCGTCCGCCACCGGCTTGACGCCCACCATGCACATCACCTGCGGCGCAGAAGCATCAACACCTTGAGCGTTCTAGCACAGAACGGTCCTGTGGCTGGTGGTGACCTCGAAGCGCATTGTAACCGCAGATGCACCCAAAGTGCCAAATTCCGGCTCCGGAAATTGGCGTGTGAAACTGACACAATGCTACAACATGGAATGGATGGCGGCACGAGCAAATGCAATCCCAACACATCCCTAGAGCTCAGTCACAACACACGACAGGGAGGGAGGAGGGCCGCACCTGCGCGAGCGACTCGCCGTAGGTCTTGATGTTGTCGGTACCCCACAGCACGACGGCAATGGTCTCGGGCCACTTGCCGCCGTTGTCCGCCTTCTGGCGCTTGAGCAGCCGCTCCACGACGACGGACGCGGAGGCGACCGCGGCGGTGGTGGGGATGCTCTGCGGGTCCAGCGCGTGGATGTTCTTGCCCGTCGGCAGCACCTGCGGGCAGGCATCGGGGCGGAACATTGGATGAGGAACATCGCGGGGGCTACAGCTTGGGAGGTGCAGAGGACCTCACTTGCAGCAATGCAGGCACCAGCGCTGACAGGGCCCTGGCAGTACTGACCTTGAGTTGTAGAACGCAATCAGTAAGCGAGGCTGCGGCACACAACACCCAGGAAGGGGGAAGCACCTTGGGGTTACGGATTGGGTCGCCGCCGGGGCCTGGCTCGACGTAGCCGCCGGCCAGCCCCTGCTTGAGCGCCCCCAGCTCGTTGTCCTTGACGATCTGCTCCAGGCAGAACTCCAGGTACGTGAACAGCAGCCGCATGTCCTGCAGGTTGGCCTTCTTGAACTCCGTCTTCTGCGAGCAGCAAGTGAAAACAACACAGGGTGTCAGTGGGGAGGTGGAACCCGTTCTGGTGAGACTCATGATGACACTGCGTGTTGCAATCTGGTTGAGGGCTGGCAGCTCCTCCGATATCCATTCTGCTTGGATTCGTCATGCAGGGTGGCGCCGCCGGCAGGGCCGAGGCTGCGCCCCCGCGCTCGCGCGCATGTCGGCTTGAAAACTATTGTGCTACTGCTGTCGTCATCGGAGCGTGCACAGCAGGCACAAATAAGGAGCCACTAAATACCACCCCTGCTGGCGGCGGCATGCCATATGACTGGGACTATGCCGGCACCTGCTTGTGACCTGTTGTTGAGATGCAGGAAGCTGCATGAGATGGTTGTTGTAGACATCACTTATCAGAGCTGACCCCTGTCGAAAGGGGCCGCACCTCCAGCGCCTTCATGTAGGGCTCACGGTCGAAGTTGGCAAAGCGCGCAAAGTTCTTGATCGCGTTGCTGGAGACGCGGCCGTCCTTGTCGGTGCGGTCCTCCACAAAGGCGCCCACCGCGGCGCGGCTCGCCATGGTCATGTCCTGCAGCAGCTCCACGTCCGCCAGCACGCCCTGCAAATTCAGCACAACATGACTTGAAGCATTAGCAACGATTGTCAAGGTGACAGCCACCTGCACAAGGGCGTGCCAGCTTCGTTGACAGCTGCAGCATCCTCACATGTTCACAAGCAACGCAGTCTGGATCGTATGCATTCCCTGGGCCCTGCTCGAATTGCAAGGGCATCGCCACTGGATCCAGTAGCAGCGGTGCACAGGATGCCGTGGCGCAAGCTTCGGCTTTCCGAGCGCCGCGCACCTTGTTGTTGTTGTTGGCGTAGATCCCTCAAGCACGTCCAGCAGGGCATTGCAGTAGGATTGTTACCACATGGGCCGCGCACCTTGTTGTTGGCGTAGATCTCCTCTGATGCGGCGCCACAGCATCGGAAGGATACATCTGCGTTGACTGCGCATGGAAGTTCCTGGCAGCGGACACGGCTGAGCGCACCTTGTTGTTGTTGGCGTAGATCTCCTCGATGCGGCGGCCAATGGAGCGCGCCATGATGCCGGGCAGGCCCGCGGTCGGCGGGTCGTTCTCGGGGCGGTCGATCTCCGCAATGTTGACCAGCGTGGCGACGGCCTCCGCGGCGCTCGGCGGGGAGCCCACCACGTGCAGCCCGCACGGAAGTAGCCGCGACTCGATCTCCATCAGCCTGCGACGCGTTCACTTTCAGAATTGGCCTTTGAATACAGGACGAGCAAAGGGACTACACCGCGGAGAAAAGCGATACTGTGATCCGGCACGCGCAGTTGCCCAGGAGGCTGTGTGCGCAAACATTCACGCAGACACACAACGGACCATGTGCAGTGCAAGCTGTTGTAACCAAGACGAAGAGGAACTGCATGGATACTGAAGTGGCTACGCACTTGCGGTACACATTGCCGACGATGAGGTCGCGGTCCTCCATGGGCATCTCCTTCGTGTCCACCTCGTCCGGCGGCAGGTTGCAGTCCTTGTCCATGTTGCACTGGCGCGCGGTGGAGATGATGGTGGACGCGATCGCGGGGCCGCGGCCGCCCTCCCGCAGCGTCTGATAGCTGGCGATCAGCTCCTTCAGCTCCTGTACGGGCGCAGAAGAATTCGAACAGTCAAGGGCAGAGCCTGAACTGACAGGTGCCAAGCAGTGGACGCAGCCCTTCTTCAGAGTTGCCTTTCTGGAGCCCAGGCAGGGGCAGTCCAGTTAATGAATGTTAATGAATGCACAGGAATAGTGCGCCAGACGCCATGCGGCAGCCAAGTCACGAGAGGGACCGGCAAGACGAACAAGGAATATGAAAGACAGAACAGCCCTTTCACCTTGAGGCCCTTGTACAGGCCGGCGTTCTCAGCTGGCGGCGTGAGGTAAGAGATGGTGTTGGCGTACGAGCGGCGCTTGGCGATCGTCGCCTCACTGGGGTTGTTAGCCGCGTAGTAGTACAGGTTGGGGATGCTGGCGATGAGGCTGTCCGGGTAGCACACGCCGCTCATGCCCACCTGTTGGTATGCGGCACACACGATGCATCAGCTGGGGAGACAGAACTTCTCACGTGAAGAGGAGTGCAGCGGAATACAAGCTTTGCACGGACTGTCTATCAGCGTGTTGCTGCGACATCTGGTTAGCAGAACTTGTAGTGGCAGGGTTGCAGCGAAAGGAGCGGAAAACAATAGCAGACGCACCTGCTTGCCCGGCATGAACTCCAGGGAACCGTGCGTGCCAAAGTGCAGCACCGCGTCCGCCTGCAGGAACCAAAGTCCTTAGATCGGCTCGTTCCAGTTGTCGTGAAGGGCACCGAACAGCTGTCCATTCTTCACAGCAGACGTCGAGAAGACAACCTGCTCTGCGCCAGCACAGCAGCGGCAGAAGCAGAGTCGAGACTCACACCAATCCATAGGCGGAAAGAAATGCAGCTCCGAAATGGGCGGCCGTGGCATGCACGCGCCTTGAAGATCTTTTCCAGGTAGGTGTAGTAGGCGGCGAAGCCGTGGTGCGGGCTCGCGGACTTGCTGAACAGCAGGCGCATGGGGTCGCCCTCGTAGCCGAACGTCGGCTGCACGCCGATGAAGACGTTGCCGAAGTGGCGGCCGTACACCAGCAGCTCCTGCCCATTGGTGTTTAGGTTGCCTGCGGAGTTGCAACAAGGCTAACTTTACCAAGCAGGGCTCAGGCCATATCGGAAGAATGAAGACAGGGGCGCAGCTGCATGTGGACTTGCACATGGACTTCCAGATCTTGAGGTAGCACTGCTGAATTCGGTCTAGCAGGCAGGCGCCACGCGCAGCCAGCTAGATTGCCGTATGCAACACAAGCACAAAGTCAGACTTCAACGTCATGAAAGGTGCAATTGACAGAGACGCACCCGGCGGCTTTCCCCAGTTCTCCTCCAGCGCCTCGGCGTAGGGGCACAGCTTCTGGTACTCGGCGACCGGCATCTTGTACGCGATGTTCAGATCGGCGGAGTTGAAGCGCGCCGTCTCGTCGTTCAGCACGCTCTTGATGAGGTCGCCCTCCTCCTCCGGGATCTTGCCGACGTCGTAGCCGTCCGCCTGCAGCTCCTGTATAGGAAGCAGGAAGCAGCAAGTCAGTTTGAGACGCTCTTGACGAGGTCGCCCTCCTCCAGGATCTTGCACACATCGTAGCCATCCGCCTGCAGCTCCTACAGGGAACACAGCAGCACACGTGTCAGCTTTACAGTCTTGGAAATGGCCTTTAGTTCAGCCAATGCAAAGCCCAATATGTACATCGGACGCACACCAGCTAGCCGGCACAGCCTCGGCAGTCTGAGTGCAGTATCTAGGATTGGAGATGTGCCTGCGCAGGTCTCTACACCACACTGTGAAGTGCCTGCATGTTTGGTGCGGTTTCAAAGGTCTCGAAACACACCCTACAGCCACGAGGCAGGCAGGCACCTTGAGCACGCGGTAGATGGAGCCGAAGACGTTGAGGTAGGCGGCGGTGCCGACGTTGCCCTTGTCAGGCGGGAAGGAGAAGACGGTGACCGCCAGCTTCTTGTCGCAGTTGCGCTTCTTCGTCAGGGTGGCCCAGTTGATCGCGCGCTCCGCCAGGCTGTCGATGCGGTCCTGCGGGCAGGGGGATGCACGATACTTAGGCCTTGGTGTCAGATCCTTATTTAAGAGTCCGCATGCCGGGTGCACAGCTGTGGACGAGGGTTGTGTGGTGCTGAGCAGCTGCATCCTGATGGGGGAAGGCTTTACACAGCACGCCATCGAGGATGCAGCTGGTTCCGAGCCAGCAGTTCAGGCGTTTTGGATGGGAGGTGTTGTGCCAGCCGCGCACCGGCAGCGAGTGGCTCTTGCCGGTGTTGGAGTCGCGGCCAGCGAAGACGATGGGCTCCAGCGCGCCGTCCAGCTCGGGCAGCGCCACCTGCACGTTGCGATGAGTCAACCATCACACACAGATATGGCATGCAGCTTCTGGGCGCACATGCCCTTTTGTCTGTTTTGATGTCTGGATGCATGGACCTGGACCATCACCTGCTCAGCATGACGAAACCAGCTGGACAGCTGCAGGTGTGCTTGCCGCGCCGCTGGCAGCCACGTCATCTGGCGGCTATTATACTGTTATACGCGCACAGCAACGCCACCCACAGACCACGGCTGAAAGGTGGCCAGACCGAAGAATCCGCTGCCGCACCTGCAGCGCGACCTGCACGGGGTGCACGCCCAGCTCGGAGTCGAGCCACTCCTCGGTGGTCTGGAACACCAGCGGCAGCGACACCAGGTATGGCACGTTGAGCTTCTTCAGCGCATCGATGGCCTTGGGCGCGTCCTGCCGCGCCGGGCCGCCCACCAGCGCAAAGCCTGCGCACGGTTGCCCCTTGAGCCTGAGAACCCGATTGAGCCAAGGCAAGTTGCTGAAGACACCATCTGGCTGGCAGCTGCCTGCATTTGGTCCTGCTGCAGGGGAGGGTACCTTTGTCTGCTCAAGCAGCAGCAGCGTTCAGGGTTCGGACGCCAAACATGAAAACCCGTCACTGCAGATTCTGTAAGTGGTCCCTTTGCAGTGGCAACAGCGGCGCTTGCCTGTGAGCGAGACGACGGCCTGCACAAAGTTCTTGCCGGAGCCCAGGGGGTCGTAAAAGAACTTGCGCACGGGCGCCGAGAAATCCAGGCCGCCTGCAAACACGGGCACCACCTGCAGGCAGGCAGGCGCGGGGCGAGTCAGATCGCATTCAAGACTCTTGAAGCGGTGTGCTTGACATTGTGCGCGGCTCTTTGCATAGCCAACTCCCTGCTTGCCCAGAGCTGCGTCAGCATTGGCAGGCCGTACAGGCACCAGGGCCCGAGTTCTGGTTGATGAAAACTGGGAATTCATACAACCCGGCTTGTTGCCACAGCATGCAGCTCACCTTGGCGCCGCGGGACTCCAGGTTGGAGACGACGCCGGAGTAGTGGCCCTCGTCGCCAGTGACCAGGTGGCTGCGCTGCAGCACCAGCCCAATGACCGGCGCGTCCTTCGCAAACTTCACGTCCGACCGCGTGTCGTACCTGCGCAGGGCCAAGAACATGAGCGCGATGCTAGGTCAGACTTGTGGATGGACGAAAAGTGTGCTGTGCTTGCTGCCCAAACACTGCCTGTCGAAGCGAGGACAAACAACCGAAGGCCTCTCTCTTCTCGGGCACATCAGGGAAACGCGGCTGGCTGACGCTGCTGCGGGCGCCACATTGCATCTGTCGATCCTCAAATGGGACAATTGAAATTACACAGATTACGTTGCGTACCAGTTGAGGTACTCCTTGAGGTCCTCGTAGTAGGCGGGCGCCAGCGGGTGCCAGATGCCGACCTCTGGGAACAGCTGCGGCTCAGCGACGGAGAAGTCCACGCCCTTGAGCTCTGGCACATAGTTCTGGCACGTCGACAGGATCAGGTTCTCCAGGTTCTCCGGGTTGCCGCCCTGTGCAGATCAAGGGTTCAGTATTGGAATTCAGGGTTTGGTTGCACCGTCAAGATTGTCACACAACAAACTTGTGCCGCCAGGCGCCCAGCAATATGTACTTAGCGGCCTTCACGACAAGCAGAGGCTGGCATAAAGAGCCTTTTTGCTGTCCAGAGACAGGTCCAAGCTCCAGGATGCAATGCTGGGCTGACCTGCCAGTACTGCAGCGACTCCACGAAGTGGCGCGCGTCCTGCGCCTTCTCTGTCGGCAGGTACTTGAGCACCTGCGAGGTGAGGACCACTCAGCAGATCAGTTTCTGTTTCCAGATCAGACATCTCTAAAGTCAGTCTGGAAACAACATGTGCACAAGGAACCCTTGGTCCAGCAGATCCACGAAGCACGTGCATGCTGCGCCACTGTGTCTGCCTGGGCGCAGCCAGCGCAGTGGAGCAGGTGCCGTCCCCGGCATGCTCAAGACGCATGAGCACCGCTACATGACTTCTCTACACTTCACACTATCGTCCCAAGCAGCTTGCGCCGCACCTTGGGTAGCGTGCGCACGAGCTGCAGCAGCTGCTCCTCGAAGTTCTCGTTCTCCTTGCGCTGCTTGCGCATGAAATCGCTGATGATGGACTTGCCCTGCCCCAGCTGGCTCATGGCAAAGCTGCCCAGCTTGTTAAGGCGCATGACCGCCGGCATGGAGGGGAAAACCAGGATCGCGTCCAGGTTGTCGCGCACCGGCGTCACCGCCTCCACGATCTGCAGTTCAGTAAAGACACTGATCAGAGTCGCTGATTGGGAACATCAGCAGCGCGTCCAGGTTGTCCCACACCGGCGTCACCGCCTCCACAACCTGTGGTTCAGAGGATGACACTGATCAGGACATGCTGGACCTGAGTGTGCATGGTGCAGCAGGTAGCAGCAGCGTCACCGCCTCCGCGATCATATGGTGAGATCTTGGTGCCATTCTGGCCAGGACATGTTGGCCCTGTGGATGTGACGCCACCATCGCCCTGGCTGCAATGAAGGACAAGCGCCTCACCAAGACAGGGATCATTGCCTCCTGAGCCCCGGCTGAGCCAGCAGCCGGCAGCACAGCACTCCCACGGACCAGAACAGCCACAGCAGCGAGTGTTCCACTTCAGTCCATTCATTTCCGCCCCTTCACTTCAGCCCACCTTGTCGGCCAGCTCCTCGATGAAGATGAGGGAGCCGATGAAGATGTTGGCGTCGGCGACATCCGCCTGCAGCGCCTTGAAGTTGGTCGCATCACGCAGCTCCTCCAGCAGGTAGCCCCGCAGCTCCACGGCCACGGACTTGTTGTGCGCATTGATGTTGCGCACCGCTGCCGTCAGCGACGCCTGCGTGAACGGTGTGCACGCTGGTTGTTTGATGTGGCCGTCATGTGGGTCGATATCAGCAAAGCAGGCTATCAGCAACTGGTGTCGTGCACATGGCAGTTGCTCGCACGCTGCGCCGCAAAAGCGGCACGCCATGACGCGGCACATGTGTCGTGTCTGCCTGTGCATGCTGTTGCCAGCGGCAGCTGTTCCTCACCTGGTACTGCGCCTCCAGCACGACATAGACCATCTTGACGACGGTCTTGCCACTCCTCTCCGCGTCAGTGGGGATGATGCGCCGCGACTCCGGGTCCACTGCTGTGTAGCCGGCGCCTGGCGGCGCAGCATAGTTCGGCAATTTCAGCTCAAAAGGTACGCTTGCAGACGTGATGAATGAGTGGCTATGCACATTCCTGGAAGCTCGTAGGAACGGACAGAAAAGGATGAGTCTTGTGCCGCTTCGGCAGCGGCGTGCGCCGCGGCACCGCTCTCACCTGGCCCATCGCCGATGTTCAGCCGCAGCGGCTCGTCCGTGCCGAACGTGCTGCTGCTGCTCTGCGGCGACGACGATCGCGGCCGCTGGGGCGGCGAGGCGATCGCGACGGTCGCCTGTGGCATTGCAAGGTGGCACCCTCACTCCATGCTGATCGAGTTGTGATCGGCGTTGCAGTCCGCAACGGCATGCCCACAATGTGCATCATAGACACGTTTCACATGCTCCACTTGCCCCAAAAAGTGTTAGTGATTTGGAACAGGCGACGTGTCCAATTTTGCAGCTTTTTGCGACCAGCAAGCGGCGGATCGGCACCGTGGCGCTCACCTGCTGCGCTCCCTGGGCTGATCTGACTGTGCGACTGCATTGCCTCTGAAGGCTTCTGCCCCGGGCGACCTGCAGTTGTCGTTGTGCACGATGGTCACAGCGTGCTGGTTGTGTTTTTGCTGTGCACGCCGCGGACCGACGAACCATGCGAACCAAACGTCGCTCAGTAGTCCCAGCAACGAGATTTACCCACCGTGCTACGGCTGCTGCGCAGGTTGTCCGCCTGGAAAGCTGGCCGCCTGTGAACATGCCTGCCTGCCACCGGCACCTGGCCGGTCGGCAGCAGCCCAGCTCCGCCTGCCATGCTGCTCTCAATACCCGTGTATCAGTCGAAACTTTCAATCATGTATCTGGCCGCTGACACGTCGCAGGCACTTCGCGAACACCAACTTTTTTGAAGCCTTCTGTTTGGAAAGGATAGCCTTGGCGATCGCGCCATACCCTTCCCGCCAATATCTCCCATCTGGTTGATATAGTCTACATCATTATAGATATTGATTCCCGGGTGTGAGGGGTATGTAAGAAGAGGAACCCAGGTGCAAGTCCGGGACTGAGCGTCCCTGAAACGGCCTGCCATCACGTTTTGCGCTCACAATTGGTATTGCTCTGACACATACCAACGAAATCCACGGACCGTGTAGATTAGTTTGCTGTTTGCACAAGCAGCAAGAGGCGCCGCGTGCCGGCGCACATGCACGCACGTCGATGGGCCCAACCTCCAACGCGGCCTGAGCGAGGTCCACGACGCTCGGCCCTAGCGGTAGCTGGCGTGTAGACCGCGCGTTAATGGATAGTGTCGGCTGAAGGTGCCTCGTTCGATGGGCAAACGTTTCGGCAGGCTTAATTCGCCGACCTTACTTAAAGCACCTACCTTACTTAAAGCACCAGAACTTTTTCACCTGAGTCAAGACGGAACTTCCGGGTCACATATGCACATCGGCTAAAGATACCGAGCTTCCATTGGGTACGTCCACGCAGTCGTTGTCGCCGGTACTCTTAAAACTGCACGAATGGCGGCACCTACACATGATTTCTCCCGCAAATCATGTCTTGTGCTGAGTTGTGACTGGCGCGACCGCCCCGGCTGTGGCGGGCGCGCCCTTGGCAGTCTTTTCGTACACGATCTAGCAACGTGCGCCGCGGCCGCGCAGCAGGTCTGTGCCGCTCCCTCCAGGCTTCCATCTAGAAGCTCTCGATGAACGGCACCAGGCGTACGGAGCTGCCATCACGGCGTGGCTGGCGCTTCTAGGCCACCAGTACAGCGGACTGGGAGGCGGCGACTGGATCGTGGTGCAGCGGACTTATCTGTGTCCTCTGTGTCCTGGTTCTCACGGCTGGTACTCGCGAGCATGTGTGTAACGACTTGCAGTCGCGCAGGGCGAGCGCGGGTCGGAGCGCTGACATTGGAAGTGGCGCCCTGGGCCTACCATACGCGCAGCCCGTGAGTGATCCTGGCAGGCCGCAGAAGCTGTCTCCGCCCCCATCGTCACAGGTGTGAGCTGGCAGCTGCCTCGGGGACTCGACGGGGCGGATCAAAAGGTCGAACGCAGCTCCGCGGAGCAGCCTCGGGCATGGCGCTGCCGGGCAGAGAAATAGGAGCTCGGAGCTGCACAGCAATGGACACGGCGTGCCGGCCTGGGGCGGCGGCAGCGCTGGCGGCGGCATTGCTCGTGACAGTGCTTGGTGGCCACCGCTGCAGCTGCGGCAGATGCAGGAGCCACGGGTGCCGTGGTGGCGCACGCTGAGCAGCCCTTTGGCTTGAGTGGCGCGGCCAGCCACATGCGCGCTCTGGCGCAGGCGCGGGCGACCGCGCCAGCGCTGGCAACTGAATCGGCGCCAGGACCTGCAGCTGCACAGGTGCGTTTTTTTGGTTTGTTTGGTTTATAGTGTCCCACAGAGGTTGCAGCCCCGCACCGCCTGGAGTTAAATCTGGCTCGTGTCACTGTTGCCACCTGGACATGCAATGCGCGTCTGCCTGCCACTGCCTCACAGCAAATCTTTGTAGCACCAACAGCTGCCGTCACAGCACGCACCAGCGGCATGCAATCCGTCTGCCTGCAGGGACCCAACGCCGCCGCGGCTCCCGCCGCCGCCGCCGGCGCGCCGAACGCCTCCTCGATCGCCAGCCTCATTGTCAGCAGCTTCAACGCGACTGCGGATAACACGACACAGGTCGCGGACACGCCCGTGTCGCAGCAGTCGACCTCCACCAGCGGCGTGTCCGCCATCAGCCCGGATGGCTGGCCACTCGTGGGCAACTGGACGTGCGCTCCGGTTTAGCCGTCAAAATCCTTGTAAGGACTCCTTGCATGTACGCGCGCACGCAGGAGCGGACTTTGGATCTTCCAGCCACCAGCGCCTCCACAGGGGACGCCAGTGCCGCAGCCGCAACGCGAAGTCGCCAGCATCTGCTCCGAACTTGACAAACTTTGCGAGACAGGGTTAGCGCTGCAGAGCTGGCGAGCTTGGCCAGCAAACTAACCTACGCTGCAGAGTCACTCACGTGCCATGCCTGCTGCTGCAGGGCGATCACGAACAACCGGTGGCGCATCATGGGCTCGGAGGTCATCGCAAAACGCGAGCAGATGGAGCTGTACTACCGCACCGCCATTTCCACGGTGTTCAACCCCTACAACATCACCGTGCGCTTCACAACTACACCACCTACCCGGTGGTCAACGCAGGTGCGTGACATGAAGTTCAGCAGTGCAGAAGGGTGGAGTCAGTTGAAGCGTTCGACCGAGGTGCTGCTGGGGCGCTGCTGGTGCTGTGCCGCCACGGATGGCCGGCAGCAGCGTCAGCCACATCGCTCGCGGGGATCGACGAGCACGACAGACGCCTGAACACCAAGCACTTTTCAGCATCAGGTTGCCGTCGCATTCCCGAAGCACCGACCGCTCCCCTTTGCCTGCGGCGCAGGCCTGCAGCCGTACGCGGCAGTGGACGAGCAGGTGCACCTGTAACAGTTCACGCCGGAACAGTCGTCGGCGCAGTCGCTGCGTTTCGGCAACTCCTCCAGCGCCGCGACCTTCAAGCTGACGGCGCAGACGACGAACTTGGCGCGCGTGACGCTGACCGGCATCGTCGACCGGGTGAATTCTTGTCAACAGTTAGCACTGCTGCTGTTGCTGCCGCATGCCGATGCCTGTTGCAGGGCACCGTCCACATGGCTGCATAGACCAGGGGAGCGGGTGCGCCGGCTGCCGCGGGGGTAGGGGCCGAGCATGCATGCACATGCTTTCCTGCTCTCCACCCTGATTCCGCATCGGAAACATCAGCTTTCGCATGTGATCGAA
>JAABUL010004334.1_pt1 | contig 19172 bp, 32 predicted proteins | sample 5559151 | NCBI WGS metagenome assembly JAABUL01 (sample SAMN10711876, study PRJNA513368) | rock metagenome | isolation source: Antarctica rocks | place: Antarctica: Victoria Land, Pudding Butte sud | reverse complement strand
GCAAATATGTGATGGATATTGTGGATATTGCACGAAACGCACCGGGCCGCCGGAGACGATCTGGGGTCGCACCCAGCGCGGCACCACGCCACGGCCGGGCGCCTTGGGCATGCTCACCAGCTTCTTCTCCAGCGCCTTGTACTCGAACTTGGACGCCACCCACACAAACAGCGCCAGGTTGATGACCATCAGGCCTGCATTTCAGGCAGCGAACAACCAGCATCAGGTACTCTACCTGACCTCAAGGCCTTATTGCAGCCAGTAGCCTTTGCTTTTCATATGGGAATTTGCACGCACCGGCGAGGGTGAGGAAGAAGAGGTCCACGCGGCCCTTGTTCAGGTCGTTGGGAAGCCACCCCTGCTTTGCGCCGCCCACGCCAACAGACCTGGCGCAGGGCACATGACAACGCATCAGTTACGAAAGCAGGACATCGAGGACGAGAACCAGCATGTTGAGGACGACAGACAAGGCGACACGCACAACTGCCGACCAGAGCGGCAATGAGCAGCGTCTGCCGGATCCAGAGTCCGAACACACCGGCGTGTGTAGCACCGCTTGCAAGCGACCTGCATGTGATGTCGCAGAGCAAGAGTAAGCCGTCAATGACGAAACCGGGGCAGGCGACGCACCAGCGGCCGACGGCGTAGACGAGGGCGCCGGAGAGGTAGGAGCCGATGCAGACGGACAGCAGTTGCAACGCCATGGAGCAGCTGCGCATCACCATCGGCGCCTGGTCGTAGAAGAACTCCAGCTGCCCGATGGACGCCAGGATCTACGGGGCCAACAGCACCGCCGGGTTGATACATTGCTCAGCACGACGCACACGCCCACTGCCTCACGACGAGCACAGCTACATACACACACAGGTGCGCCAGCCAGCGCAGCATGAGATGCACGCCTTGGCTTCGGCTCCTGCAGGCGTGTCTCAGAGGATTGCAGAGCTGTGAGAAGCAACGTGCTGGATTGAGGCGGAACTCGGGGCGCGCACACCTCGGACAGGCCGACGAGCAGGTACTGTGGGATCTGCCAGAAGACCGACATGTCGACGATCTTCATGTGGTGCAGGCCCGCCTCCTGACTCTTGTGGAAGTGGCCGTCGTGGTACAGCGACAGCCGCTGGCGCTCCACCCATGCCGACACCACCATGCTCATCGCGCACACCACCAGGCCCCACCCTGCAGCGAAGTTGTGGAGTTGATTCAGAGTTGTTTCGGTGTGGGAACTGCTCAATCCTTGATGCATAGTCTCAGCAAAGTACTTCTAGCGAGGCTGAAAGCATTGTCGCAGCAAGGGGGGTAAAACAAGTGCAGAGCTGGGAGCCTGAAGCATGCGCACCGATGCGCTGCAGCAGTGTGAGCTTCTTGCCAAAGCGGTGCAGCAGCGGCACAAACACGCGGTCGTACACGGGTATGAGGCCGATGATGGCCGCGATGTTGAAGACTGCACGAAGGGGCAAGGACGCTGTGTGAGCAAGTATTGCAACCCATGTAGCAAGCTTTGACCCGCATGAAGCGCTCTTGCCAGTCCACTCAGAAGGCATGCAGACAAGGCCAGGCAGTGCGTTTGGGGGGAAAACGATGCCTCACGCGACAGGCTGGCCGCTGGGATGTAGAATTTGCCGCTGAACATGGACCTCTCCATCTGCGTGCCCTGCGGTTGCCAAAAACGATCCCGTGTCAGCACAGGCAAAGCATCTGCCAAGTACCCAATATATGCAGGTCCAGCTGCAGTGCAGGGACAGGCCAGCGTGTAGCAACTGCACGGCCGCCGCGGCTGCGAACAGGGGCATGGGGATGGATGTACTGAGTCACAGCAGTGGCCGGGGGCCTTGAGATATACCTTGGCGTATAAAGGCGCGCCTGCATGATGAAGAAAGTGCCCATCTGGGCATACACGGTCCAGTAGAGGATGGTGGTGAAGAAGATGGGCAGCAGGCGCACCACCATGCGTACCTCCTCCACCTGCTCCGGCGTGTACCCCTCTACCACCAGGCCTGCGGGCTCCAAAAGTGATGAAGATGGAGCATTGATCCACACAGCATGCTGCCGCCAAGAATAATAGACCAAGGAAAGCAGTCGCTTCGTGGAGCACTGTGCTGGCGGCAACCATGGGAGCAGCAGCATGCCGGCGGGCATCGCAAGCTGCAGGCAGGGGGGTGAGGAACCCAGGCGCCGAGGCCCCAATTTGCAAGGCTGGGTCTTCTGCTTGAAATTCCCACAATGTAAAAGTATTCACCGCCGCCGACTTGCTCCTCCTGTTTGACAGCGTTGTCGAGCCACATGTAGGAGTGCGTCTTGCGCATGGCGGCTGCAATGCCGTCCGGCAGGTTCACCGGGCCATTATAGCCCGAGATCCCCGCGGCAGGCTTATTGCGCCGCCAACTGTTGCGGATGGCAGCCTTGACGACTTTGATCACGCGCTCCACCGGGCTGCGGGAAGCAGACACAACATTTGCTACACAAGGTTGTTCTTTCTTGCAGTAAGGATCAGTGGGGCTACTGCTGCGGCCGGGCAGGTCAAGTCGAGGCGGATGTTTGTAGATGTCTCGTCAGCCTCGCGTCGCAAGCACGAAAGGGGACATGCTCCTCCTTGCAAAGGAACTACCACTGGCTCATTGAGGACGGCTTGGCAGCTTCCTCACCTCTCTGTGGGCGGGACGTGCGTGTAGTTTTTTGAGCCGGCCACGAACAGCAGGATGGCAAACACCATGGCGGCTGCCGGCACCCCAAACCCGATTGCCCACGAGATGTTGTCCTGCACACGTCATCACAGCAGGAGCTCAAGAGCGCTGCAGAACCGCAACTCTGCACAGTGCACGTTGAACGCTTTTGCTGCCAGGTCGTGCGTCAGCAATGTCGGTTTAGACAGTGGGTTGCGCCCACCTGGATGTAGACGATGACGGTCACGGCGAGCAGGCTGCCCAGGTTGATGGCGAAATAGAACCAGTTGAAGAAGCTGTCCTTCTCTACTTGGTCCTGTTGCGCCCCAGTATCACCCATCAGACTGCATGCTAGAGCAGGATGATGAGAAACTGCTGCATGCGCACCGAGGAAACTTCAGTATGGACAGAAGGGCGCACCTTGGGGTTCGCCTCATCGAACTGATCAGCACCAAAGGCCGAGACATTGGGCTTGATGCCTCCAGTGCCTAGTGCCACGATGTACAGGGACAGGTAGAAGATCGTGTCCTGCGAGCAAGAAGGGCCAAAACATGAGCCAACACATGAGCGCCTCGCGGCTGGAGGTTGTTGCTTGCCACTTTCAGGTTGTGCGCGGTTGGCTCGGGGACAGAACGGTCAGGGAGCTATCCAGTGGCAGCAGCGGTGCGGCAGCACCTGCAGGCGCTGCTTCTTCCTCTCGCCCGCGCCAGGAAGGATATCGTAGATTGTGGTGCTGCCCGCCAGCAGCAGCATGCCCTGCAGCGCAGATTCAAGAAACACATTGTCGCTTGTATCGCTTGCTTGCCAAAATTGTTTATGAGGATCTTTAGGGTTTGCAATGGTGGCAAGATGGATCGACAAGAGCAACTGCGCAGCAAGATGCATTTCACATTGCTGCGCACCCGTCGCCGTCGCTGCCGCAACACACCAAACGAGTCGTATGCCCCTGGTGTCCTAAAGACAGCGCTGCCGCAAACACAAATCGCTGCTGCGAGTCCGTTTCAACATTAACGCTCACCAGGACGTAGATGGCGGAGAAGACAAGAATGGTTTTGTAGCGTCCCCACCGCGAGTCCGCGAGCCAGGCGCCCAGCAGCGGCGTGAGGTAGCAGGTGCCCTCAAACAGCTGCACCATGATGGCCGCAAATGCTGGCTCCTCCAGCATTTCCGTCCGCATGTATGTGATTAGGTTGGTCGCCAGGCCGTAGTACGCAAGCCGCTCGCAGAACTCGTTGCCTGCGGAGAAGGACATGAGGTCATCAGCCGGCTGGTCATGACACCCAAACAAGCCATTTTGGCCGCCAACCTCCGGTGGCTTAACGTGCAGAGGCATGCGCAGAGGTTTAAATTTCTGGCTGGGAGCAGACCATCAGAGTGCTCCGGGGTAAGGGTCACAAAATTGGGGCCGCCGCCAACGCCGCACCGAGGATGAAGGGGCACACGGTCCACAGCGTGGACCGGTGCCCGCCATCCAGGGAGCCGTCCAGCTCGCTATCATTGCGGGAGTCTACCAGCAGTCCCACTTGGTCGTCCTCCTCATCGCTCCTGTCCTCCAGAGGCGGCATTTTGGGCCCAAGCCGTCAGCCCTGCAGCGCAGGTGACTCAGCATGTCTGGTGGCTTGTGCGGTTGAGCAATCGGTTGGATTGCGCGCGAGAACAGCAATGCAGGGAACCAGCACGCGAAGGCGTACTGGCACGCGGTGGCGATGCTTTGCGACTGTGCCACCCGAAGTCTCATGTGCTGCACTATTTCAAGTCACTGCATCGCGAAGACTGGGGCACCAATAATGGCTTAAACCACGTGCTACATAGTGTGCGTTGTGATGCAGACGGCAGAGACTTGATTGGTGCGTTGATCAAGTTGAGCGAAGGCAAAAATGCTGCTCACCGCCAGAAACTACCAGGTGCGCGCGATGTATTTGGGTGTTATGCTGCAGCACGGCGTCTGAATCCTTACTCGGATGCCCACTGGCCGTGCACCTCCTCGGCTGGAGCTGCTCGCGGTGGCCAACCCACCCGGCTGCCCCGATACAATCAGTACACAAACTTGTGAGCACCCTCAGGATGTGGCGACAAGGTTGCGGCGAGCTATAGGCACATGAACCCAACACAGCTCAAGAGTGCAACGCTGCGGCTGTAACTGCGCTGCTGGTGCTGCCATTTCGTGACTGTATACGGCAAACCCTTAGCACATGCCTGGCCGTAGAGCGTAAAACCTCCCTCGACAGAATCCACTCGGTGATTGATTTGTTTGTTTGACGGCCAAGTGTCAAAAGCGGCTTGTACTTGTGTCGATTTAAGGCTCCTGCGTCAGGTGCGATGGCCATTGAGTCCGCAGCTCCGGCACTGCTCAACTGGTATACCCTACGGTTTGCAGGATCTCCGGAGATCATCTCCGGCAGTCGCGGACGCTCACCACGCACTACACGGGACCCAGGTCAATCAGCTCGGTCACGTGGAACGGTGCACAAGCAGTTCCGATCTTCGCCGTCACGGTTCACAGTTCATCGTTGACCCGGCTGCTGACGCACGCCGGTGTACTGCTGCATTTTCCAGTGTTTTCCGACACCGCGGCGCCATGACGGACTCCAAAGAGGAAATGGACCAGAAGTTGGACTTCAACAAATTCAAGGGAGCAGGCTGGAAAAAGATCGTGTTCGGTAAGCATCCTCTGCATCTTGAATCTGCTGTAGAGATTAGCGAAATGGTGCAACCTGTCTAGAGTGACAAGTGCAGATGTCCAATACCCACAACTGACCTTCCGCTCTCACTGCTTCGTGTGCGGGCGACTATTCGTACCGTGCGCTGTGCATGGTGAGTCTGTCGCCATCAAGCACCAATGGCATCCTGGAATCACTCAAATTTCCTGTCTGCAACGGCACTGTCCCCGGTGCACAGCTGTGTGCAACGCGGCCGAATCAGGTTTTGATACGGTGTCGCCTGATGCGCGCGCCTCCGGGCGATCGGACGCATGGAAGCATTCTCTGCATGCTTAGGTTCACTCTGCATGCCATGTCCAAGTGTTCATGTGCGCTGTGCTGCTGCAAGCGTGCATCTCCGGTATGAGTAATGGTGACGATTTGACAGGGTGCAAACCAAACACAGGGCTCCTGTCGCATGACCCTCGCCTGACACGCTTTCAGACGCAGACTTTGCGTCATGCATTCCACTGTTCGCCGATTAGCGACCACGTTTGTTGCTGTTGCAGCCGCAATGGCCGTGGTGCATGAAGCAAAAGAGGGCGGCGCCCCCGTGAGCTTTTTTCCCAATTAAACTACAGCCTGCATGGCCTGCATGGCTGTCATCTGCTCATGGAAATGCTGTCGAAAAGAAGGATTTTGATGGCCTTTGCTGTGTCCACACGCAGCTTCTACGCGCATAATGGAGAGCCCTTTTTCTTCTCTTGCGTGTTCAGCGCACTGCGTGTGCCGGATTCTGACATCTAAGTGACATCCAACGTGTCCGACAGTCGGTCTGCTTTACGAGTATGCCCAGTTGGCAGTACGGCAGCTGACACGCGCCATCCTGCGCCTCGGTCTCTGATGAGCTCCGGCTCTGATGAGCCACACCAGCCCATGGCGCCGGCGCAGGTCAATGTAGTACTGATGGTGCCAAAGTCACTCACTGAGTGACATTGGTGAGTCACACAACTTCGCCGCTCACCACCTTACAATGAGTTTGATGTGCAACAGAGTTCCTGGGCATCTTCCTGGCCGCCATCATGGGCCTGCAGCACGCGCTGGCCATGGTGGGCGGCCTCATCACGCCGCCGCTGGTGGTGTCCTCCGTTGCCAATGACCCGGGCGTCACCCAGTTCCTCATCTCCTCCGCGCTCATCGTCAGCGGCGTTTGCACCATCGTCCACGTCATCCAGCTCAAGATTCCCTTCGTGCCGCTGTACTACGGCACAGGTCGGTCATGGTGCTCTTGTGGATTCGGCTTTTCGTATGTTATCTGTCGCGCACTCGTGCTCGCATCGGTAAGGGGTCCAAAGTTGATGCTTGGTGCCTGTCTCTCATCTGTTCTCAGTCCACACATGTGCACATTGGCAAGGATTCAGTCTGCAAGCCTTGCTGCAGGCGTCATCTCGGTCATTGGCATCAGCTTCACCTTCCTGCCGCTGGCGCAGACATCCATTGGCTACATGATGGTGCGTGTGTGACCGTCACAGCTGTAGGAACACTCCACTGGCAGTCGCAGAATCCGTTCATGCAAAAACCTTGCCTGGTGCCTGACGTCCCGAGTGGATAAACTCTCTTATATTCATCATGTGCAGGCGGATGGCGACAATTTCACAACGGCGTACGGGTGAAGCTCATATTCCTCAACTTGTGAGCCACTTGATGTTTGTGCGAGGCAATCAGAAATAGTTTACCCTGAAATCAAGACATCAAAGCTCAAAACCAGTATCGTGAAGTACAGGCGCCTGATGGGAGTGATCATGGTGGCCTGCATCACAACAATCGCAATTTCTTTCATGCCGCCGCGCGCCGTGCGCCGCATCTTCCCGCCCATGGTCACCGGCATCACCATCTTCCTTATCGGCGCGGCCCTCATCGGCACGGGCATGCAATGTGAGCCATTGCATGTGAGCCTCTTTCCACATCCGCCTTATTTTAGCCACAATTCATTCTAACAACGCATGTCAGATATGGTTATTCGGGTGCTCAATGCTCTTCGCGGTGAAGGGATCCAAGTCAGCTTGACTGCTCGGATGCTGCTGCTTGCAGACTGGGGTGGCGGCGTCTTCTGCGCACAGCACACCTCGGTGCGCTTGGACTTCAGCTGAGGCGCCCATCTGCTGTCTGTGTCGGCCACTCGGAGACCTGTTCGAAAGCTGGCTGTCTGCTGATGCGTGCACATTCCGACATGCTGGCACCGCACGCAGGGCCTCCCGCCGACGGAGCTGGGTCCCTGCACATACACCAACACGACAACTGGCACCTCGAGCCCCTTCCTTGACTCCACTGGCGCACCGGTACCGTCACTGTCCCACACTCCCGGGTTTCACTGCTGGCCCACAACTGCGGTTATCATTGTGCCACGGCGGCAATTTGGGCATCTCAATTATTGCCGTCTCCTGATCAGCACTCGTGGGGGCCTGCAATGCCATTCAATACCAGCAGCTCAGACCAACTTGTCGACGATGCAAATGCTTACGCAGGGCACCTGCTACTCGCCCCAGATTGTGCCCGCCTGTTCGGGCAATGGCGACGTGCAGCTGCCCTTTGGCACGGCTGTGTACGTGGGTCTCCGCGCCCTCGTCTTCGCGATGCTCGTCTTCCTGGAGCTCTTCGGGTGAGCTTCGTTTTTCATTCGTCGCTGGTGCATCTGCCTTAAGATGGGCAGGGGCAAGCCCCGAAACAGCAGTGAAGCAGCGGCGTGCTTTGCGCCTCCTGCCTCAAGTATCGCAGCTGATGCTGCCATATTGACGTGTTTCATTCCTCCCCTTGCCAGATCTCCTTTCCTGAGAAACGTAGAAGTGGTCATCGCGCTGCTGTTTGGGTAAGCGCCGCCTATCATGCGTGCAGTACCCACCAAATGGACGTTTGCATTTGAACGTGCCGGTGGAGCAGTCATTTCTACTGGTCTCAGGAACCAGCAGAGTTGGGCCTCCAATTATTGCAACACGATGCAGAAATTCAGCTTGAACATTCTTAAGTAATGGCTGTCGCAGTTACTTCATTGCATACCTGACGCGCCACCACGGCGACAAGTTCGTCGTCAGCACCAACATTCACACCTCGAAATCAATCACCTTCCTGTGGGTCAAGTGGTTCGGCATCGGCTGGTATACGCCGGCGCTGCTGCGTGAGTCACTTCTTTGGAAGACAAATTTCATTTCTATTCTCCTGTGCATGCTTCTCTTGCTGACCGCTTGCCTGGCGGGGCGCGATACCTCCGCCGTTTCCCTTCAGAACACCGAAAGCATCGCCTGAACGAGTCGGGCACATGCCTGTCTGGATGCAAACTCCTTGTTCCGCGGGCGGCAGCGTTGCCACGCATGAAGGGTTTGATCAACCCCTCTGCGGAGCTGACTCTGGATGCCGTACCTTGCAGCCTTCATCGTGTCCTTCATCGTGGTGGCGGTCGAGGGCATCGGAGACATTACGGCACACTCTCCTTCTCCTTCGGCTTGGTTGCTGCTTGACTGATGCTGCATGGCCGTGCATGATGTAAGGTCAGGTCTTCATTCTGACGTCGACGCCTTCCGCACGCTGCAGTAACACACTGTCGAGTTGTGATACACACTGTAACCTACTGTCGAATTGCAATCCTGCAGGCCACTGAGGAGGCATCCATGCTGGCGACGACTGGCACCATGCACTCCCGCCGCATCCAGGGTGGCCTGCTCGGCGACGGTGAGTCGTCTGTTTTCTTTAAAGTGTCCACACACAAGGGTGTCACAGGTACCACACACAGGCTCTGCTCGTGCTTGTGCATGCTGCATCTTCCTGCGTCGTATGGCGCAGCTTGATTCACGTCCAATTGGCTCTGCCACAGGCTGCAACTCGTTCCTGGGCGCAATCGCGATGGTGCTGCCCTCCACCACCTTTGCGCAGAACAACGGCGTCATCGCCCTGGTGCGCTTTTGTTGCCCTTCGACAGGTCCAACTGATGCTTGGCTTGCATTGTTTGACTCGGCAAACCCCACAAGAAGGGTGGCGAGACCATGACGCAAGCCTCTGTCCTTGTCCAAACAGACGCGCTGCGCCTCCCGCTGGGCGGGTATTGCCTGTGGAGTCTGGCTGATCTGCTTTGGCGTGCTGGCGAAGGTCGGGGCGTGGGTAAGTTTGTTCCCCTCTCTGCTCTGTAGCTGCCTGGTGTCATCCCTTCTCAGCTCATGCTGTTGTAATTCAGAATTCTTGGCATCTGCAAAATGCACATATGTTCCTGTCATTGACGAAGACACAAGTCGAACCTCAGAATGAGACTGACCTTCTTTGTTCATGTCTGCTGGTGACAACCATCCCCGGCGCGACCTTTCTCCTGCTTTCCGTGCCATGAAAAGCGTTTTTGCGCCACTACTGTTTGGTTGACCCCATCAAATCTCACCGTTTAAAAATTGTTCTATATGCAGACTGCGTCCTCGGCGGCATGACCACATTCCTCTTTGCCAACGTCTGCGTCTCTGGCTTCAAGGTGCGTCTGAGGAGCTCCCCGCGTCACATGCACAACTGTGCTGCATCACGTCTTATCATACGAGATTTGCAGGTTGGCCAAATCATCTCGTTCGATCTGACGGTTCTTCCTTTGTTCCTAGGTCATTAGCATTGACGGCTTTGCCCGCCGCAACCGTTTCATTCTGGCTGTCTCCCTGGGCCTGGGCCTGGGCGTAACGCTGGTGCCTGGCTGGGCGACAAACAACCTGTGGCCCATCACCGACGGCATGAGCACCGGCGTCCGCAGTCTGAGGTGAGTTTTGCAGGGCAGCCTCGCGACACAGATCTTGCCTGAGGACAGTCGTCTCGGATAACGAGTTTGTAAACATAACTGCAGCTCTGTGTGGTCCTACTCGTCGTCCCGTGCGCATGATAACTGAGGCTGACATGCTCGCTTGCTGTGCGTGCAGGGATTCGGTCATCCTGGTGCGAATGCCTTCCCCGCAGACCTCCCTTCTGTCCATATCGTTGGGCGCCTGCATCCAGCATCATGCAATGGTTGCAGCCGCATGGGCTCCCGTCCTACAGATGGCTCTGCATATCATTTAGCAGAGAGCGCACAAATCAACCTGCACAATCACCTGCTGGCCTCACGGCATGCTGCGGGTGTGCAGATCCTGTCCAACGGCTTCACCATTGGCTGCCTCACCGCCATTGCGCTGCACCTCATCCTGCCGGTGCGGCTGCTGATGTGTGCCAGCTCGCAGGCTCGATTGTTGTGCACCCCTCGATGTGACATCTGCAACGACATACCTCGGTTTGTACTTTGTGCCTCATGCCTGATTTTGGCGTTGCGACTGCAGCTCGAGGAGGGCGGCGAGGACAAATACGTGCACGCGGTGCCGCAAGGTGCGCTTCGCCCTTGTCGACTGCTCGGAATGCAGAGTTTCTGCTCCGACGTCAGCATGCTTATTGTCCGGTGACATGCCGCCGCATCCCTTTTTGCGCGTAAGCTTGGGCAACTGTGTTTGTTTTCAAGGTTTCGCTGACCACCTGCCGTCTACTGTGCTGTTGCCGCAGATCCGACGCGCCACGGCACGGCGGCGGACCGCGACGCGCTGGAGCACGGCGAGGTCAAGCACGGCTACGAGGGAACGCTGCCGCCGCACAAGCAGTCCATGCAGCACGATGCTGTCGACAACGGCCACGATGGGTACGACGACAGCGCCAAGGGCGGCGTCACGATGGTGTGAGCGGCGGAAATTCCAGGGTTTTCCGCAAGATATGGGATTATGTTGTTCTGGCAATGTGGGGCAGCGTGACACCGCAAGATTGGGGCATCGATGGAAGGGTGTTGTTCTGAACGCACCGCTTTGTTTGGTACCAAACTCATTGCAATTGCTTTAAATATCTCGGGCCAGGACACTTTCACCACAATCCTTCCCGCAGTGCTGGGGTGCATGCGGTCAGAGTGTCTTGTGGGTTGGTGTATTTGTGCGTCGTTTCGAGGGACTTGTCCGTCCTTCTCTTGCATGATTTGATTGGTTGGTGCTGCGCCGCTGGCCAGCCTTTTAGATACTACTGGACTGACAGCTCCAGTCGAGAGCTCCAGTCCAGTCGATTCTTTGTCTTGCAACGCCTTGATGCTTTTTCCGAGTTTCTTTACATTCCGCCTCTGACCCCACGATTCCAAAACTGCCTCATCCTGCCTGAGCTTGACTGCGAGTTCGAGTTTTCGCAACATCAATGTCAACCCTCTTGGAATGAATCAATGAAATGCTCACACCGGACTGGCAGTCCGGCGGCGCACAAAGACGCGGCCGCGCGGCGACAGCTTCCGCCACACCGCCCGACGCTGCAGCAGGCACACCGCCACAACAACCACCACAAACGCGCCCCACAGCAGCGCCGTCCGCCCCATACCCAGCACAACCAGAGCCCCTCCTCCAACCAAATCAGTGTTCCCGAGGTTGCCGCCTGCTGCTTCTGTTCTATCTGTCTGCGGCAGCGCTGCCGTCGCCGCTGCGCCGCGCCGCACCCCGCCGCCGTCATCCTCTGTGGAGCTGACCCGATCCAGCAGCTGCACCTCCGCCGCCGCCAGCGTCTCGTTCGCCGCCGCCGCCGCCTCCTCCGCCGGCAGCTGCTGCCCCGCGTCCACCCTGCGTCACGATGTCACGTTTATTTCGGTGTCAACTCTGATTTGTGATTGGTCCGAATGATGAACGGCAGGCAGCTGCAGTGCTCTGGCAGTCACAGCACGATTGGGCGGCAGGCGCAAACGCACGGCCGCTGCAGCCCTGATTCATGCTGTATTATGCTCCTGCAAGTGCCGAGAACAGCTGACAAATCGTGCAGCACTTACATGGCAGGGACAGCCTTGGCGACCGCCGGGTGCGTCGGCAGCAGCAGCACCAGGCGCAGGACGGCGGCGGTCCAGGTGTCCACCACGGCCGCCACATCCTCCGCGCTTGCCGGATTAAACATGCGGAAGCACTCGGTGTAGGCGGCGGCGGGATCGCCGTAGATCTCCCATGTGAAGGGCATCGGCACGTGCAGCTCCTCCCACATGTAATCCGTCGCCGTGCCGTGCGCCAGGTACCTGCAGGCCACACTGCGGTCCGTCCTGTTGTCTGTCCGTGAAGAAAGTCTCCACGGTTCGTGGACGCATCTGGGCATCCGCTCTCACACTTGATTCGTCGCTGAGCGGTGCGCCAGGTGCCAGCCGGGTGTGGTCCGTCTGATGTCCTTATGGCCATGTCTCAACTGTCTGCATCGATTCCCCAGAAGCCATGATCCATGATCCATGACAGGGCAACCCTCCGAGGTTGGGAGCATGCCTCAACAGTCGCTAGAAAGAAAGCAGTCAGTGGATAGACTACGATCAGGCCTGGGCTCACCCGACGGACTTGCCGCCAGAGCCCACAGCGCAGCGGCCGCCGCAGGCCGTCCGATTCAGCTCCTGCAGTATGGCCAGCGCCGCGGCCGGCCCCTCTCCTTCTGGCACCTGCAGCGGGCAACAGGTTAAAGATTTTGTCCTGGGCTCAGTTCAAACACCTGCGGGCAGGCGCCATCCCACGATCTGCACAGCTGAAGACCGCACGTGCACGCCCGCATGAGCTGCTGGCTACGAAATTGAGCATGCAGCTCCTGCTGAAGCCCGCCCCAGCGCTGCCAGCAAGAGCGTGCAGACGTTGCTTCGCACACTCTTCCGCACACTCTTCAGCGCTCTGTGGCTTCTCTTGTATGGAGCACATCTCAAAACCGCTTGGAGCGCTGCACACCTCGGCGCGGTGGTCGTACGGCAGGAAGAGCGCCTCCATGCCGCTGTGCACATTGACCCACGCGTGCGGCGCGAAGCCCGCTGCCAGCGCCCGCATCATCTCCGCCTCCGGCTCGCTGCGGGGCGGCAGGGGCAGGGCGACTCAGGAGGCGCTGGTCGTTGTGCAGGGCGCGGCAGCAGCTGGCTGCACGGCTGGATCTAGACCGTGTCAATACTCCGACACTGCAATGTGGGAGCGTGGGCGGCAGCGGAACTGATGCCCCAGTGCACCTGGTCTGATCCTTTCCTTTCACGTTCCTATCGTGGAGGGTAGGCACCTGAAGGGCTTTTCGCCGGGGAACTCCTCCTCAGGGTCGTAGTCCTTCTCCTTGAAGCCCCAGTGCACGCCCCAGTTGCGGTTGGTGTCCACACCGCGCCCGTTCTTGCGCAGGCAGGCCGCGCCCGCCTCCACCCGCTCCCGACCCCGCACATTTTCCATCGGCACAATCTGCGTGCGCCAACGTTGGCCTGTAACTGTGGACAATCAGCAAACCCTGGTTCGAAGAGTCAAAGCCCTGTCCCTGCGCTGGGCTTCCATTTGAGGTCGACTTGGGGGCCGGCACGCAGGAAATAGCCGCAAATTCTGTCTATGTGACAGCGCTGCCGTGCACGATTGCCTGTCGCGGGGCGTGGGTCGCGCTTCGCACAAGCTCGTGATCAAGCAGGGGCCGCCACACCTTGATGACGACCTGTGCTTGAGGCTGGTTCAGCTGTGCTCAGCAAATCGTGTTCTTGCATCGCATGGCAGGCGAGCTTCTTCAAAGTGTCATTACTTTGAGTACTCAACCGAGTGCTGATGCACTCCCGCACCTTCATGACGACGTGTTTGAGGCTGGCCAGCAGGCGCGCCGCAGGCACGTCCTGCAGCGCGCAGAACTTGACCAGCTCCGTGTCATGCGCCAGCAGCTGCAGCAGCTTGAGCGCCACCTCGTTGGTGATCAGCTCCCGCCCGTGCTGCCCGAAGTTCTGCAACGGAATGGAGGCGACGGCACGGCGTCAGCATCGGCTGCAGCTAACTTCGACAGCAGATTCAGTGAGCACGGTCAGCATGTGGTGCATACCGCTTGCAAAATTAGGTCGTGCACATGTTCTTCTTTGGCCCACCACGCGCTTATGTCGGCGAGGAGGGCGTGCGGTTCAGTTTGGAGCTCACCAGCAGCATGCGGATCTTGCTCTCGTCCTTGCCGGTTAGCCCGCCCGACTCCACAGTCACAACCGTGAGCTCGCCGGTGTAGTTGCCATCTGTCTTCGTCTCTGTCGTGATCTGTGTCAGTATGCACATCAAAGGTATGAGCGCTGATCGGGTGCATCAGCAGATTGCGCTCTTGGGAGCATGACATTGAGGTGCAGACGGCACCCCTGCAAGTACACCCACCGCCATGGCTGCAGGCTGCTGCTGCGTGCCGACGATGTCTCCCACGAGTTGGAAGATGGCATCTCTGTGCCGCGCCGCACCGTCAGTCAGTCAGGCAGGCCGGCCATGCGCCTGCATCTCTTGCTTTGGTGCGCCGTGGCAGATGGTTTGAGGACCTTCCAATCGTTGACTTTCGATGCCGTTGCCTTAATGCAAAAGCAGGCAGCTGCTCACTTGGTGTGATAGACGCTGTAGTCGGCCTCGGACGCACTGCGCGCAGCGCTGGCTGTGAAGCACTGCAACGCCAGCAGCACCGCACATCGGTATCGCATACGAGCCAGCGCATGTGCTTGCTACACTCCTCTAGCTCGTCCCGCTCGTTACAGCACGCAGCACGCTCGTGGAGTGGCCGATGCTTCGATCAATCTGCAATTTTGTACTGATTTGGATGGGCACGCCGAGCTCAGAGGCCGACCAAGACTTGCAGAGCGGCTTGAGTCAGCTTTCTGATGTCGACTGCGGACGAGGCTCGAACTGTCGGTGCAAATGCGAGCTGGGCCCGGCCAATGGCAATTTCGCAGTCACAAGTCATTTGCAGTTCGCACCTCAATTCGCCCAAGGCATGAGTGAAGCATGAGGCAGAAGAAGCACAAGAAGGTTCAGCGAACGCTGACATTCCTGAAGATCACCCACCACTTCCGGGAGCCTTACAAGGCAAGTGATGGCAGCCGCGCCATGGACACATGGCGGCGCCATGAAACATGCATGAGATGCACCGCCCGACCTGACCAAGCTGCCTTTCGACGCAGGTTGTGCTCGACGGCAACTTTATCAACGCGCTGCTGCAGACCAAGTGAGTCTGACACTCTCAGCCTTCTGCCGCCGCCCCACTTGCCGGCACATGCTCAGCCTCCCATGGTAATCCTGCTGATGGCTGGACCAAGCGTCATGAAACCCGCCCTGCTGCAGGTCGGACGCGCCAGAGTCGCTGGGAAGGCTGCTGAGCGCGCCGGTGAAGGTATACACCTCCCGATGCGTGCTGCGGGAGCTGCGGCAGCTAGGCCCCGACTTTGCAGGTGCATTTGATGATGTCGGATTTCTTGCAGGTGCATTTGGTGATGTCAGTAAAGCTGACATAATACTGCACGGTAGCCTCGCCCGATCACCATGACAGTCAGATGGATCTGCATCTGAGGTGGTGTCCTCGGAAATTCAGTTGACTAGATGCGTGGCTGTTGTGACGCGCAGATGCGCTGGCGGCGTCCGCCAACTACATGGTGCTGCACTGCGGCCATGAGGACAACCCCTGCGAGCCCTCGGAGTGCCTGGCAGACCTGATCGGTGAGATGCACAATGTTTTTCACCGTGCAAAGCTCCTCACAGCCGCCTCAGAAGCAGCTGTTGCGGCAGTGCTGGAGGTGGCTTCTTCGACCTGATGGTGCCATCGCTGGCTGTCACATGCTGTTTCTTTCCTGCTGTTTCACAAACCTTTCCCAATCTTTCTGCTTCTTTCCTGCTGCTTCACCAAGGGGAGAGACGCCTGACGGCCGTCGTGCTGCCGCGCGCAGGCGACAGCAACCCGGAGCACATGTTCGTCGCGACGCAGGACCGGGGCCTGCGGGCGCGCCTGATGCGGGTGCCCGGCTCCGCGGCGGTCTTCGCCTCCGTCAATGGCCTCCACCTGGAGGCGCCCAGCGAGGCGCAGAAGGCGAACGCTCGCGCCGGCGAGGCGCAGTCCATGACAGTGGCGCCGCACGAGCTGAAGGTGTGTGGTGTTGCTGCTGTGGCGGCGCTGCATGGGAATGTGATTGCATGAGGGGGCTGCCTTGCTGCGGCACGCAAGACGCTGGGACGCCAGGTGGCGTCTCGCCTGCGAGGCGGCTGCCAACAGTGAAGGGCAGAGAAGAGGCGACAGTTATGAGGATGGCAAGCGCTGGAACTGAAAAATTCAACTTGCATCAGTTTTTGTCCTGCAGTCGGAGGCGCTGGCGGCTGCGATGGAGGAGGCGAAGGGCAAAAAGGACAAGGGTATTTTCCGGCGCAAGAAGGCCAAGGGGCCCAATCCGCTGGCGGTGCGGCGGAAAAACGCGGACAAAAAGGGCGGCGGCAGTGCCGGCGCAGCGTCGCAAGCGCCGCACAGGAAGCGGGCGCGCAAGCGCGGCGGCAAGGAAGGCAGCGCCGGGGAGGCTGCGGGCTCGCAGCCGGCAACATGATGCATGTGTTCTTGGCGGCACATGCGGGGGGACTCCAGTCTGTCCAGTTTGTGAGGATGGACCGTCTGTTGTCGAAGTAGGAAGCCAGTAATTGATCATCCAGGATTCTGTTACAGTTCCTCGGGATGGCAAATCTGCAGGCCTGAGAGGCAAAGTTACCCAGCCACATGCATTCGGCTGTTGCTTGGCGAGAATAACTGGGCTGCAGAATCAGACATGCTATAGGGCAACGTGAGATACAGATTGGGAAAGGGTGCAACACAAGAAGCTAGACGCTGCACGGGTAGCCAGAGAGGCTGTCTCGCCTACTATTTAAGCACCTAAGCCCATCACTTCGCTCCGCTGGACCTGGCAGAACAAGTCATCACCAGAACAAGCCATCACCGCCTTAAACTGATACTGTGACTCTCTTGAAGTGACCTAGCGACGCATGCGTGACTTCAGAGCTACTGCCAGACCCACAGCCGAAGGACTGCCCACGACGACCGCGCGCGCTATTGGCGACACATTTCCCCGCCGCCCTTGCTGAAATCTCCGCTCCTGAATATCTGCTCGGAACGGGAGCGGACCACGGCGCTTTCTCCCGAAGCCGACACCCCCTACCCTGATTTTATTCCAACTCCTACCACTTCATAGGGATGGGCTGCGAGGCGGAGCGGCTGTCCTTGCCGCCGGTCTTCTTGAGCTCCCACACCGCCCACTCCATGCCGCTGCACGCGAGCGACCAGACGCCGGCTGCATACCCCTCGTGCTGCAACAGAAGGAATTTCGCCCGGTCAGCACTGGCCGCGGTTTACTGCGCACTCCCGACGCGGTCGGGCTGGCGCAACCGGAGCAGCATGGCTGAACCAAGAGTTTTGACCCGCTGTAAACCTAATACACAGGAAACCTGTCAGAAGACTCAGTTCGAAGCCCATGTGTCGTCAATCGCGCACCGGCAGGCCGCCAGTCTCGGGGGACCAGGAGCGGGGCCCCAGCTTCATGGCGACCACGCCGTCTATGGTTGCCGCGTACAGACTTTCGTCCGCCGCCACGATGGTCACCTGAATTGCCAGGCGCCAGGCAAGTGGGTAGGACCAGAGGCATGGCATTGAGGTCCAGAGGTGTGGGGATCGAGGCACTGACAGGCATGGTGATTGGTAGGTTCTTGTTGCCCCGGGAGGCAGAAACATGGCGTGATGGTGCTGGCAGATGCATGCGTGGTGGGAGGAAAGGCTTCCGTCTAGGTTTACTGCACCTCGGATCGGCAGTGCAGGCGGCTGCGCCGACGCAGCTGTATAAGGTCCAGGATGGCCGCCCGCAGCTGCTGCGGCGAGTTTGCTGCCTTGGCCTGCTTCCGCGCTGCTTTGGAGCCCTGCGAAGGTTTGTGGAAGGTGTGATGTGAAGGTGTGGTTCTGCGCAACCATGGAGTCTTGTGAAGGTTTGTCGGCAGTTCGATAGAGTCGTTGACAGGTTCGCCGCTGCTGTCGACTGCAGTGCGCGGCGACTGCAATCCGCAATTCCATTACCGCAATCTCAGGCGTGCCAGGCGGAGACGCTGAGGCAGCCGACACACGTCTTCCTGCCCTGCATCTCGCACCGACCGCAAGGTTCGCAGGTCGGAAGGCGGCAATAACACCTCACCTTGGCAGGGCCGGCGCTCGCGACAGAGTCGCCGCTGCCGACGCGCTCCATGACATTGAGGCTGCCGCTGCCGGCATTGCCGATGGTGCCGCTGTGCGCGTGCCCAATGCCGCCGCTGGGCTGCGAGGTGATGCTTTCCCGGCCGAACTGCGGCTGCAGCGGGGACTGCACGCAACAGATTTTGGCTCAGGGTTCTGTGCAACAGACAATGCCGTGGGCCAGTCAGCCCATGCAGTCTGGGTCAGTTGTTTCCTGTCACATGCAATCAGCTGAGTCAGAGTGAGATACGAAGATCCCAGCAACTTCATCAGGCTGCGCATCTGCACTGGCCTTTTGCACTGTTGAGCGTCGCTAGTTCGCGGAATCCATATCGGCATCCATATCGGCAGCATGCCCCTTGAGCGACCCAGCGCTGAGCAGGCGCTTCAAGAGCCGCAGACGCCGGTGGCGCGCCAAAGTAATGTGTGATCCCTTTCCCGCCATCCCCCTCCAATTTTGCTGCAATGCACCTTAATGGAGCTGGCGCTGAGCAGGCGCTTCAGAAGCTCAGCGCGAGGGTGCAAGGCTCGCATTCATTCCTCTGTCGTGCGCACCTTGAGCGACCCGGCACTGAGCAGGCGTTTCAAAGAGCCCCAGACGCCGGTGGCGCGTCGGGCGCCGTCCTGGAACAGGTGGTCGTAGAAGATGCAGGGCGTGCCCGGGTGCGTCAGAATGTACACGTAGCCCTGTACCAGGTGGCCCGCCGGGAAGGGCCAGTGCCCCTGCGTCGAGCCTGCAGCAGGCAGATACAGAACCGCTCAGGCTGAAGCGCGCAGCGGATATCGCTCGATGTTGCAGTTAGGGCGGGCGCTTGTCATGCGGGGGAACAGTCCTTGTAAACCAGAGATTGGTGTGTGTGTG
>JAABUL010004333.1_pt1 | contig 19181 bp, 24 predicted proteins | sample 5559151 | NCBI WGS metagenome assembly JAABUL01 (sample SAMN10711876, study PRJNA513368) | rock metagenome | isolation source: Antarctica rocks | place: Antarctica: Victoria Land, Pudding Butte sud | reverse complement strand
CGAAACACCCACCACAGAGCTGTTGAAATTCGTTACACCTAATGAGACGTTCTACGTGAGGAACCATATGTGGGTGCCCGAGACCTCGCTCAAAGGTCACACCATCACCATCGAGCTTCCCAATGGCGAAGAGAGAATATATACAATTCAAGACCTCAAAGACAATTTCCAAGAAGTGAGTATCACAGCAACGCTTCAATGCTCTGGCAACCGCCGCAAGCATATGACTGAAGAGTCTCGCTCAGCTGACGGTCTGCCATGGTCTGTCGGCGGCATATCCAACGCCGTCTGGACCGGGGTCCGTCTCCGGGACATTTTAAAAGATACCGGCTTCCCCATCGACGACCTCCCAGACGATGCGAAGCACGCGCAATTCGTGGGCGCCGAAGCATACGGTGCTTCCATTCCCATTGATAAAGCTGTGGATAAGCGCGGCGACGTCCTGCTCGCTTATCAAATGAATGGTCAATCTCTACCCCATGATCATGGGTTTCCGGTGAGAGTGATTGTGCCGGGTACTGTGGCTGCAAGGAGTGTGAAGTGGGTTAATCGTGTGGTGGTGAGCGAGGAGGAAAGTCCAAGTCAATGGCAGCAGAGAGATTACAAATGCTTTGGCCCCAATGTGGGCGGCAATCCGGATTGGAGTACCGCTCCTGCTATCCAAGATATGCCCGTCCAGAGCGCCATCACGTCTCTGCGCGACATCTCCAGCCAGTTTACGCAGGAACGCGACCTGCTCCAAGTCAATGAGCGAGAAGAGGATGTTGTGGCTGTGGAAGGCTACGCATTTGCAGGCGGCGGACGCAGCATTGTGCGCGTAGATCTCAGCACTGATGGAGGTCGATCCTGGCATCAAGCGGAATTGCTGAAAGACTTAGATGAAGGCGAGGGAGGACACAAAGCATGGGCATGGACGAGGTGGCGTTCTGTCGTCCCAAGACATATGGCTGGTGGGTGTTTTGTAGTCAAAGCGGTGGATGAGGCGTATAATACGCAGCCGGGCGAGTATGAACCTTGCTATAACTTTAGGGGGAATTTGACAAGCTCGTGGCATAAGGTTACGTATGAACCAAGCGCGGGCAGTGAAGCATAATTGAGCGTCGGTGAATGGAAGTCACCTGTGTACAATTAGGTTTGTGTCACCATGATCAGATGGGATCCATGGTCGTTTGGACAATGTGACACCCTGAGCTACCTTGGAGACTGGCTACATCTGAGCCTCACATCATTGACCATTGGAATCCACATTGAGGCCACCCCTCTTTGTCACAAGGCCTTTGGCCAAGCACCTTGCGCCTTATACACCAGGATCGAGTTCGAAAACATACATCAACCCATATAGCGTCGGCCCACAGTGTCATCCTCGCAACTGCCGTGCTGCAGACACCAGGGACAAATCGTCAATTGCCAGAACAGGACCAAGACAAGCACATTGCAAGCAGCTAAGCAACGTCCGGATCGTAAGGAGGGTTAAGCATTGAGACCCTTGCGCTAGGTTCACCGGAACATCGCAGCACGGATTTCTCAATGAAAATGTGTGGCCTAGACCCTGGTTACCACCCGCCTGAGCGAGCAAATTTGAGTAATATGACATGTATATCTCACACCAGGGACAAATCTCAAGTAATGCGAATGACTAAGACAGATTGATCACAGCATACGGACACGTGACGTATTTCATAACATGTTACGTATCCCATATCTTGGGCGCGTCCTCATGTCAAGAGCATGTGGAGTTTCGAATGGGCAATGCCTTAATATCACGAGCGACGTGCCTGTCATTTTTCCACACGATTTGGAGCAGCCGTTGGTAAGATCTGGAACACTCTAGCTACTGGAGACAACCATTGTTTACAATGTGACTAGCAAAGTACACGCTGTTACGGTATGTAATCACCACTTCCGGCTTGCAGCAGGACCAGTTCCGATGGAATTACGAGTTTTCCGGGCTTGGCGATGTAGCCGCATGAGCCTTTCTACGCACCTTGATGCAAGCAGACACAGAAGGAATGTTCGCATCCCCAAATACAGTGCTTGGGGGCCGATCGTCGATGGACTGTATATCTTGATTGAGGGTAATGTAAGCGATCATGAGTCTCATGTTCTGAACGGCGAACCAGCGCCCGGGACTGCATGCCATTAGTATCGCCACATGCCTTGGTCACGATCAAATCATGGTGTTCGAACAGCTGCGAGTGGCGGCGACTCACCAGGCGTAACGTCCATAACTCCAACCTAGAAACGTATCGCTGATCTCTGTCGCGTCGAGCTTCTGCTGGCCCTCTGCACTCTTGGACCGCATCCTCACGAAACGAAAGGGATCGTACTCGAACGGCTCATCATAGAACCTCTTGTCCATATGCACTGCTTCAACGGGTACGCCTACCCAGGTGCCTCGAGCGATAGAGTACAGTTTGGTAGCGTCACACCATCTTCGGCGACTACTGCTCGTAGTAGGCCGCGGACCTGTATGGAGCTGAGTCGGATGCTTTTCCGTATGACGCTGTTGGTGAGCATCTTATTCTTCAAGGCTGCAGGATCCGCCCAATGCGTTTCAGAATTGAATGCATTGGCTGCCTCGGAGCGCAACAGCGCGTACAAATCGAGCGATTCAGGTGTGCTTAAGATGTCCAGGACGAGATTTCCGCCGACTAGTGCAATCGAAGTAAGCGTTGGGAACGACTGGGGAGTATGGAGATCAGTAGAGGACTCAGGTGTCTTCATGGATCAAGATACAGAACCTACAAGAACTAGGAGCTGATCAGCAACGTATTGGGCATCGTTGCGATAGGCATTGTGCCTGTCTTTCACGATGGCTCTTATGCTCTGCATGAGGAAGTCATGCGGCACGTTCTCCAGCGCAGCCTCGTCGCCTACTTTTTCGTCCGCCACTTCTTGCATGCATCTTCTGATTACAGGTGTAAGGACTCTTGTGGCCCTTGTCCTGCAGATACGAAAAGGTAGCATGAGCAGCACACCAACAACGGGACGAATGAGTCTCAGTATCGAGAGCTTTTGACACTCAATTTATGTACAGATTATGATGTTATCCAAACAAGCTATATGCATAACTCTCAAAGGGCGACGGTGCCTTCTCTACATTCCGCCGCACCCTCCTATTTACATCAACATTGCTGAAACTGCCGCGGCTCCTGGTCGGCTCTATATCAGACTGGACTCTGTTCGGGGCTTCAACTTTGCTAAAGCTGTTGGGGGCTTCAACACTATCAAAGCTGTTGAGGCTTCTACTACGTCGTAGCTCTACCATCTTTCCCTCATCTGCTTTTGCTTGTCGCTTCCTTTCTTTTTTCTTGTAGCAGATGGGTGGAGGTGTTAATGATGTGTTGTCGAAGACGTCGAATTTGAAATCGATGGTTGTGGGTGATGAGGGTGTGATGATTATTTTTGGGATTTGACTTTTTACAGAAGGGGTTTTGGTTGTGTGAGCTTCTAGCTCAATATGGCTCAATGGGGCCACGCTATTTGCAATTATTCGGTCATGGTTCGCATGGTCAGGCATCGACTCGCGATGCCTCAACCTGTTCACATAGCTTGCAAGGACTGATGCTCGCTGGCCATGGCTATATGCATGGGTGGGCGATACCGTGGCGGAGGCTATTGCTGTTTGTGACTTTGCTGTACGTCGCTGGCGATCAATGTGTTTAGGGCGAACGGTATATTTCCTTGTGCTATGCGATCTCGAAGGGTCCATAAGGACACCTCTGTATCCTTGCTCGTCTTCTGGAACAAAATGTTCGATATCATAATGCGGTTCTAGACCTGCCGCCCCAGTCGTGAGATCATTATTCATATACTTCGTTTCGTTGGCCTGGAATGATTCCAAGCCCGGTATGAGGGGCACAAAATGGCCAGGAATTGCCTTGGCAATGCCTTTCAGACTCTTTTTGGGCGCCTTCTTGGTAAGGGTTCGACGATTTGAAGCTTCTCGGGTGGCCATGGCTGATGCGGGTTGGCGTTTTATATCTTGCAGCTGTACAAATCTTGTGCCTCCGTTTTTCATGTCCTAGGTCAGCCTGCTGCACCTTTCGAGTCGTGGTATCTCTGCTTTGGCGCGGAGAGATGCTAAAGTTGGATTGAGAGGGGCGAGGGATCTTTACAATAGAGGGTGCTTGGTCTTGTCCAACAAAGGATGACGCAGAATTGGGCTGTGGCATTGTTGAGAGGAAACAATGTTAGTGTGGTGCGACAATGGTGAAAGGAACAAGGAGAGGTGTTCTTGAGCGGCTGAAGCTGCCTTTGTTGACGATAATGACATTTGTTCGCGGCCGTCTGAAGGGTGTAGTCAGAGCTTGTTCCTGATACTCGGCCTGTTGTCTACTCTGTTTTGCTCGATCGAGTTGATTCGTGTAGCGCATACATCGCTTCTGAGACGAGGAGACATGATTACTCAATGGTTGAGCTACTAGAACATCTGACTGGATGTACAATCAGTGGACTCTTACAATGATCATGCTTTCGCTGTTTTGACGTGCTCTTAAGTATCGTAGCGGCCTTGTTAGATTGCCTGCCTTTTCTTGGCTTTTAACGACACCTTTGAAGAGTAAAAACTTGGGGGAGCAAAGCGAATGATATCCATCCCGGAGCTAGGCAAGACACCTCCATCCCACATGATTTACATCAGTGGTCTCTATGGGCAACAGATCTTCAGTAGGTGACGTTTTGACTGTTGAGAAACCTGCCTTGTGGATCTTGTACAACGCTATCTCTACCTAGTGAGTATCATTAGGGATGCTTGAAATGGAAAATATCTAATTTGCTTTCCACACCTAATGCATGGTAGCCTGAATGAAGTTATCTGTAGCCCAGAACGCTTATGAGGGAATCTTTCACACTATTGTTTGTCATGCAACGATCTGTACCAGTTCTTGAATCAAAAAAATTGATGGATCTTGACCCTCTGATTTGAAAACAAGAGTGAGTATCCAAACTCATTTTGATGGATGTACAGATGAAGAGCTTTCGCCGAGCTATTCTCTGCCGCGCTACCCGCGCTTAGCGTCTCTTCTGATCTAGCTTTTGATTGGACCGAATTTTCTCCTTACAGGTGTAGAGGTTCTTTGCAAATCGAGAAATGGCGACGAATTCTATGTGAGTCAGGTTCATACAGACTCTCATGTCCGAGATATGGGCTAACGCAGCACAGTAAATTACTTACTGGCAACAGGTTCGTCTAGCGATACATCCGAAAAAGATGAAGCCAGAAAGGATGAAACCAAATTGACAAATAACTTGACTGCAGTCACCCAGAACTAGCCACGCTTGTTGCTCGCCAGTATGTATTCAAGCAAGCATTATATGGACATGCAATTAATCTCCATGCAGCTTAGGAATCGAATTGGTACGCTGTCGCTTGCTCGAGCTTCCGCCAGTCCTACTAATAGCGTATACTGAAGGCAAGGATCGTAGTAGATCAGTACGGATTCCATTGTTCTCATCTCTGATCTGATATTGGGAAGCTAATTGTTGGAAATCTAGGTCGAGTAATCATGAGTGAGAATATCCGACTCCGGTACCGGGTGACTGAGCTCAGCACTGCAATTTAGGATCTCCTTGACGATCGGAGAGAGTGTTCGAGATGAGGACGTTTTTGTATGCATAGCAAAAATAATGTCGTATCTGAGATCTGATAGACCCTTCAGGTATTGCAGTCGCCAGCGCCAGGCGACGTCAATGATGGTTTGATGGTCATTCGCAGTTATTGTGCTTCTTCCTCTTCCGCGTGCTGATCCGGACCAGGAGCTCCTTATAATGATAAGAGCGTGCAAAGACTCCTCGGCCCGACGAATTACCGCTGTGATGTATGTTGACCGCTTTCTCAAGAGGAGACGTGCTAACACGACAGTTGATAGGCCTCAATATCCATACGCGAGGTAAATCCTCCACTCAAGCGTCTATTACCTGTGACCTGAGAAGATTCGTCCACCGTAGACAAGACAAGAAAGATAGATCGAGAGCGCCGATTACAGGTATGTAATCTAGGATACTTGACTGCCATGATGCCTGACGGATCTTCTATGCAGCGAAACTCGTAGCTCGAATGTTGGAGACCGCTGTCAGTCCCGCCAAAATTCTCATGCTATTCTTGGACCATCTTATTGACCAATTCTGTCAAGGGCGTAAATCACGTTATCACAATGGACCTGCACAATGCTTCGATACAAGGTCCGCTTTTCCGCTTTGCGTTCAATGTTGTGCCACCGTCTAATCGAATTGTGTAGGATTCTTCTCAGTGCCTGTCGATAATTTGGTTAGTCATTACTACTCTTGCCATAGCTAGGCTTGCCCCTGGAGATGCTAAAGAAGTACAGTACGCCGAGCCCAGCACCCTAAGGTGGATCAAAGAAAATTGCACAGTCTCGAACGCCGTAATCGTCAGCCCCGATGATGGAGGCGTAAAGCGGTACTCCTGCCCACCTTCCATGCGGATGCTCCTCATACGAGACAAACTTGCTGACCACCTGCACCCATATCCAGCGTTACTTCCGTAGCAGACAGTCTCGACCTTCCCTTCGCCATCATCCAGTTCGTACTCCAACAGCCTCTTCCTCATTCCTCACTGACTTTACCCAAGCAAGGAGCGCAAACGACCCGGCGAAATCGCCCGCATGACGCTCACAGGCGAAGTTAAAGACAAGATCGCCATCCTCATCGACGACATGGCCGACACGTGCGGGACCTTGTGCACAGCTGCCGAGAAACTTGTCGCCGGTGGTGCAGCCGAGGTATTTAGCATCGTCACACATGGGATTCTGAGTGGAGACGCGATCTCGAAGCTGGAAAATTGCAAGGCGTTGAGTAAAGTTGTGGTCACGAATACGGTTCCGCTGCAAGGGAGTGCAAAAGTGTGCGAGAAGATTGAGGTTGTGGATATTAGTCCGACTTTGGCTGGTGAGTAGCCCTTTCTTTGGATGTTTGAGGCTTTGGGGAGATTGCTGATGGGGTATTGGCAGAGGCTTGTAGGAGGACTCATAATGGAGAGAGTGTGTCTTTCCTTTTTAGCCATGCTCCATAAGTAAAGGCGGAAATGCTTGGAGCGTTATAGAGATGCAGAAAATTGGGTAAGCAGTGGGGACTGTACAAGAATTGCAACGTTGGATTGAGAACACCGCGCGTCTGGAGTAATGAAGGGGACTTATCAGGTACAGTGTGGTTGGTAAATTGGTGAAAAGAGGGGGTTGAACGTCCTGTACTTTCATAATGTATGGTAGTGGCCCTGTTATGGTCGACCTCAAAGCAATCTGCCAGCTCCTGCGACGTTGATCAAGATTTGGACAGGCATGAATACTTCATCGTGCTTGCGGCTAATCTATCAAGTCGGTAGTACATGCGTGAAGCAGCAGAACCAGCTATATCAACGCACGCGTGTGCTGAGCCCTCACCATACCTTCCAGTGGGCATAGACTGCAACCATGAAGCATGTCGCCTCCAACCCGACCCTTGTTCGCTCCCTGATATGCATTCCACAGTCTACTTCCTCATCGATGACGCACGACGCTCTGCATGTGTGTTAGCCATCATCACACCAACGAAGCGCACCAGATCCAGCTTACTCCTCAGTTCGGTCTTCTTTGCCTTCTCTTCATTGACACGCTTCGCAAGGATTGACGCATATTCGTTCTGTGACAGCCCGACGTTAGCCTTTGTACCACGTCGAAGTGCAACATAGATGTAGACATACCGCAGCATCTTTGGAAGCCTCAGCTTGACGACGCTTAAGTGCCATTCGGTGACGCTTGTGCTGTAGGCGCTGAGGAGTGACCAGACGCTGAATACGAGGAGCTTTGGTATATGGTTTCTTCCCCTCGCCCTTAGGCTGCACCTCACGACGGATGACGAACTTGCGGACCTGTCACACATCCCCACTATCAGCAATACTCCCCCAAGATCCACCCAGGTTTCTGCCAGCCTCAACAGGACTCACATCATCATCCTTGGTCAACCCAAAGAACTTCCTAATCTTCGTCGCCCGTTTCGGCCCCAACCGCTTCGGGTGTACCTGATCCGTCAAACCTGGCAGCTCCTCATCTCCCTGCTTCACAATTGACAACGCAAGCACCGCCAAATCCATAGCCACAATGCACCCCCTCACACTCTTCCTCTTTCTCTCTCCTGTCCTCCTCGGGCGATAACAGCTGTGCCCCGCTGACAACAGCAAGCGAACACGAGTAGGATGCATAATTCCCTGCTTCATGGGGAAGCCTTGCTTATCGTTACCCCCGGTGATCTTGAAGACGTAGCCTTTGAATTCATTGCCCAGGGCGTCACCGGCAACTTCGGCGCCCATTCGCTTGTCCATGAAGGCGCGGAGTTTGCGCTCATCTTCGATTTCGATAAGCTTTTGCGTGCCGTTGGCAGGGTAGGATATGTTGAGCTTCATGGCGACGGTGGGGGGTGGTTTCCGTCGTGATGATGAATGTTGCGTGGGCTCGAAGTTGAAACATTTCGCCTAGACGGATTCGTGTGCGAGCTAATGGTGGAAGCGCTAACCGTATCTATTTTAGTCGTGACCGCAAGGCTGATTGGTATGCAAGAGATTAATGCTCAACGACATTGACCTATCGTCTTCCAATTTCTGACACGTGTAGCGACTATGCTTCTCCCATTAGTGAGCGATCGGATTCGGCAAGATGACTTTGTTCAAGGACTTCGTGATATTGCCCTCACCCAAACCGTTCTATCAAAATCTTGGCACTGATTCTCAGGCCTTCCAAGAACCACAGTCCTTACTACTTGAATGGTCAAATCATGTGTCATTCAAAAGATCTTAACCAAGCCGCTCTCTTATCCCCTTGCATGGTTTGATATGCTGCGGCCGCATTCCTCAGCGTTTTGTCGTACCATAAAATCATCATCTTACCAACGGCTGGAAACTATATCTCTTTTACCCAATCCTCATCTTCAAAATGAACCCATCTTCTCTTTCCATGATATCTTTCCCTCCTCTTTGCCCCTGCGATTTCCACACGTACCACAAAGATTTTCCAACCACCCGATATGGGTCCCGGCAACGACAATAACGGGGACATCATTCCCACACTCTTGCGCACTTACGTTCCTTCCATCGCTTGCACCCTCATCAATAGTATATACAGCTGCATCATGCCCCAACAACAGCGTGACGATTCACTCGGCCAACAAGAAGAAGGGAGAATACAACAGGGATGCTACCCCTGGGATGATGAATACAGCGACGACGAAGACGATGAAGGGGATTCATCTACTGGCATCAATCGCGGGCTTACAGGGGAAAGGTGCTGCGAAAAAGGATCTGGCACAATTGGGGAATGCAAGGGGTAAAAAGAAAAACCGATGCTAAACGACCTGCTGATTTCGTCGGTCTCCGGATTGATCGGCGCCCCTACAACTTCAACCACATCTGAAGATTCTTTAAAGCACCTATGATGGGTAGTAACACTGACATACAGCGAACGCCGCATATATTACGAATCTGCGGCTACAGGGTTGTTTCTTGGCAAACACATTTGGCCCGATACAGTTTGCTGAATACATCCTCAAATTGTTCACAATTCGAGCAGAAATAAAAGATGAATTTGTTACACTATGGTACCGACGCCGTTCGGAATCGAATCCAATTCAATCGCAATGCACTACCCGACTACACGAGCTTGTAATCAGAAAAGAAGGTCGAAATTTTGCTGCATTTGAAGGAGATCTCGTTCTACGTATAGACAGACCCTTGGAACTTCCGACTCAGAATCGTTTACCCGCCCCTCTGCCTATGCATCGCTACTCTATGACCGATTTCGAAAATGTTAGTGCTCTCTTCCCACCTTTAATACCAAGGCGATAACCATCATCCCCACCCCAACAAAACCGACGCCCAACCCTTGGCGTTGGTGGCGCCATACTATACAAGTGGAGTATCTCTACACTAACGGCTCAGAACTCTTCCATAATGATCTCCAACTGTCTTTCAATCCCACGCCCTCCAACCTACCCACCATCCCTACGCTCATGCACCACTTAAAAAACCATCACCACCCACCATGCCTACCCCTAACCTCCCACAATGGCACATCGATCCCAAATCTGGCAACAAAGATAGATGTACCGCCCTCCTCATCCTCATCATCCTCTTCCTCTGCGCACTCCTATTCGGTGCTTCCTTTGAGAAAATATGCCGCCGAACCGAAAGTCGCATGCGCCAATCAGATGAACGGCAGGCATTGCGTACATGGTCTGACGCTGATCCGCGGAGGAAGATGGCTTCGGATGAGGAAAAAGTGGTAGGGAGCGAATATGATGGGAGAGTGGATGAATGGGGACTCTTTCCTGAGAAAGCTGCGGAGGCTGGAGACGGGGATGGTGGAGACGGGAGGGGGGTGTGCAAGGAGTTTGGGACGAGTTATGGGACGTTTGGTTTGTGAAGAAGGGTTCGGTTTGGTGCAATTGGATTGCAAACCATCGCAGTGTGAGGCAGGACATGGTAGCAAGGCCGGGTGTAGATTGTATTGAATATGGCAATTAGGGGGGGATAAAGGGAATATTGGAACGCTACTCACTATGATAATCCTTATCGAGATTTTCTAACATACAGACATCGAGGACTCCCTCGGAGGCACTCATTCTGACCGAAGCCGGCCGGGTTTGTCAGCGAAGTGCTCAAATAAGGATAGAGTTGTGTTTACAGAAGGTGACATGTAAACTTGGTGAATGAGCGGTTTCGTGCAAGGCGAGTGTCGACACACAAGTCAGCTTGTGAACGAAATTAAGTATATCATTCTGCGCACCTGCACGCCTGACTGACATGACAGGATATGCTGGAAGTTCCAGTCCACTCACTATAGCATGAGTTACCTTCTCGCTATCGTCGACGTAGGTGAGGATTGACGGGGTTTTAGGGGGTTTCAAATCGATAGCCTAAGTCAAATACCATTGGGAGGCAAAGCCATCGTCCCTTTCAACCCACGCCACCTCTCGACACAGCTGCACAGTGTTCATACCAACCAGCTCTGGACGACAGCAGCCCAACATCAGGCTCTTCGACCATAGCTCCTCGCAAGCACATAATTCCAACCACCAGTATTCACACAGCACCAAGACGTAACCCGCAGTGATATATCCACAGCCTCAGAAGCAAAGCACTGGTTGGTCTCTTTCAAATAATCACAATAATGGACAACACTAATGCCGACAATGGAGTAAGAGTCATCTCCGTCACGAGCGACTGGGTCGCTACCGCACTTGGCCTCGAGTTCTCCGCCCGCCTTGCCATTGTCGCCAGCAGCAAGTGCGTAGCCACCCCACCCGATATCGCTCGAGCCAGTGTTATCCGCCTGATGGCGTTTGGTGTGTGACTTGGCGCTAAGGGCACGATTAAAAATCCGAAGATAACCACAGCGACTGCCGTTGGAAAAAAGGTTCACTAAGGCACATATGATTAGTGCCTCGCCTGTCTAGCGTCCAGCATTGTCATCGTTTCCCTACCATATCAGGCTTTGCGGCAAGCGCAGACTCCCGAGGAAAGAGCGGTCGGTATAGAGTGACTTATGGACTGGTTTTGTAATGCACGAGGCATCATCAGATCCTGGGCTTCGTAGCACATGATGCGGCTGTCGTCCCCACATTGGGTCCATATCTCGTGGCAGAATGCGAAGAAGAGTAAAGAATTAGACTGACATTGCGCTGGTGATGCAGGCGACTGGCGAGGCCTAAAATAGAAAACTACCGAATAATTTCTGTTCCCTCCTTATCAATACCCTCCAAACTCTCCAGGATATCACTGCCCCCCAATAATCCCATGTGCATCCCTGTAGACCTACTGGCTCCACTCCACACCTCATGGAACTTGACCGACTCATCTGAGCAAGCAACAACAATGCAGCCTTCTTCTTTCGTCCTCGAATACCATGTTTGGCCCATGCTCGTGGTCTCCCCAGGTCCGCCTGGATATGATATGGCGTAGAGAGCGCGCAATTCATTGCTCCAAGGTATTGCCACGATCTGCCTGCACTCAGGCCAGGAGAAGACAGCAACACGGTACGGATGGTCAGGCTGAGCGTAGCCGAAGGTGGCCGCAATCTCTCGACGGGTGGTGGACCAGATCAGAGCTGTGACCTGAGCATGCACGTTGATAGTCGCAAGACAAGCACCCGAGAAAGTATGGTAGAAATGGATCGCTCGGTCGTTGGAGCCTCCGCCCGTTGCAATCAATCCACGCTGCCAGGGACAGAATGCGACCGCTTTGATGGCTGCACTATGAATCCACTTATGCTTCTGCCTACCTTCGCCTATAAGCAAGGAGCTATGCTGCCCTGGGATGACACGGCTGCGCGTAGTTTGAACTCCATTGGCCACGATGCCCATGAGCTCGGAATGCGTGCGTGTCCTTGCAATGAAATTAGGCAAGCCGAAACCACCAAGAAGCGTTTGGAGTGGACTCCTGTAAACAGCGCTAGCATCCTGGGGAGCATCTGGTGGAGCAAGAATACTTTTGACCTCAAATAGACAGCAGGCATTATCATTCGCGCCTGTAGCGAAGTAGTCTCCATCAGGTGACCAAGCCAGTCCGCAGATTTGTTGACCATGTACAGTTATTTTAGCCAACAAAGTCATAGCACCAGTCCACCCATGTATATCTACCTGCTGTTTGCTCATCCATTCAATGGCATAATAGTAAACGTGACCGACTTCGTCACCAACAAGAAGTTCCTCGGTTGACATCATACAGCCAAATCTTTCAGATGGCCTGCGGGTTGTGACTGGTTTGAAGGCCACGCATGCTATGGCGCAAGGTTGCTGTGACTGGAATCTAATATCTTCGGGATCATGAAGACTCCAGAGACTGATCTGCCCAGAACTTCGCCCGATTGCAAGGATGCTGTGACTGCCTTCGATTGACGAGAACGACACTGATGTAACGTAAGTAGAGTGCCGAGCGCTTTGATCGTCCGGCGGATATCTGACCCCAAAAGCCTCTGACCAAAGGTACACTCTATTAGCAAGACCAACCGCTAAGACTCGAGCACTATGACAATAAGCAAGGACCGAGCAGTAGTAGTCATCTCGAAGGCTCGGAGCATCCAATACCGTACAGTCAAGTCAGTTGATAGCCAAAACAGGTTGCAAAAGGAAGACATATCTGAAAGGAGTTGTTGGCACTACCCTGGGCTCAGTCTTATGGTTTGTTTTCGCGGCTGTATCATAGGATCGTCAGCCGGGCCGTTGAGGCTGTGCACAAAGAAGAGCTCATGCGTGTTCTAATCGACTTTCAAGCCTGTCCGAGGGCACTCACGGGAACCCGAGCTTTCCTGTACCCAGTCGCCATATTTCCAACGAGTCCGGGGCTCCACATACTGGTGCTTCCGCTTGACCCCAATAATACTGGTGCTGACACTTCTTGGTGATGGAGAAGAGCGAGAAATGTCCAATACTCTAGCAGTCCGGTCAATTTCCAGGGCGGCTGCTAGCCTAGCTTCCATGCGGTCCATATCCTGGTCTGACGTATCATCATCGAAGAATTGAGACACATACATTGGTGCATTGGAGCCGCCGCTGATGAATCCTCCACGTCCATTTGAAACACTGCGAATTGGACCCGAATGCTGGGCTAGACTAGTCCCACTGATGTTCCAGACTGCTCCGGCGCTAGAAAGCCTGTTCTGAACCGTAAAAGGGTCCCCAGGAACAGCGGTCACGTTGGTGGTCCCGATGGGTCGAGGAGGCCGAGGATAAATTGGAGGAGTAGGTCCATTGGGTGTGGCGATCATTCCGTGCCTGATCCGCGGTAAGGTAAGAGGGCCAAAAGGATCTGGAGAAGCTGAGATATGACGTAAAAGTTTCTCCGGGACGGAAAGCTGATGGGGTGATTTACTCAAGCGGTAGGTCTTCGCAGGTTCCTGAGGTGAGTTTCTGTTGGATATGTATCGATCTGGAGACATAGAACGCGAGGGTGTCAAAGGCTGGATCCCAGCACTGGCCCATCTGCGACTTGGTGTGCAAGGAACCTCATAATTAGTACTCGTGGAGAACTTGAGTGCAGGGAGAGGTATTGGGCTGAGAGGAAAAGGGAAAGCATCAATAGCCTCAGAGACATTGCTCTCTGGATGGCTTGCATGTGGGGATTCCCCTCTTTCAGAGCCAGGTGGTGTAGGATAAGCGTCTTCCACATTGCTCAGTCCAGATGATGGTGTTGAAAGGAGAAAGTCATCGCATTCAGATGTACGCGAAACCGACGACGCTGCGTTTTCCAAGCTGGAATCGGACGTTGGGAACGAGCTGCGAGCATTGTGACTGATGTCACTGAGCGGAAAAGAAGAGGCAGCACGACGGGGCTGTTGAAGACCCTTCCGCTTGCGAGCTTGTGATGAAGAATATTCCGGCGGCGGTGGACATCGAAGTTCTATGGCCGATGCAGCATGAAACAATTGACGTTTGCTGTCTGCTCTAGCATGAAGTTCGTGCACGGGAGAGAGAGCACTGTCGTCTGCAGAGGCGGACACGAAACGGGGCATTGCACTGAAAAGAGAAAGTAATTGTAATGAACGTTTGAGCGAGTGAATGGGTATTTTCCCGGCAGCCTCCAAAGCTATATGTACCTGTAATGCATGTTAGTAATGAGCGGAGCAATCTCATGCACGAAGCTGATGTTTGTCGATGAAATGATGGAGGAGAGAAGGCGGAGAAGTGGCGGAGGATATATGCCAAGACATTGAGTGTAGGACTCGTCCTCTATCTAAAACTGCAGGCATCTAGTCGCAGCTTCCTCATCGAAGTGTCAATGTCTGTATAGAACAGCGTCAGACCGAAAGAGATCGGCAGATAATGAGCGTATGTGGGTTGCGACTCTATAGCTTTGAGGCCGCTAATCGAACAATCTGAAGCATGGGGTTCCCAGAGGCAGCGGCGAAAGGCCGGCAACTCATCAGGACCGAAGACGAGAAATAGAGAGAATCAGCGACTACAAAGGGCTCGTGAATTCCGTCAACGCTCGGGTAAATGGGTCATCGCGATCGTGAAACCTCTCACTGACGTATACACAGATCCAGGAGCGTCAGTACAGCGTAGAGATGCTCGAACTGACGTCAAAACTGCTGACATGGAATCCCGAGTACTATACCATCTGGAACCACCGTCGCCTTATTCTCCAGTACCTTCTACCTAAAGAATACGAGAAACGTCAAGATCGTGTTGCAGCTGATAGAGCAATAACCACTCGTATCGCGGACGATCTTGCTTTCCTTTTGCCCCTGCTGCGCAAGTTTCCAAAATGCTATTGGATCTGGAACTACCGGCTTTGGCTCTTGCGGAAAGCGACAGACTATCTATCGGCCGCCGAAGCACGGACCTTTTGGCGACAGGAACTCATGCTCGCCGGTAAAATGCTGAGTTTGGACAGCAGAAACTTCCTTGGCTGGGGCTACCGAAGGACGATAGTTGCGTCACTAGAAAGCAAAGACCTGTCTTCAGATGATTCTACGAGTAGTATGATTGAGCAGGAATTCGACTACACGACCAAGATGATCAACTCAAATCTATCAAATTTCTCAGCTTGGCACAACCGCAGCAAATTGATCCCGAGGCTTCTGAATGAGAGGCAGGCGGGTCACAAAGCGAGGTGCAAATTCTTAGATGAGGGTAAGCTAAGTCATGAACCCTATGGATCCACGGTACTGATTTGTGACGAGAGCTTGAGCTGATTCAACGAGCACTGTGGACGGACTCCGATGACCAATCACTGTGGTTCTACCACCAATTCCTGATGTGCACCTTTGATCCCAAGTACACAACAAGTTCGATGGTACCCCAACTTATCCAAGAAGAGAGGTCAATGTACTTATCTCAAGAGATACAGAGGGTTCAGGAGATGCTGGACGGCGCTGAGGATTGCAAATGGGTTTATCAATCTCTCATAGACCTTAGTATTTTGAGTAGAAAAACGTCCCAGCACGCGGATGCTCCAATCGAGGCTATCATATTATGGGTAGATAAGCTGTTGAATTTGGACCCTTTGAGGAGAGGCAGGTGGGAAGATTTGAGAGAGAGCCTACGAGTGATCTAGGTATCTCATGTCCTGGGTCCATTGTCGATGAGCACGAAGGGTACTTCTGATATCTTAATAGCGAAGAAAACTTGAACTTCACACTCAGCTATGGGTATCCGCCCCACGAATTCTCTCCTTGACAACGACATTGTCTCGACATCTTGGTCGACAAAATGCGAGAAACTGGTACTTGCATCATTCAAGGGCTAAATGTATTATAAAAGATAGGAAGGGACTTTCTACCTGTGTATACACCTATCTACTGACTAATCGACTATTACTAAAGGTGATCGACAATAGGCAAACTTCAAGGTCAGCTAGATACGTTGTGGTCTGCTGTGAAGTCATAGATAAGATCCCGTTCGTCAGGCAGAAGGCCACGGGAGACTCTTGTCCGAAAGCCTTCATTTTCACTCGCCGTTGTTCAAGAACGCACGCATATTGACCGGAGGAAGTACAATGATGGCTATGATATCAAGTCGTTGCTTGTCTTCGACAAAGATGTTTGTGTTGATGGATGATGCCTTATCTGATTGGAACATGTTCGAAGTTGAGATCCCTCACTTTTTGGCTGACACGAGGGACCTCTTCCTCTTGTAAATATCAGGTATTGTGCCACATCACAATAGTATACGGCTCTTACTGATCATGGTATCTAGTGTCCGAAGTCTACGCTCTGCCTCGCTATATGACTCAGCCAGTATCGAACGGTGTCCGACTCCCTCATCGGCCTTACTTTCTCTACCAATCACAGCTCGCACTCGACCTACCTTCCGGCTATCTCTTCAGGAATTCCGGTCCAGCTGCTCTCCTAAGCGATCATCACCGCGTTTGATGGCTTTGTGGGGTCCTATAGCGCTGATAGAGTCGTGATCCTTGGCGTCGTCGGCGGAATACATGCGATGCCATAAAGCCTTTCATTCCACCACCTATATCAAGTCACATCAAGGCGGCTATGACTGTCACATATCTTGACGCCATGGGGAGGTCTCTCAAATTGCCCTTACCCTAATTGGTCTTGGGAATCGCTCCGTTCTATGAGTGAAGCAGACAATCTTACAGTGTCCACCAAAGTTATGAAGTGACAGCTACCTCTCCGCAAGGGTGACAGGTAAAAGGAGGTCACTTCCAAACATATCGTGCCTTAGCTCCCAAAAGCAAGATTTGGAAAGCTCCAACTGCTGTACTGGAACTTTTCAAGAAACGGTCTAGTAGACCGTATTGGTACGTTTTCACCAACTACTCCAATCCAGCTCCAAGATTACTAACTTCTCCGGAGATGCTTCCCTGATCATTACTACGAATTCTCAGAACCTCACCCTCAACCTCAGTCCACGTCATACGATTCCCCTTGACTACAACATATTATCAACTATCTGAGTGACTAGCTGCCAACATCTTGTCAAGCTCCACCTTAGCTCACTGCGAACTATTCAAAATTTGTTGGTACTCTTACACAACATGCCACCAAAGACAGCTCAACGACCGAACTTTTTGCTCAAGATCACACTTGTCAAAACCACAGATCCAACTGTGACTCGACTTATCAGCGTGCCGTTTGACCTCACCTTTGCGGAACTTCACCTAGCCATTGCAGCAGCATTCGGCTGGGAAGATGCCTGCACTACATGGCTCTTCCGGATCTGGTCCGCCGATCCGGTGCAACACTGCGATCAGCTCAAAAATAAAGGAGGTGTGGCAATCTACTGCACAGCCCCTGGTTTCGGCTTCGAAGTCAAGCCCATGTCATTGCGGACCGATGTCAAGATTGGACAGCAGTTCAAGAAAGAAGGAAGTGGAAGGTTCTGGACGTATGACTACGACATCTCACGCTTTCACCACGCGATTGAGGTCGTAGACACCCTGAACGACGACCAGAGAGGGACCATCGGCAGCTTGGGTGGCCAAGGACAAGTGAGCAGGAAAGTATGGCAGTATGCCGACCTTGGAGGCCTTGAAGGCGTGACTGTTGGAGCGAAAAGCACGTGGGATTTGGATATGAGGCTCTTGAATCAGAGATTGAAGGGTGTGCAGGATGCGTACGAACAGCGGAAAGGGAACGAGGCCACAAAAGCAACAGCAAAGCAGAAGGCACAGCCGAAGGATAATGCGACTCAACCCACGTCGGCCAAAGGGACTTCTAAGTCAAAGGAACCATCACAGACCAAAGCGCCCAAGGAGACTGGACAGCCTGGACCGATACCTGCAGCTATTGGTGACAATGTCCTTTCAACAACAGCAACATCCAAGCCGGCTAATACTACTCCAGCGGCCACCACGCCGCCCAAACCAAACACGCCCGCAGTACCTATACCAGCTGAAGCCCCAGCCCCACAAAAAAGCACACCCGCCAAACCCAAACCCGCACCTTCCAAGGCAGCGAAAGCTACTACAACAGCTAAGCCTAAACCACAGGCTGTAGCTGCCCCCCAGACGCCCTTACATACGGGCACATTATCCGAGAAGCGGCCTCTGCGAAGTGGGAGTCGGGGATATATCGAGGTGGCCCGGAAGAGATACAAGCTTTTGAAGAGTGAGAGCGTGGTGAAAGATGAGGATGAAGAGGAAGAAGATGTCATACGCTTGGGTAGTGAAAGTCCGTAGAAAAGCGATGCGGAATTTGGTTTTGCATAGGAAGGGGGGAGGGTGACTAGACTTTTGCTGGGGGTGAGAGCTGAAAGCTTTTTGTTTGCAGCTGGTTTATGGTCTTTGAGTGGCCTTGTGCTGGAGGTGAATACGTGCATGCGTGCGTTGCGGAAATATGGATATTTGACACTTGATTGGATTTTACTGGCACTGGCTCATACCAACGACTGATCCACATTGGACAACAACATATATTCATAGAAAAAGGCCATTTGAACCTACTGGTTACGATTGCTGTGCACGAACACCCTGGCCCCATCGCTAAAACCTGACCGAACCATGCAAAACCTATCCATGCACGTCCTAGACCCGAAATGCAGATGTTCCCAAGCCAACACCGTCCCATTCATATATACACACACCCCCTCACTCCTCCCTCCCCCCACCCCCCCTCCCCATCCCAAACACCCTCTTCACCCTCCCCACACTCCTCCTCGCCAACCTCTTCGTACCCGCCTCCCCCACATCCCCTGCTTCCCCCTTAGGCGGCCATTCTCCATCTTTCTTCCAC
>JAABUL010004332.1_pt1 | contig 19181 bp, 13 predicted proteins | sample 5559151 | NCBI WGS metagenome assembly JAABUL01 (sample SAMN10711876, study PRJNA513368) | rock metagenome | isolation source: Antarctica rocks | place: Antarctica: Victoria Land, Pudding Butte sud | reverse complement strand
TCGATGGTCGATGGTCGATGGTCGATGGTCGATGGTCGATGGTCGATGGTCGATGGTCGATGGTCGATGGTCGATGGTCGATGGTCGATGGTCGATGGTCGATGGTCGATGGTCGATGGTCGATGGTGGCGAGTGTCGCAGGCCTGACCTTAAAAGGTCATGGCAGGGACCAGACCTTGAAAGGTCAGTAGGCGCCAGGCGCGCGACGAGTGGGGCCGGGCGTGTGTCGCGCCCAGACCGACCTTTCGAGGTCCGTCGTCTGCCATGACCTTTTAAGGTCAGGCCGCATCTCATGGTCATGGGAGATACCTAAGCCAATGGTCGATAGGGGCGAGTGATACAGGGGGCAATGATGGTAGTGGGGACCGAGGACAAGACGGCGCGGCTGCGCGAGGACGTACGCCTGCTGGGCGATCTGTTGGGCCGGGTTATCTCAGCCGCCGAGGGCGCGCGGCTCTTTGACGTGGAGGAACAGGTCCGCGCCCTGGCGAAACGGCTGCACACTCCGTCCACTCCCTCGCCCAATGCCAGTGATACCGGTGATGAGGGCGCGTCCGTTGGCTCCGCGCTTGATGGAGACGCGCGCGCCCAACTGCACGACATCCTGGAGGGCCTGTCCCCCTACGACGAACAGGTGCTGGTGCGCGCCTTCTCCGCCTACTTCGGCCTCGTCAACCTGGCCGAGCAGCAGCATCGCGTACGCCGCCGGCGCGCCAACGCTTCGGAGACCCCACCGCGCCCTCAACCCCTCTCGCTTGTCGCCACGGTGCGCGAACTGGCCGCGCAGGGGCTGGACGCCGCCACGATCGCCGCGACACTGGACACAATGCGCGTCGACCTGGTGCTGACGGCGCACCCGACCGAGGCGACGCGCGCCTCTATCCTCACCAAGCACCGCGCTATCGCCGACCTGCTGGAGCGCCTGGAGCGCGAGCGCCTCGCCCCCGACGAACGCCAGGCCCTCGTCGACAGCCTCTACCAGCATATCCTACTGCTCTGGCGCACCGACGAAGCGCGTTCGCGCGCGATCGACGTGCTCGGCGAGGTCAAGGGCGCCCTCTACTACGTCGACACGATCCTGCTCGACGCCTTGCCCGCCGTGCATCAGGCCCTGGAGGACGAGTTGCGGCGCTGCTACCCGGACCACCCGTGGCGCGTGCCGCCCCTGCTGCGCCTGGGTAGCTGGATTGGCGGCGACGCCGACGGCAATCCTCATGTGACCGGCGAGGTCCTGACCGAGACGCTGCGCTTGCAGCAGGCCCTGGCCCTGACGCGCTATCGCGACGAGGTGCGCGCCCTCGCTACCCTCTTCAGCCAATCGGAGCGCCTGTCCACGACCACCGACGCGCTGACGCGCTCCATTGCCGCCGACGAGGAGGCCATGCCCGACTACGCCGTCGCGCTCGGCGACGCCAACAGGGACGAACCGTTTCGCCGCAAGCTCTCTTTCGTGTGGCAAAAGCTCTCGCTCGCGCTCGACCGCGTGCGCGGCACGCCACGGCCGCCCTCGCCCGACCACGCCGCGGCCTACCGCCGCACGGAGGACCTGCTGGCCGACCTGCGCGCCGCCGCCGCCGCCGTGGCCGCGCCGCCCGACGACGCGCTGCTGCGCGGCCCGCTCGGCGCGCTGATCCGCCAGGTCGAACTGTTCGGGCTGCATCTCCTTCCGCTCGACCTGCGGCTCCACCGCGACGACGTGCACGCCGCGCTGGCCGCGGCCTGCGTGTCCGCTGACACTGTGTCCGCTGACACCGCCCATGGCATAGGGGCCGCCTGGCAGGACGCGTCCGGGCCGGAGCGCCTAGCTTTACTCGAGGGGCTGCTGGACGATCCACCCGACCTGCTTGCGCCGTCACTACGCATCAGCGGCCCCGACGGCGCCGTGCAGGCGATCGGGCTGCTGCGCGCCGCCCGCATGGCGCAGCGCGCCGTCGCGCCCGCGGCGATCCGCATGCTCATCATCAGCATGAGTACAAGCGTCGAGGACGTGCTGGCCGCGCATCTGCTGGCCCATACGCTGGGTCCGCTCCCTGTCGCGCCCCTTTGCGAGACGATCGACGACCTGCGCCGCGCCGGTGATTTGCTCGACGCGCTGCTCGCGCATCCGGCCTATCGGCGCGCGCTGGCGGCGCAAGGCGACGTGCAGACGGTGATGCTTGGCTACTCCGACAGCGCCAAGGACGGCGGCGTCATCACCTCAGCCTGGGAGTTGTACCGTGCGCAGCAGCGTCTCGTCGCGGTGGCGGCGCGACACGGCGTGCGCCTGGAGTTGTTTCATGGGCGTGGCGGCGCGGTCGGGCGCGGCGGTGGTCCCTCGCACGAAGCGATCCTGGCGGGACCGCCCGGTTCGGTAGCGGGGCGCATCCGCATCACCGAGCAAGGTGAGGTTATCAACCAGAAGTATGGCTTGCCGCCCATCGCCCGACGCAACCTGGAGACGACGCTCTCGGCCGTGCTGCTGGCGACGCTGCGCGGCGAGGACGAAGACACAATGCGCCGGGAGGATGAAGAGGGCTGGGCCGCGCTGATGGACCACATCTCGGCCGCGGCCTATGGGGGCTACCGCGCCCTCGTGGACGACCCCGACCTGCTGCCGTACTTCGAGCAGGCTACGCCGGTACGCTGGATCGGACGCCTCAACATCGGCTCACGGCCGCCCTCACGCCGCGCCACGCGCCGCCTGGAAGACTTGCGCGCGATACCGTGGGTTTTCGCCTGGATGCAGAGCCGCCACGTCATCCCCGGCTGGTACCCCACCGGCCACGCGTTATGCGCCGTCGGCGACGCTGACGACGGCGGCTGGGAGCGGCTGGCGCGCATGTACCGCGCGTGGCCGCCTTTCCGTACGCTGCTGGACAACATCCAGATGGCTATGGCCAAGGCCGACATGACCATTGCCGCCGAGTATGCTGGCCTCGTCGAGGATCCGGAGACGCGCGCCCGCGTCTATGGGCTGATCCACGACGAGTTCGCGCGGGCGGAGCGCGCGGTGCTGCGCGTCACCGGCTACGCGCGGCTGCTCGACGGCGCGCCCGTGCTGCGCGACACCATCGATCGGCGCAACCCCTACGTCGACCCCCTGAGCTACGTGCAGGTGCGCGCCCTACGCGCCCTACGGGGCGCCGACCTGCCGCCCGACGAACGCGCCACGCGCGAACACACCCTTGCCCTCACCGTGCGCGGCATCGCGGCGGGCGTACGCAATACGGGATAGTCGGGAGTCGGGAGTCGGAAGTCGGGAGTTTGCCTGCCCGCGCGACCTCCCACCAAATCCTTTTGCGATACATTCTGACGACTCCCGACTCCCGACTCCCGACTCCCGACTCACGCTGGGATGCCCGCGTCGGCGTGCGGCCGGCCGTGGAACGACCACGCGGCGTCCTCGAGCACGTCAGGGGCGACGCCGGGGACACCATAGATGTCGACGCGGAAGGAGCCGTCGGGACGGCGCGTGAAGTTGACGTCGGCGATCTTTGCGAAGCCGGCCCGCGTGATGCTGTGTTGCGAAGTGAAATTGCCGGGGGCCGTGCCGATCCAGACGCGCCGCCGTCCCTCACGCCGCAACGCGTCGCACATGAAGCGCAGCAGCGCCGGGTAGTACCCACGGCCCCGGTAATCGGGCCGCGTGGCGCAGTCGTAGATATAGGCCTCATCGGGTTTGAGCTGGAACGAGATGCCGAGGTCGCCGAGCGGTTCGGCGCTATAGGCGACCCAACCGTACGACACGACCTTGCCGTCCGCCTCTACCACGTAGGGGTGGCGGCCGTGGAGGCGACGCACCCGCACGACATCGTCGAGATACTCACCACTGGCGTGCATCGCGTCCTGCAGCGCCGGCGCGTCGGCGGGGGTGGCGGCGCGCAGGGCCGCATCGCGGATGTGGGGCGGCGCGGGCGCGACGGTCAGGTCGTACATGAATAGAGTACCGTCGCGGTCCGGATCGGCCAGGGGCCGCGCTGTCGTCATCAGATTTTCTCTCCACTATCCACTAATTGTCGGTCACGCGCTATCCTTAGGGTAGCACGATATATACCGCCGTGCGGGTCCCTCCGAATAGGTCAGGTTTAGGGAGCGGAGGACAATGCCGCCAGCAACACTTTATACGTGTATATCCGGTAGCCCTGGGCGAAGCTAGCGTATCGCGCTATTCCCCATGAAGACGTACCCAGAACCACGGCGCTACACGCGGCGTGCAATTGGAACGGGGACACGTCGCGGTAGGCTAAGCCGCACGATAGTCCCCTGGTCCGCCGCTGGCTGGATGTCAATGGTGGCGTCGTGCGCATCCGCGATAGCCTTGGTGATGGCGAGGCCCAGTCCGCTGCCTTCGCCGCCACGGTTGGCTGCGCGCCCCCGATAGAAACGCTCAAAGACGTGTGCCTGTTCGGCCGGAGGGATACCGGGTCCTTCGTCGCGCACCTCCACGACGGCACGCGTCTCGTGGACGCGGAGTTGTATGGACACGGTGCTTCCGGGTGGCGAGAATTTAACTGCGTTGTTAATGATGTTGCCAATGGCTTGCTCTAGGCGCGGCGAATCGTGCGCGAGTACTACTGGTGGCGCGTCGACGATTAAGGTTAATCCCTTGGCTATCGCGACAGGGCTCACGCTGCCCACGGCGCGCCGCACTGTATCGCCGAGGTCGGCTGGCTGCGGTTCGATGCGTGTGATCCCCGCCTCCAGCCGCGACAGGTCGAGAAGATTGCGCGTCAACCAATGTAGGCGCTCGATCTGTTGCGCACTCTCATCGAGGAATTCATGTCGTGTCGCCGCATCGCCCTCGCGGCCGTCGCGAAGTAAATCGTTGAAGGTCTGTAGCGCCGTGAGCGGTGTACGCAACTCATGTGAAACGTCGGCGACGAACTGGCGTAGGTGATCTCGGTCGAGGGCCAGGCGGTCGCGCTCGGTCGACAGTAACCCAAAGCTTTCTTCCAATCGCTTCGCCATCAGGTTGAACTGATGCGCCAACTCACCTACCTCGTCGCGTCGTCCCGCGGGAACGCGAAGCCCGAGCGTCCCCGCGCCGACGCGCGCGGTCGTTCGAGTCAAGACGCGCAGGGGCGCCAACAAACGATCGGACAGAATGCCGCCCACGACGATGGTCAGCAGCAGTATGCCCAGGGCGATCCACGCGACAGCCGTTAGAAATTGGCTTTGCTGGTAGGCGCGATCGGTAAGCGGGTGCGAGATCTCGATGCGCCCGAACGGCGCCAGCTGCGTCTTGCCGAGTGGGATGATTCCAGCCGTGAAGACTTGTGCCCCGAAGGTGTCCGGCGTCAGATGGCTCCCAGGTGGCGCGACGACGTTTCCCGAGTCGACGATCAGATGGCGGCGAAGGTCGTAGAGGCGCACACGGGCGCGCGACTGCTGGGCCATGTCCTCGATAAGGACACCGAGTTCACGCGCCTTGATACTGAATCGAGAACCTTGTACGGCGTGCTGAAACTCATCATTCATGATGGCGGCGACGGCCTGTCCGTTGGCCCGGTAGGCCGCCACGTATTGGGTGTTCAGCAGCCCGACCCCGCGCTCAGAGATGGCGACGCCCGTGAGGACGATGGCCAATGCGCCCAATCCGGCGAATGAGAGGAGGAGTCGGACCTGTAGCGAGCGCGGGACGCGCCGCGGCGCGTCCTCATCCGCCCCTTCCATCGGCATTATCTTATCTCCCCGCATGACGATCGGCAGGAGCGGGCAATCGCCCGTTCCCCCTTATCATAACGCTGGGCAGACATTCCGAGTGGTTCAGATTTCAGCGCCGCGTGGGCTATGTTGCTGGGACGACCACTGCTCCTGGGACGACCACTGCTCCTATCAGCCGTATCAGCCGATGAAATCTTCGGTGAGCCACACCTGACCGTTCGCGTAAATGATACCGATGCCGGCCGTGGAGTACGCGCTGTTGACAATGTTCCAGTGATGGTCGCCGTAACTCACCGGTTCGGCCATCATCTCGTTGTCGATCGTCGTCACTCCGCTGGATAGACTATATCCGCCAGCCATGCCAATGTTTTCACCTGCGGTACTGTACGCAATCCCCGCGCCACTGATGCGCTGAAAGGGGCTCGAACCGTCAGAACCGGTATGACTCATTTGCTGGTGCTGGAACATATCACACGAATGCGTTCGCGCCACAGCCGACAGCCGCGCGCTGACGGCTAAAGGCGGCGCGCCCGCGGCGGCCCGGTGCTGATTGAGTAACGCGAGCAAGGTTTGCTCAGCAGCTGTTTGGTCGGCCGTGATTTGGCAGCCATTGCTGGTGGTTCCAGAGGTTGGGCTGGAGGGTGACGGCGTGGCCGATGATAGCGGCGTCGCCGATGGTAGCGGCGGTGTCGCGCTACTGGTGGGGACGGGAGTAGCGCTGGGGCTTGAGGGCGTGGTTATAGCCAGAGTTGAACCCGCTTGATCGCCAGAACTGCCACGGACCACAATTGTACGCGTTCCAGGCGCCGCGGAGGACGACACGGTTGCCGTGAAACGGAAGGAGCCATCAGACGCTGTGGTAACCTGGGCGATGCCGGATCCATTATAGAAAATGGTGGCCGTTTCACTCCCTTTGAAGCTGGCACCGCTGATGGTTAAAGGACTGCCCGGATGTATGGGGTTGGGAGACAACGTTAGCAATGGGCTCGCGGGCGCGGTGGTCGCGGAAGGCGTGGCAGTAGCAGGCGCGGTGGTCGCGGAAGGCGCCGTTGTCGCCGAGGGGGTAGCGGTGGCGGGCGCGGTGGTAGCGGTGGCGGGCGCGGTGGTCGCGGAAGGCGTGGCGGTAGCGGGCGCGGTGGTCGCGGAGGGGGTAGCGGTAGCGGGCGAACCGGCGGCTGTCACGACGAATGTGGTCTGTGCTGTCTGTCCCGTGGTTACGCTCCTCGCCGTGATACCGCGCGGACCAGGTGTAGCGGATGACGAGAGTGACACTCTGATGGAGAAGCGTCCATCAGTGGCGTACACCTGTCCGAGTAACGAGTTATTCCAGTAGATCGTCACATACCCCGTTCCGAAGCCCGACCCACTGATGATCACAGGCGTTCCAGGCGCGCCGCTCCCAGGCGCCGCCGATAGCTGTGCGGTTGTCTGGGGTACGGATGTCGGCGATGGGGGCGCCACAGTTGGTTGCGAGGGTGTCGCGGTGGCGGTCTGTTGGCTAGGCGCGGGTGGTAGTACGGGCGCGGTGGTCGTAGGTCCCTGGAACCCAGCGATGGTATATGCCGACAGCAGGTACTGATTAACAAAGGCCCAGGAGAGTTCGGCATAGCCGTTGAGCGCCCAACCTGTTCCCCACTGATTTTCGACCCAGAGGCCGTTCGTATCGTACTTGACGGCCATAACCGCGTGTCCGCCGAAGTAGGTAGAATTCGCGGAGGGCACATCCACGAGGGGCGTCGAGGCTGTCGCATACATGAAATTGCTGTAGACAGGGATACCAAGCGCGACCGGTTGTCCTGCCGCGAGCGCCGCTTCAATGGCTAGTTGAGCGTTACCGGAGCCACGACTATAGATGGGCGTGTACCCTGTGATATGGTATTGTGATGCGTTGCCGCGTTCACTGGGCGTAGGCTGGTCCCAATAGTCATAGGCGCCCTGGGTATAGTCGGCCTGCGTGTCGATACCTTGCTGCGCGACCGCGAAGTTAGCTTCGAAACTGGTGCCAACGTTTGCGCCATGCGTAAGCTGCGCATACAGGTACATCGGCGCATACGGGGCGCCCTGGACGTTGTAGCGTTTCGCGTACCATCCTGGGAGCGTATAACCGGTGACCCATGAGGCGCAGGCGTTGACGGACCCCTGATTTCCAACAGGAGGATCGTAACTCGATAGGTCGATGGTGGCCGGTTCGGCGCCGGCGCTCAACGTGCGCGACGTCGCGCTTTCCATTGGCGCGTGCGCGCTTGTCCGCGGCGCGCTAGGCACCATCGACAGGCCAAGCTGAAACCTCCGATGTTTACTCGTGGACACAGACGCCGTGACGCGTCTGAAGCGCCCCGCGTGGCTGGCGAGAGGAGGCGTGATGGTGATGGGGATTGAATTTGTAGCCAGCCTGAATGCGGTGCGCCGCGTCGACCTGGTATGCAGGGTCACAGTATGAGAGGACCGGGTGGGGGTATGGGTAACCGCGCGGACCTGCCGCGTCCGAGGAAGGCTTGCCCCTCGGACGATAGGGGCGGCAAACGCCGACGACCACATGGCGCCGAGTGTAAGCGCGCCACAAGCTATACGTAAGGGCTGTTTGATTTTCATACCTACGCCTTGTAGAGAAGGGTGACAACGCGTTCATGTCTGCTATGTCACGAGATGGACAATGTCAGATGCTAGCGTACACGGCCGACCTTACATCATGCTATAGCCAAAAAGGGCTGTGTGAACGGGGCACCGCTCCTATCAGGTTCGAGATCGCAGCTATTCATCTCTACGCCGCGCTACGTTAACACAAAGGAGCAAGCAGGCGTACCTCCTTGCTCCTTTGTATTAACGCTGACAGTAGCGCGACGCAACACTCGTTACTGCTGCAACCTGGCGATGACGACAACCCGGTGCGTGTCAACCCTATACGGTGTGCACGAGATCAGCGCTAAGGTTGGCTGTGCGTATGGCGCGTTAAGCATCGCCACGTCGTCCGGCGTCACCACGCGCACCGACGTTACAATGTAGTGGTAAACGTGGGCGCGCACTCCTTGCGTCACCACGATTGCGTCACCCAACCGCAGCTTCCCAAGGTCCTTGAAGATGCTGCCGTAGATGTCATCGTGCCCGCTAATCATGCTCAGGCCTGGTTGCCCGAAGGGCGCCGACGGGCTAAAACGCGTTACCCCATAGGCCGGTACAATGTCGTAGGTGAACGAGTTCCATCCATTCGGGATGAAATCGCGCGCCCAGACAGGGACCCACGAAATGCCCAGGCGGGCGATGTCGAAGCGCGCCTCCACGGGTGGAAGCGCCCCGCGCCAGACCTGCGCCGGCCCCGCGAAGCGACCTGTGGTGGGGTGCCGAACGATGCGCAACGCACGCACCTCATGCACCCGCGTGACGTTGTGTATCACCGTCCGGGTTTGGATAACCACCTTGGTGACGTACCGGACGACGGTCTTGTTGTTGACGTGTGTCACAACTCTAATGCGCATCTGATTCTGGTAGCGGACCACCGTGTTGACCTTCTGTGTCGTGACAACTTTATGAATCGTCTGGATGATGTAGCGGACCTTGGTGACGTACCGTGGCTTGGTGACGTACCGCGTGATCGTGACAACTCGTTTGCTGACAGGGCGTGTGATGCCGGCTAGGTGCGGTGTCGCGGTCGAACTAGGCGCGGGCGTGTACGTCGGCAAAGGGGCATAGGTCGGTAGCGGCGTATACGTCGGTAAAGGAGCATAGGTTGGTAGCGGCGTATACGTCGGCGCGGGCGTATTCTGCTGTGCCGCTGCTACCACGACTAGGGGAACAATAGCCGTGGGAGGGACGGCTGTCGGAGGGACGGCTGTCGGAGGGACGGCTGTCGGAGGGACGGCTGTCGGAGGGACGGCTGTCGGAGGGACGGCTGTCGGAGGGACGGCCGTGGGGCTGGCGAGTGAGGTCGTGGTTGCGGTAGATGTCGGCGCGGCCGTCGGTGTCTGCGTGGCGGCCGGGTACGTTGGAGGCGGGCAGTTGATCGTTGCCTGCAGCGGTACGTTTTGTAGGACGTTACTGAGTACCTCGCCGGTTCCATCGGGAGGTGGTGACTCTACAACTTGTGCGGAGAGCAGACCAAGGTCACCGTTGATGGTGCGGGGATTCACGCTTAGAGTGATCACGACAGACCCACTCGAACCGGCTGCAATAGCTCCAAGCGACGCGTGGATCGTCCCGTCTACCAACGTCACGGAATAGGACTGAACAGTCACCGCGCCGGTGGAGTTGATCGATTGCAGTGTGAGGTGACCTGCGTCATTGATAGTGTTGCCAGACAGGTGAGACAGGCTGACCAGCAGGGTTGTGTCTGCCGGCGTATTGACACCGCTGCTGTTGGCGAGACCAAGGGTAACGGTGACAGTGGGAATAAGGCAGCCCGAGGTGGTGTACGTGAAACCTTCGGTCAGGCTCAGCTCCGGCGGCGCTGTCGTGGGGCCTGGGGATACGGGCGTGGCACTGATAGCCGTTGGGCTATCGGCGAGCGCGGCAGCTTGTACTGACGCGCGTTGTGTCATGGCGCGCGCTGTGTTGGGAGTGGCCGCGTTCAGGGATAGTAGCATTCCAACAATGATGAGGAGCATCGTTGGCATAAGTCGATGTAGTGCGATTTTCATGGTTCTGCTCACTTCTTGTTACCGGATGTCACTCGCGAGGCAGTGCTGACTGAGGAATGCGGCGCATTCCTGACCATCAACGCGTGATGACGAAGACAGAGGTGGAAAACAGGCAGTGCGGGGCCATCGCAATAGCACGTCTTTAAGTAGATTATAGACGAACGACAGGTACCGTTGTCAACAGATGTTCAGCACGCGCGGTCCTCGTTGAGCATGTCCCCCGCCGGTGTTGCTGTTAACAAAAAAAGGGACGTGATCACTCACGTCCCAGACAAGGAAGCGGATAGTCATTCCGTCAGCGCTGGCCTAAAGCGCTGAACTAACATCCACACCCCTATTCTACCGTGTGAATCTTAAATCGCGATTGCTGAGTCATTAAGATGTCTTAATCTACCGCGTGTGGTCACCGACGCGCCTAAATCGCGACGCGTCACGCCCTGTATGTCACGGCCTTTAAGCCTGATCACTCCACACGTAGATGAGAGGATAACAATTTTGTTGCGATTGTAGCGTCATGTTGTTACATTAGGCCTTGCTAGACGATGTACGATAGCAATCGGGAACTGCTCATGAGTTCCCACACATCACGGAAGCGCCCAGGCCTCAATCACGTCGTAGCATCATTGGGATACGAAACCATGGGACGAACCTGGCGCTCGATGTGCTTGTGAGAGGCGCGTTGCCGTGCGACGCGTCTCTTAGGACCAAGCATAAAGGAGGTGATAATCGGGAAGAGTGCTTTTCGGGATTGGCGATGGTGCTAGGGGAAAAGCCCGTCTCTGTCATCGCGAATCCTCCAGTAAGAAGACTTAGGTCTAGGCACACGACGGATCCGATGGATCCTTTGATACAGCGATAGCCAGGCGGGGCCTAATCGCATGGCAATCGCCCGATAACACGACAAGTACCAGACAAGGAAGTAACGGACATGCACAAGAGCATTACACGCATGCTGATCCTGGTGGCCGCCATCGTCGCAATGTCCATCCCGGTATTCGGCGTCCAGCGGGCGTCGGCCTGCGACGTCAACAGTCTGAACAATTGTTCGGGCACCACAACGGTGACCGGAATCGGTGACACCGTCACCTCGCCGATGACCTACACGGTCAGCACGCCCGCGTTTAGCGAGACGATGCTGGCGGGTGAGGTAAACTACACCGTCCCCGGTTCGTTGAGCATCGCACTCTCCGATATGCGTGGCAACAACGAGGGCTTCGTGGTGCAGTTGAGCGCCAACGCCGGGACAGCCGCCGGCGCTAACGTCACCATTCCCGCAAGCGACTATACCGTGACCAGTTCAACCGCGACCAACGGCTTCTGCGGCGTTAGCTACACGGGCGGCATGTGCTCGACCCTTGCCGGCATCGTGCCGACCAGCGACCTGAGCACTCCGCAAACCATTGGCTGCGCCGGCTACCTCACGGGCGGCCAAGAGGGTTACGGCATGTACACCCTTGACGAGGGGCTCAGTCTGTCGGTCCCGACGACCCAGTCGCCTCTCAACGAGATCTTTGGCACCAACCCCAAGAGTTGGGCTCACAGCTTCAACGTCACCGTGCTACAGGGGCCGGCGGCGGCCGCCGTGGCGCCGGCGGGCTGTACCGTCCAGTAAGTCGGAAACGTCGTGACTAGGTCTACCTGCGTAACGTCAGCTCTCGTTTCCACAGCCCGGCGAGTGGTGTGCATACCGTAGGTCCTGGACAGCTTTGCAGGGGTCGAGGCGTTCGACGCCTCGACCCCTACAACGAAAGGTTTGGCTACATATATGAGGCGTTTTCTTTGCGTGTGCGCACTGATGACCGCGTTGCCGCTGTGGACGGCATCCGCGGCGTCGTCCCAGGATGGGTCAGTTGTCGTTAATTTCTCGATCGTACCGGGCAAACCAATACTCCTGCACCAAAGTCCACAATATGGGTTTACATTAACTACTCCACCCGGACAAGCGCTTCACGATTTTGTTGCCGTGGCCAATGGGTCACATACGTCGTCTCTCACAGTCAGGCTGAGTGTGTCCGACGCGCAAACCCCACGTAGCGGAGCGGGACTCGCCTTCATCGATACAAGGGCGCAACATCAGATCGGGCGTTGGACGCAATTACATACCTATACTGTAACCGTACTACCCAACGACGCCGTGGTTGTGCCCATCACGTTGAGTGTGCCAGCCGGGACACGTCCTGGCGACTATGAAGGGTCCGTTAGCGCGACGACGCTCTCGGGGGTCCAGTATACGAACGGCGGTACACGCACGGTTATACATTTCACAAAACGCTGCCTGATTTACCTACGTGTGTTGGGTCGCGCATCGGCCGGATTACAAATCCTGGGAGCGAGACTCGCGGACCCTCCTTCGACAACCCAACACCGCCGCACGATCTTCACCGTCGCTTTGAAGAACACGGGGACAGTGATCGCCACGCCGACGACGACGGTTATGACGTTCGTAGGCCGTGCCAAAACGTATACGCTACGCCCCACGATCCGCGCCGTGACGGGGGGCGTGTCCACCATTGTCGGTTTCGATCTCAGCCGTACATTGCCTGCCGGCACGTACCGGGCCAGCATCGGGCTCCTATACAACGTTCTGCCCCAGTATCCCGGTCCCGATCAGCAACGACGCGCCACCTGGGACGGCGTCGTGATTGTGCCAGCAAGCGCGGGGCGATAAGATCGCTACGCCTGCCGGCGGCTGGCGCTGTTTGTATACAGCGGTTGTGCGTAGGTAGGCGGTGTGGCTAAAGGTCAACTGAGATAGTCCCCGAGGGATGGAGCGACATATCATGATTCGTCACAGTTTGAAGATTCTCGTCGTCGCGGCGATGGGGATTGGCGCGCTTGCCGTCGATGAGCCGGCGGTCCCGGCTAACGCGAGCGCCACGCAGTTCACCAATATTGGCGTCCAGGTCAATAATGGGACGGCCACGTACTACCTGTGCTTTTCTTCCCCCGTCGGTCCCGACGTCGGCGGCGTGGTCATCAGTGGACCCGACGGCCAACATCGCGAGGATCTCGCCTACAACAATCAGACGTGCACTAATGCCGGCCGTAGCTATCAGGTGACGGCCACGTTCCCCAACCTGGCGTCAGGGCAATACACGTTTGTGGACGCCGTCATGCAGGGGACGGATGGTAACCTCGCGGGGTTAACGCCCGGATATGCTTTTATGGGTAACGGTAACGGGCTTACCGTTGGGACGGCGTGCGCGGTCAATTTTAGCGTGAGCCCCGACGGCCCGGGTAATCTCCAGGGATGCGACCCTAACAGCGGCGCCTACGGGGGGTTCAATGGACCTCAGGCCGCGCCTCCTACCAACACGCCGACGGCCACGCCCACAGCCACGGCTACGGCCACTACTATCCCGCCGACGGCCACGCCCACGGCTACGAATACGTCGGTTGTGAACAATCCAAAGCCTAGCCCCACGAAACCGAGTGGTGGCGGCAACGGGGGTGGCGGCAGCACGGTTGTTGCTGGTCCGCCGAGTGGTGGCGGCAATGGAGGCGGCGGTAGTACGGTCGTTGCCGGACCGCCGAATGGTGGCGGCACTGGGGGCGGCGGAAACGGGGGTGGCGGTGGTAGTATAGTCATCGCCGGACCGCCACAAGCCACCAGTACGGACGCTCCCTTCTCTGTCGTCATCAGTTCCGGTACAAACTCCAGCGCACAGAAACCACCTGGTAGCGCCACGGTCACACCTGGTAGTGGCGTTGATAGGGGCGCGTCGAGCGGCGACGCCGCCACGAGCACGCCCGGCGCCGGTGCTGATAATGGTAAATCCGGCACAGGCGCGGGGCAGGGCTCCTCATCGGGCGTGACGGCAGGATCCGGTCATGTGGCGTCAACGGCGCCGAAATCCACGCCCACGAGCCAACCGACGGGGCACTCGCCACAGAAAACCGCTGTGGCGCTGCCCTCTACATCTACGCATACGCACGCGCGCACGACCGCAACGCCACTGTACGTTTCACTACAACCCTTTACGGTGCAGCCTGGAGGCACAGAGCGCATTGTTGTCTCGTACAATCCACAGGCCCTTGTGCAGGCGACCGTCACGTTCCCAGGCCAAGCTCCCCTACTGCTCTCAGGACAAACGAATAGCCATGGTATGCTGACGCTGGCCGTACGCGTACCTGTGAAGGTCCAGTTATACCAAGGCAACGCGCGCGCTGTTGTTCGCGTACAAGCAGTGTCGGGACCGTGGGCAGCGCTAGCGGCGCGTACCCTGCGGACACGGCCGAATACCGTCAAACGCGTGGTGATCTCAGCGCCGCGAGGGGCAGTTATCCATATTGTGACGACCTTCCCCGGTACGTCCCCCCTCTCATCGTTTGGCACGGCGGATCGCACGGGTCGCTATGTATTGACGGTGAGGGTACCAGCCAAGGCGAGCGTACGCAACGGGACGGAAATCGTCCGACTTGCTGTCTCGACGCTGGCCGTTAAGCAACACGCCACGAAGTCGGCTGTCCTGGCGGTGTCCGATTTTATCGTCAATATTAGTGGCAGCGCCATCGTCAAGTGCGCGCAGACACAGAACGTACATATCGTGTACCACCCCAACACGCCCGTCCGTGTTCTTGTCCTGGTTGGGAATGGCCTGCAATTCACTCTCGCCGCGCGTACGAACGCCTCTGGTGAAGCCACGGTCCCGATCAATATGTCGTATGTCCAAGCCCTGAGTCCAGTCCAGGTTAGCATCGCCGCGGTCGACGCGTCGTCAGGCGCGCATCGCATGGCGCAGGCATTGTTGACCGTTTCTTTGCCACACGCTTGCCAACTACCAGCAGACGGCAGCGTCACGGTTGGGCCGTAATGGTGGGTGGGTTTGGCGGATCAATGTTCGCCAGACCCACCCGCGCCATGTATGAGGTGGTCACAGTCGCCTGGAGGGTTAGGTACCCACCAGTACGGTGATAGTTGGCTGTAGTTGCTTGGCACAGAGTGATGAGCGACGCAGCCCCATAGAACGGAGTCAAGAACGTGAGGAAGCGTGGAATCATCACACTCATCGTTTTCGCCATACTTGTTAGCCTGTTAGCTGTATCGTCATCGACCGTCACGCCTAGTGTGACACACACAGACGCGGCGAGCGGTCCGATACGTCTCGCTGATAGCATACCGAGCGACACACCAACGCCTGACGTGAGTGGAACAGTCGTCGCGCAACAGACGGTGGATGCTGGTGTCCAGCAGACGGCGACGGTTGCGGCGCAGCAAACAGTGGATGCCGCGACCCAACAGACGGCGGCTGCTGCGGCGCAGCAGACAGCGGATGCCGCGACCCAACAGACGGCGGCTGCTGCGGCGCAGCAGACCGCGACGTCGATAGCGCTAGCTACGAACATCGCGGGCACTTTGGCCTTCAAGCAGGCAATCATCTCAGCGCGGCAGACAAGCATTGCACAAGCGACGATAACCGCCCAGCAGACGGCGACCACCATCGCCCAGCAGACGGCGACCACCATCGCCCAGCAGACGGCGACCACCATCGCCCAGCAAACCGCTGTCGCGGCAAGCCAACAAACCGCTGTTGCCCAACAAGCCGCAGCGGCAGCAGCGATCGCCGCAGCCTCGACTGCCGCTGCCCAACAGACCGCCGTCGCACAGCAGCATGTAGCGCTGCCTTCAACCCCTGGAGGGACAAAGCAAACCGATACAGGAACCTCCGGTAGCGGCGTAAGCGTGTCACCAACACCAACTGATATCGTGGTTGTCGTGTCCGGTACTCGATCATACCAAAGCACAACTCTCCAGCCGACGAGTGTTCCTACTGTGACGGCGCCACGTCCTGCCAGCCCTACGCCCAGTACCATTCCTGGCCGTACGTCAACAGCGAAGCCTGGCGCCGGGTCAACCTATAAAGGTAACCGGCCACCGTCGCATCCGATGGCGCCCACGGTGCCACATCTCACGGTTTCGGTGTTGTCGCCCCTGGTGAAGCCTGGCGCGCTACAGCAGATACAGGTGTCCTATGTGGAAGGCGCGCTCGTGCAGACACGCGCCACCTTCCCACACACACGGCCAGTCATGCTTTATAGCCTGACTGACGCCCATGGGCGCCTTGACACGGCCGTCCGCGTACCATCAGACGTGTCCTTGGTCAATGGCCGCGCCACTGGTTCGATTTCAATCCACGCCGTGTCTGGTCCGTGGCAACAGTTAAAGCAGTTCCCACTGCTTCTTAAAACGAGCGCTACCGCACGCATGACCATTACCTACCGCCCCTCTGTGTACATACGCGCGAACATCCAATTCCCCGGTACAGTCTCCCGATCATTGTTAGACAAGACGGACATCCATGGCCATGTTGCTTTCCTCGTTCAAGTGCCCACGAACGTTCCGGTACATGGTACACATGTGACGGCGCACGTCACCATGTGGGCGCTTTCAGATACACGACATGCGGACGCCACTGTGTCTACCATTGTGTCCGACATGGTGCTCGTCGCGGACCACAGCGCGATCAGCAACTGCATGCAGGTCCACACATTCCACGTCAGCTACGCGCCACATGTACCGGTCAAGCTTCGGCTAACATTCCCCCACCACTATCAACTCCTGCTCGGTGCAACGACTGATCGGCAGGGCAATGCGACGATGCATGTTAAGGTGTTCTATAAGAGGTCTCACAACCCCGTATTGTTTGGAGCGCAAGCCTACGATGCCCGATTCGGCAAACAGCGTAGTGAGCACATAACTGTGACGGCGTCTCTACCGTCAGTGTGCCAATCATGACTGATAACGTGGTTGATCGTCGATTCAGGCCGTGCGGATAGGGCCTTGTTGGACATCCGTAGAGCTCGGCGACGAAACACCATGAAGGATGGTGGGTTCATCATATGTCGGCGCTTGGTAGAAGCAACGTTCTCGTGATGGTATCGGACGAGATGGAGGCCTGCGTCATTTCGTGCCTCGTGTCCGGCATTGGTGGCCACGCAACGATGGCGCGGACGAGAGAAGAGGTGGAGCAGTGCGTCAGTGAGAGCCACTGGGCGCTGATCGTGACGGACGCGGCGTCCCTACATAGCGAGGGCACGGACTCCCTACCCTTCCGCCCTATCGTGGACTTCGATGGCAGTATCCTCGCCATCGGTGGATCGGCGGCCGTATGGGACAAGGTGCGCGCCTTAGAGGCTGGCGCTGACGCTTATATCGCGCGCCCCTACGAGCCCGCTGAACTGGTGGCCTGCACGCGGGCGGCGTTACGCCGGGTGCGGTGCCGGTCCGAGTATGCAGGGGGGGATAGGATACAGGTGGCGGCGGTCGCGCTCGACGTCCATTCTCTGTCGGTGACGCTACCCAACGATCGCCATGTGCGCCTGTCGCCGAGCGAGATGCAGGTGTTGCGATCTCTCATGCTGCGGTCGCCGGCCGCCATTGACCGCCACGAGTTGGCCGAAGATCTCTTCGGCGCCGATGTCGCGCCTGACGCGGCCGGGATGGTCGGCGTCTACATCAACCGTTTGCGCCGGAAGATTGAGCCCGACGTGGAGCGTCCGCGCCACATCGTCACCGTACGAGGGACCGGGTATCGGTTCGATGGAGAGGATGGAGGCGTGCCTCTGACGGTTACCATGTAAGGCTATGGGTCATAAGGCATGTGGCATAGCGAGTCCTGTATCGGCGTGTACGGACGTGGAGCGCTTGGTTTGTGTAACTCCCGCCCCGTGTAGCGTGTCGCGTTGTATGCTGCAAGCATGGGGTATTTAATTCTGCTGGTCGAGGACGAGGCGCCGGTCGCCAAAGGCGTGCGCTACGCGCTGGAGGCTGAAGGATGGCGCGTCGTGTGGTCGCCCGATGCCGCCGACGCGTTGCGCCAGGTGGCGGCCGCGCCACCAGCCCTGGCCATCCTCGATGTGCGACTACCCGGCATGGGGGGACTTGAGTTGTGCCGTGAGATTCGGCGCACGCACACGTTTCCTGTCATGTTCCTGACGGCGCGCGACGAGGAGGTCGATCGCGTGTTAGGGCTCGAATTGGGCGCCGACGACTACTTGACCAAGCCATTCGCGGTCCGCGAACTGGTTGCGCGCGTTCGTGCGCTGTTGAGGCGCGCGTACGGGGAGTATGCGGCAGCAGCGGTGGGCACGATTACTCTTGGCGAGATCGTGATCGATAGTGAGCGTCGCCGCGTCACCCGGTCGGGCCGGTCCGTTAATCTGACGGCGACGGAGTTCGACCTCTTGCTGGCATTGGCCCGCCATCCTGGCCGTGTCCTCTCACGCGAGGCGCTCCTGCGAGCAGTGCGGGACGACGCGGCGTTCGTCGGCGATGAGACGACGGTGACCGTGCATATCCGGCATCTGCGCGCGAAGCTCGAAGAACGACCGGACGAGCCACAATACATCGTCACCGTGCGCGGTGTCGGTTACACGGTCACGACCCCTTGAGCCCAGCGATCTATCCTCCAGGACAGACTAGCAGAGCGACCAGTGCGCTAAAGGATCATCCGACGGGAGTGCGATGGTGAGGGGCGCCACGCGCCCATCTCGGGGCGAGGACGCCGACGGAGCGGATGGAGCACCCGCTCCAGGGAGCGGCGGCAGCCAAGGAGGTCGGCGGCGTACCGATATTGGCGGACGAGGCGGCGATAGCCACAGTGGTCCACGCTATACAGGTGGCGCATCAAGCGAAGATTGTGTCGCGCCTCAGGGAGAAATTCGGTCTCGGCCGCTAAAGGGGATGGGGAGCGGTGATGGGACGCGTAGCTCGACATAATGTATCACCTCTATAAGCCAGACAGTAGTGGAGCGCGCTCTGGCCTAAAGAGACACGAGGTTAACTCGACTGTTGTGATTTGCGATGGTAGGGGCGTGCTGTTACCCTCCAAGGGCAGAAACCGTGAGGAATGAAAGGAAAGGAAGACGCCCTGATGCAACTGCCCCTTGTCGCGCCGGCTCCGCTGG
>JAABUL010004331.1_pt1 | contig 19183 bp, 6 predicted proteins | sample 5559151 | NCBI WGS metagenome assembly JAABUL01 (sample SAMN10711876, study PRJNA513368) | rock metagenome | isolation source: Antarctica rocks | place: Antarctica: Victoria Land, Pudding Butte sud | reverse complement strand
TAAGAAGCAAATTAACACAAAGACAAATACTTTTAAAACTAGATCGAACAACAACTACTATTTGATAGAAAATCTAAATTAATTATAGAAAGTTCTAGATAAAATATTATTAAATAAGATATTCGCAGTTACGCAAAAAGTTAATTAAATACTTAATAAAACTATAAAAACAAAACAATTAAAAATATTATACTTTTATTTAGCAACAAACTTAGACAACAAATATAATTAGAAAAACTTTTACAAATATTTAAACAATATTATAAAATATTTTAAGACTTTAGCTAGTTTATTGAAGAAACAACAAATTAATTAAATTGTAAATAAATGCAAGAAAGCACTAGAAAGCGACGTTACTATTAAAAAAGAAATTTTTAATAAAATTAAACAACAACTAAGCAATATAAGTTTATTTTAAAAGAAAATAAAGAAAGCAAAGAAATATGCAATACTTAGTTGAACAAAATGTTATAACAACTTATATTAAATTTATCTAAAAGACAAAGAAGAAATTAATTGATTTTTTAGAAAGCTAAAGTTATTAACTTAGCATAGAAAGAAAATTTAGCGCAAACAAACGCTTAAAGTAGAAGTTACAACAATAAAACAAAAAAAAGTTCAAATTTTTTAACAAAGAGTATATTACAGAAATACAATATATTAGTTTAATAGTAGCAACTAAACTTAATAGTATATACATAATATTTTATTATATTAATTAAAATTAATAGTTGTTAACTTATTGTAATAGTTAATTCTAATATAATAGATAATTTTATAGTTAGAGTTTTTGTTAAAAGAAAAAAATATTCTACTTAAAAGAAGTCTAATATATACAATTTAATAATTGTAAATAAAATTTTATTATTTAACAAAAATAAAAAAGTAAATAAAGAAACAAAATTATTATTAATAGCTATTTAGCAATATTACAAGAAACTAATCTTTAATATAGTAAAAATAACTACTTATAATATTGTTTTAAAAATGCTTTAATTAAAGCAACACAATTTAGAAATTAATTAAAATATACAAGTACTTAGATTTGCGCAATATAATTATATAATTTATATTTAATCTATATATTAATAGTATTTAATAATAAATAAAAGATTAAATTAAAAATTAATTGCAAACAACAAATTTGTATTTTTGTAAAAAAACAATTTAACAAAGTTTGATTTAACAAATATTAATAAAGATTAATTAAATTATAAAGTTAAAGTAAATAAAAAAAATTATAAATTTTTTAAAAGTCTTAAACTATCTAATATAGCAAAGAAATTGCTAAAGTATATATTACAAATATACAATAATTAAAAATATTTATTTTAAGAAAAAAAAAAAACAAAGATTCTTTTTAAATATTAATTATAAAATTACAAAATTAGATTTAAATTAAACAAGCAATTTATATTTAAATTTATATATATTTTATTCGAAAAAAAGCTCGAAGTACTTCGCAAATACTTAACAAAAAATAAAAAATAAAAATTTATTAAAAAATTTCAATTATAGATAGAATACTTGATTTTCTTTGTATTAAAAAAGAATAAAAATTTTTGTTTATATATTAATTATTAAAAGCTAAATAATATTACAATTAAAAATCGATATTTATTATTTAATATTAGCAAACTTTAAGATCGATTATTTAAAGCAAAATACTTTATTAAATTAAATTTATAAGAAGCGTACAACTAAATTAGAATAAAAACAAAAAAAAATAAAAAAAAAATTTGTATACAATATAAATTATACAAATATACAATAATGTTGTTCGAGTTTATAAATGTCTTAACAATATATTAAGAAATAATTAATAATATATTATAACAATATTGGAATTAATTTGTTATAATATATTTAAATAATATTATAATTTACTTAAAAATTTTAAAAGAGTATATTAATTATATTTTTAAAATATTAAAATATTTAAATATAAAAAACTTATATTTTAAGCTAAAGAAATGCAAATTTTATTAAAAGAAAATTAAGTTCTTTAAATTTGTTATTAAACAATATAAAATATATATAAATTTTAAAAAGTTATAAGCAATTAAAAAATAAAAATTATTAACAAATATTAAAGAAGTGCAATTCTTTTTAAGTTTTATAAATTATAACAAAAAATTTATAAAAAATTACTTAGTAAATACAATATTATTAACAAATTTTACAAAGAAAAATATATTATAAATATAGAAATTTATAGAAGAAAAATTATTTTAGAATTTTAAACTAAAATATTTGAAGAAATTAATATTAAAGATATACAATTTGCAATTGTTAAACAACATTAAAATTAACACATTAGATTTAACTATTAATATATACTTTAATTAAAAATATAAAGATATATAATATCTAATAATATATTTTTCGAAAAAACTCTTATTAATTAAACAAAACTATAATGTTTATAATAAGAAACTACTTGCTATAGTAGTCTTCTTAAAGTTATAAAAAATATATACAAAAGAATTATTAAAACTTACAATTCTTATAAATTATAAAAATCTTATATATTTTATTATTATTAAGCAACTTAACAAAAAACAAATATAATAATTAGAAAAACTTAAATAGTACAAGTTTAAAATATAGTATATTTTAAACAAAAATAATAGCAAAGTAGACGCACTTAATAGAAGAAATAATTATATAAAAACAAAGAAATTGTTTAATTACAATATACTTAAAATTAATAAAAACAAATTATTATTAGCAAACAAATATAAGTTAAATACTATACTACAAATATTTTAAAGTAATACAAAAGAGTTTCTAATAAAGAAAGAAAAACTTTAAATATTTACCGACAAAATTGACAAATATATAAAAGAGCATTATAATAAATTATTGCAAAAGCATCTAAAAGTAACAAAAATTCTTTAATTTTTATATTAGTATTGTTAGTTCTTATAGATAAGACAAGTGGTCAAGATATATATTAAACAATACTTTAATTATTAGTAGAACAAATATAATATATATGCAAGCTATAACGAAATTTAATATTAAAAATTATTTAAATTGCTATAGAATAAAGTTACAATAAACTTTATTATTAAGTTGCTCAAATTAACAAATCTAGCAATTAAAGACAAATATAATTTGATATTAGTAATAATTAATAAGCTTATTAAGTACTTATATATTATTGTATACAAAGAGAAGTTTATTGTAAAACAACTAAAATATATTATATTAAATCGACTTATATAATATTACGATATATTTAAAAGATTAATTAGTAACAAAGACAAACTCTTTATATCTAATTATTAAAAGACGTTTCTCTTAATATTAAATACAAGATTTCGAATATTTATTGTCTACTAGTTAATTACAAATAATTAAATAAAAAGAACAAACTAAAGTTTTAAACAATATTTAAGATACTATATTAACAATACTTATAGCAATTAAATATTATTTTTATTTATAGCACAACTAGCATTTAATGCAAAAATTTCGAATATTACTAAAATAACTTTATTCTTCGCCAATTATAGCAAAAAATTAAATCTTTTAGAAAAGAGTGTAAACATTTGTTAGCGCAATTAACTATTAAAAAAGTAACAATATTAAAAAAGATATACAATAATATCTTAAAAATACAAGAAAAATTAATTAAATATTAAAATAAAAAACAAAAAACAATATCTTAACTAAAAGAAAAAAATAAAATATATCTTTTTACAAAAAATCTTAAAACAAGAAAATTAAACAAGAAATTAAATTATATTAAAGTTAAATTGTTTTTTGTTAAAAAGACTAAAAAATTAATTAATTACAAACTCGATTTATCTAAGAATGTTAAAATATTTTTAGTATTTTATATTTTATTGTTGAAGCTAGCAAATTTAATTACGTCTTTATAAAATATATTTTATTTTTATTTGCAAAAAGAAAATTAATTCGAGATTAAGAAAATTTTATAACAAAAAAATTAAAAGTATTTTATTAAATAAAAAAAATACTTTATCTTAAAAAATATATAAGAATTAAAAAAAAAAATTTAATTGTTATCGAAATCTTCTAAAGAAATTTTATTAAGACAAGATATAAAAATAGTATTTTAATTTTAATTAATCAAAAGTTAAAATTGTTTAAATAATATATTAAATAATAACTCGAAAGTCTTTGTAACAAACTTAACAAAATATACTTTATTTATCTTTAGATTATCAATGTTTTTTTATTTTGTTACAATTATTTTTTCTTTTTTATTTTTCAAAAAATTTAGTTGTTTTTTTAGTTGACTTAACTTTGTATATGTATTGCGCATTTTTTTTAAGCGCATTTGCTCTTTATAGATTTGTTTAATTAATATAAAAGAAATTGTTAAATTGCAATTACAACTAGATCGCATACACTTTATATACTTTTTAAAACTATTATTTATACAACAAATTTTACTAGATATTGTACAATTACAATACAAACGCATTGCTAGAAATATCAAACTTAAAACGTTAAGAAAATCTTTCTTTTAAAAAAAGAAATTTTTGATATTAATTTTTTTTGAAGATATAATAAAGAGACATTGAGTTTCGAAACAAAAATTTTAAAGAAAAAGAATAGTATTACGAGCTTATTAAAGCTATATTAGTAATTTAGATTCTATATTGTTTGAGCAAATCTACTATTATGTTTGCTATACTCAAGAAGCGAGCAATTTAAGTATAATATTTGCAATGTTCGACAAACAAATATTGCAAGCAACTATACTTGTATTGCTTAACAAGCAAGCAAAATAAACAATCAATATTTTCTTAGTATATAGAAAATAAAATACAATTTTCTTATAAATTGTGTTTAACTTATTATAGATTTTTACTTATTGTTACTCTAGTTTATCGAATCTCTCTTAAGGTTTATTAAATATAGAAATTGTCTATAGCTGCAACTCTTGTTATCAAGTAATTGCTTGCATTGTCTAAAGACGTCTATAGATCTCTCTAATAGCACAATCTTATCCTAATATCTATCAAAGGAAGTACTAGCGTAACATATAATAGTTAATTAATATCTATGCTTTGTCAATATCTCTATAGCTCTTATAATATATATTAATATTTTTAGTACAATTATAAGACTTTCTTGCGCTTATTGTATTTAAGATCGTCTCTATAATTAAGCTAGCAATCGTGTTCTAAAATTAGAGAATATATATTTTTATTAACAATTTGTAAAGTTGTTAAGACAAACAATACAACAAACAAAGAAACAAGAGAAGAATTATACAAACGCAAACAATAGTAACAATAAGTCTATAGATATTGATTCTATATCTTTGTTAATTATTTCTATTGCTAGTATTCTACGCGTTCAAAAGTCGACAATAATTAAGTCTAAAAAACGTTTATTAGAAGCTTTTAATTGCGTGTAAGCAAAAGTCTCGCAACAATCTATTGTTTTGCAACAACAATAATAGACGTTTAAGAACTCTATACGACGAGAGTTGTTCAAATTCGAATACGCGCAAACTTAAATACTTGATAGTTAATTGCAATTGCATACACAAAATTAACAAAATAGACAAAAAGATTGTTAACGAGATAAACAAGAAGATGCAAGAGAGACAACAACAAAGAAACAAATTTTAGATGTTTCGACTATCTATATAAGTAGTTTTTAGATGTAATTAGAGATGCAAATAGAGATTGATTCTAAGCATACAAAAGATATATTTCAAGTTTGAATTTGCATCGGGAGATTTATGAGAAACTATATCAATTTTGGTAGTAATTAGACACAAAAGTAAGTATTTTCTCTAACATCTTCTTGCTGATTTGTTTATGGGGTTTGAAAATTATCCGATTAGACTTAGTGCGGGGGGTGGTGTATGTGCAAAGTTCACGGTGGTGTATGGCCAAAGTAGGGTGGTGTGTGTGGAGTGGTTACCTATATTTATTATATACACCCCGAACTTAGGATTTGAAATTGCCTTTTTGGATCAGGAAAGGGAGCAGGGCCACTTTAGAGGGAGCAGTAAGGGAGCAAGGGGGAGCACTCGAGGGAGCAGGGGGAGCAGCGAGGGAGCAAGGGGGAGCACTATGGGGCAGTGCAGGGGCGCAGCAGTTGCCTCAGTACTCAGACCTGGCTGCAGAAAAAACCTTGAACCCTAAAGTGAGCCCTAAATACTCGCTTAAGTTAGGGCGACGCTAGGGTTGAAGCTAGACGATAGCTTATGCGCGATGGTTTGGACTAGATTTTAGTACGCCTAGACACGTCCAAATTCGATATGAAAAATATTTTAACGAGTTTTTAGATTTTTTTTGTAGCAAGTTTGAGGGCAACATAATTTAATTTAAGAGGAAATCGACTTTCTTGCTAATAAATGCATTAAGATTGCCTTTTTACGATTTAAAAATGTCGACAATTAATTTTATCGCACAATACAATGTTAATCATAATTATTATAAGTATTATTGTTGTTTGATTTGCTACTTTTGTCTATGCTTTATCTAATAATACTAGAATCAAACACGTGTCACGTTTGGCGCATTTTTATTGTCGCCTTCAAGTTGTAATAATCAAAAAAATCAAAAAATTTAATACTTATCACGCAATTTCTAAGCTCAATTAGATTTTGCACTTTACGTTTGAAGCTTTTTACGATTCTACAATTTAAGCGATCAATCAATTGATAATCTTACAAGTGTTTAAATTCACTTAATCGTTATTGTCGTCGCATATTAGATACTTTATAAATCGACGCAAAAACAATAAACGCATCTAGAAGTAACAAAAACATCAAAAAAGTACAAATAAGTCAAAAACGCATTAAGACAATTGTGCAAAATCGTTTTGACTTCGAAGCAAAACAAAAGCAAATTAATAAATTAACGCAAGCAATAATTAACAACTTGATTGTTATAACGAAGATTAATTTCGAAAAAAGCTTGCTATTTTAAGCGACGTTATTTATGTTTAATATCTCGAAAACTATGTTAATTATTATGTCGTTGTTAGCTTTGAAAAATAATTAGTGTAAAAAGTTGAATAATATTTCAAAATATAAATCGTTAATGTTAAACGATAACAACAACAATTCGAAGACGCAAAACAAAATAAAATTAAGTGTCTTTATATACGATTAATTATGCCATTAACATTAAAACAAAAAAAGAATAATTAAGCTAATTTTGTTCTAATATTTACTAGTTTGAAAATTGCTATTAATTAACACTTTAACGACAAGATGTTAAAATACGAATCTTTCTTTTTCAAATTATGTATATTGATCATTGACAAACTTTATTTAATTAAAGAGTAACAAAAATTTAAAGTTAAATATGCGAATCTTAATGTATTTCGAATATAATTATTAATCGAAATTTTAATATTAAGAGTGTTTGCTATTTTGAACAACAAAATCGAAAAAATAATTCGAAGTTAATATAAATTTGACGAATAAATTATAATACTACAAACATTATTAAATCGCTTTAAGATATTTTTGCAATTTATTAAAATAAAGAAGACGATCAAAGACATATTAAATTTTCAATTTCTTCTATTAGACATTTTAAAAAGCGCATTCGACATATCAAAAATAATAATATACATAAATAGCATTAATTTAGTGCTTCAAGCTTGCAAGTTTTTTTGACGATAAATAAAAAATCTTAAGTATTCGAAGAAAGTTACGCAATAAATGCTTTTCTTAATAGCGTCAATAACTAAAAGTAATAAAAAACGTATTTAATGTATCTTTAAAAAGAGATCGTATTTGTGCTCATTTTTTAGAATTTTAATTTGCATTAAGATTTATAAAATAGAAATAAACAATTCAAATATTAGGCGAGTTATTTAATAATTTGTATTCAAAAACATTAATCGAATATATTAACGTCTTAGATGCGCAAATTAATGCGTCAAGAAATAAGCATATTTTATAATGTTATATTTAAAGTGATGCATAGAGTTTTAAGTCTTTAAAGCGTTAACTAATTTTAAAAATGTCAATATTAATCTCGTTGCAATTATCGAAGAAGTAGATAATGCTAACGACGAAACATCTAAAGAAAAAAATAACGTCAATAATCGAATAATAAGTTTCGATAAAAACATCTCGCAATTAAGGCAAAATGTTAATAAAAACAACGCAATCGCATCAATAAATAAATTAGATGCTATACGTCGTTGCGATTTTAAAAAGAATATATAAAAGCTAATTAACGTTTTAAACGATTGTTATCGAAGAATTAAATTGCTACATTTTAACAACAAAATAATCAATAATATAAGTTTCGCAAAGTAAAACGAAATTTAATTTAAATTATGTTGCTCGAATTGCAATTTAAACAAACAAACACTTATCGTCTTTTATAATAAAATTAATATTTAAAACATTTAAGTATTAAAGAAGAAAATTTAATTTAAAAAGCAATTAAAAGGTTAAAGAACGCAAAAAGTTTGTGCAACATTTTTTAATTCTTATTTTAGATTTTATTTAAGCTTAATTATGTCTAACGAGATATTAAAGAACTTAATAATTTGAAACAAACATATAATTAATAAAGCGACTCTTAAAAAAATTATAGAAAACGTATAAAGTAACGCAAAGCAATACGACGTCAAGATACTCGCAATTTTGAAACAAAGCTAGCAATTAAACATTAAATTAAATAAGATAATTGCGACGAGATTGCGTGACAAACACGAAATAAACGAAAAATTAATAAACGAAGCAATTTTGATTTTCGAATAGCGACGAATCTTCTATTTAATCAAAATTGATCACAAATTTTTAACAAAAAATAATAAAAAACGAAAATAAAAAAATAAGCAAAAAACGAATGCAAAATCGTTGAATGCGAGCTTCGTCAATTAAGAAATAAAGAAAAATGTCGCATTAAAAATTAAAAGATAACAAACATTAAGAGACAAATAAGATAAAAATTCTCTAAAAACGCTTTCGAGAACATTTAAAATTAAAAAACAAAAATCGTTAAAAAAGATTTTAAAGAATGTTAATAAAAATTTATTATTGTCGAAAAAAGAGCGAAAAATTAAGAGACAAAGAAAGAGATTAAGTTATTTAGACAACTATAAACTTAGCTTAATTGCTAAACGCATGCGATACAATTTTGACAATTTAGCGAATTTTAATAAAGATAAATGCGACAATTGCAATAAACGAAGTTGTGTAAATATAAATTTAAAAGATTGCGAAAAAAAATAAGATATACGTTTTGCATTGTTAAATATTTGCGACAACAACATATTAAAAATTAAAAAAAGTCGAAAGTTTTCGTTTAGATTTAGAGTCTTTTTAAATTTAAATTTGTTGTTGTTGTTTACGTATTTAATTTTTAAAATCTTGTTATTGTTTATATTCTTTATCGTAACAAAGAGTTTCGTATAATATTAACAATTATATTTAGCGTCGTTTTCGCTCAATTTAGCGATGCTTATTATATATAGATTTACGATGAAATTTTTAAAGTATCGATTAATAAACTTTTTAATTAATGACGTTTTTGCTAAATGCAACGCCATGCTTTATACATTTTTCGAATTAATTTTTTTTAAATGTTTGTTTAATTTAACAACTTTAAACAATTTCTTTACGAATAAATTAAGCTTTAACAAATATAAGTTCATAAGTGTTTAATTCTTAAATAGTTCGTCGCTATTTTAAAAAAACATCAAACGTTCTTTTTAAAATGTCTTTAAATTTAAGTTTAATAATTTTAGCAATTGATCTATTTTAAAGTTGAAGTCTTTTCGATTTTAAAAATTTATTAAATTATTAATTAACATCGCATTTTGCAACTTTTTTGACGTTGCTAATGTGTCAATTATGTGAAGTACGCGCAATAATGCTTAAGCATAGTTTGGCGTATTTGTTATCTTCGCTTAGAAAACAATCGCAATCTTTTTAAAAATGTATTTTAAAAATTTAATGTTTACGTGTTTAATAATATAGCGAAGTATTATATATAGCTTCACATAATTGCAAAAGTTCTAATAATTTTAAAATTTTTAATTAAGAATTGATGAGATTGCGATAGTTAATTGCGCAAATGACAATTTGTGAAGCTAATTTTTTATGCGTCGAATTAGTTTTATTCAAGATTTAATGAGTTTCTTAATATAAGATTTGAATTACATTAAAGTGTCGTTAATGATTTTGAAATTGTGCTTTTTTTAACGAGTTAAACGCATTATAACGTTAATCACGCGAAATTTATAACTTTGTAAAATTAATTTTTTGACATTTTAAAAGTTATTAAGCTAAACGACGCGTTTGCGCTATTATCTATTAATTACATATTAAAGACTTAATTCATTCTTAAAATGTGCGTTATCGAAGTGAATATAATAAATTAATTGCATTATGTTGAAGCTTAGATGTTACAATTTAATTATTAACATTAATTAGTTAAAGTTATCGAAAAAAAGTTCAAACGTATATTTTTACAAAGCAATTGTTAACTTTATTCTTTTATAAGTTTTTAAGTTATTTGCGCAAATTCGCATGCTATTATTGAATTACGAGTTATTGTTTTTAAACTCAATTTACGTGAAATAAAGTTCGTTAATAATATTAATATTGTTGATCGTCGTATTTTTATTCTTGAAAATCGACTTTATAAAATAATACTTAATTTAATAAAACTTTAGCGATTAAATAAATGATATAAACGTCGATTAAAGAAATTGATTTTTCAACTTTTTATACTTTAAGTTCATGAAGAAATCTTGTATAGCGACCTCAATATGTCGTAGTTAAATTTGCTTCGTCAATTAAACGATGCTAATTAAATAAATTATTATTTACGTTTATGTTAAGTTCGACGTTCTTAATTTTTATCACAAGTAGTCAAATCAAAAGCGAATAAAATTAAGAATTTCAGATCTTTTTTCTCAACGAAATCAAGCTAGATTCGTGAGATTTAAATATAAGAATTGTTGTGATAAACTTAAATTGCCTTATCTTATTAACTCTTTTATCTTTTCTATTTTTTACATAATTAAAATTATTATATGTTAAAACTATAATTAAAAGTTTCTTTATTAATTTAACTTATCTTTTGGTCTTAACTATTAACTTTTTCATATAACGTTAAATCGTGCGATAAGATATAATTAGATTAACGAAGCATAACGAATCGACAATTTTTTGACGAACGTCATTATTATAAAGATAGAGAGCAAAAACCGATTAAAAATTATTCGATTTGTTAAGATAAAATAGATAACATAGTTTTAACATTGTTAAAAGTTAAGCTTTAAATATGTTTTTATCGCGATCGCTTTAACGTTTGAGGCGATTAACGTTAACGATAAATTTTAATTAACAAGAGGCATATTTAGTTATCGTTGTCTTGATCTTTTTAAAGTCGATCAAAGTTCTCTAATCTATAATCTTTAAGAATTCTTAATATTTCTTAAAGATTTCATTTTTTATCAATTTACTTAATTCGAATCGCAATTTATTTATTGCTTAAAGTTAATTGCAATGAAATATAATAATAAATTTTTATAAATTTATTAAAAGAGAGAATTCTTTTTTTTTAATTAAATTTTTATAGATGTGATCAAAAAACTCGTTATATTGTTTTGCGAATTTATCGCAATGCTATTTTAACAAAGCTAAATATTTGACAACTATTAATTTATAACTTGATATTAAATTCGTAATATTTTTCACTTTTTTAAATTTAATTTTGCGAGATTGATAAGCACTTAAGAACGAAATTGAAATCTCTAAAGATAATGAGCGAGCAAAGTGAATATCGTCAAAGAAATAATTTTGGCGATTAAAATTTCGCAAGAGAGATAATAAAACGAGACTTAACGTTAGCTTCTTAATAATTAATAAAAACTTAATAAGAACAAAAATTATAATGCGCGAATTTTAGTATAACGAAATTTTTTTTAAGTTTGCATGCTCTTAAATGTGTTAAAAGAAAATTGTGTTTATTTCTAAATTGACGAAATAACAAAAAAAGAGAGTAAGCTAAGTTAGTTTTGTGCGACGTTATTTTGTTTACTTAATTACGAACAAGCATTTATAGCAATGCTTATAGCGTTATTGATGCAACAAATTAGATTAAACTTTAATATTTTTGATTTCGCATTTAGATCGTCGCATAGCAATCGTTATTAAATTTATTTATTTTTTCGCTAAACGTAATTTTTTCGCCAAACATTTAAGCCAAGTAATCGAATTAGTTTTTCGCTTTTTTTAACGTCTCGTTTTGCGACTTTTGATGCTTCATTTTATTATTAATTCGTCGTCAAAAGTCTTCGCCAATTAAGAATATCAAAAGTAACAAAATAGCGTTATTTAATCTTGCTAAATGCAAATATTAATCGCGAAGTATAAAGTTAAAGATTAAATTTATTGATGCACTTTAGTTGCTAAATTCATTCTTAGATGCAAAATTTATCGCAAATACAATTTGTTCGATTCAACATTTTAAAAATGTCTTATAAAATTTAAACAACGTTGTGTAACGATATTGCAATTAGAAAAATCGTTACGTTATTGCGTAAAGATATTGTTAAATCTTTATAAAATATTTGTCTTTAATTTTTTTATCTTGAAAACTAAATTTTGATGTACAATTTACATCTTTATTGCGACGCGACGAATCTTTGCTCATTCTTAAATTTGTTTCGATTAAACGATCGTTATTAAATATTAACGCCTTTTATTGCGAACAAAAGTCGCATATTATAGTATATATTCTTTAACTTAAGCTATTAACTTTTGCGTCATTTGCAATTTTCGATTCAAGTTAATAATATTCGAAACTTCGAATTTTTATTTTAGACGATAAATATAAAATTATTAAGAGCATTAAAATTAAAAAAGCGAATCTTATATAACGTTGCGTCGCATCGAAGAACAAACTTGCGCAATTATATATAATTTTAAATTGTTAACAACAATTGCGAACAATTGCGTTCTTTAATTGCGAATCGTTTTATTATTTTATAATTAATAAGTTATTAACGTGCTAGTTGAGCGAGAATTAACGTTGATAAATGTAGCGCAATTTTATATATTGTTTATAAAAAAAAGTAAAGCGAAATCTAAACTCGCGCTAAACGCTTAAGAATTTCTACAACTCTTTTTGTTTTGCGTTGTTGTTCGTTCTTTATTTTTTTTCTTAGTAACATAAAGATAACAATAATTTGTTGTTCGTTGTAAAAAAGAATGTAATTCTTTTTTAAATTCTTTTTATTCTTTCGATAGCTAATATATATTTACGATTAGTTATTATTAAACTAGTGCATTTATAAATAAATATATCTTAATTTACATAATCGCTTCTACGACTTTCTCAATAATTTAAAATAAGCAACATAAAGATATTTTGTGTTGAAGAGACAACACATATGCAATGTGCGACTCGATTATCTTTCGCAATTAATTTATATATTATACTTTTAATTACGACATCGTTAATATAAAACATTATTAATATATTTTAATAACAAAGTGCGAATGCAAATTTCATTTAGTGTCTTTTAAGTGCGTTCAAGAGTTCGCAACCAATTGTTTTCAAATTTAAAAATATATTATTCATTATTAGCTTCGCATTCGCTATTTTTTTTTAAACTTTACTTAATAATTTGTTAACTTATTGACATTGTTAATTGTTATTAATGCTCGAAATTCGCTTAAGCAACACTTTTTTCTCAATTTATTTCGATCGAATAAGTTAATAAGGCAAGACGAGTCTCATCGCTCTTAACTTCTATTTCGTTTTCTTCGTTAAAAATTTGAAAAATTTAATTCGAACGCAACAAATCATTTTAAAAATCTTGAAAATTTAATTTGAACGCAACGAATCATTTTAGAAATCTTAAAAATTTAATTTGAACGCAACGAATTATTTTAAAAATCTTGAAAATTCAATTCGAACGCAACAAATCATTTTAGAAATCTTGAAAATTTAATTTGAACGCAACGAATCATTTTAAAAATCTTGAAAATTCAATTTGAACGCAATAAATCATGTTAGAGATCTTGAAGATTTAATTCGAATGCGACGAAATACGCCAAAAACTTTGAAGATTCAATTTGAGCAATTCATAAACGTTTGATCTTTCTACTCGCTTAAAACTTATAAAGTTATTTCGTAAAACGCATTTGCGTTTTAATTTGCTCATATATATAAACAACAAAAGACGAGAAGAAAATGCATCAAAAAAAAGATAAAATCGTTTATAGTATATATATTTGAAGTAAGATTAATTACGAGCGTTCAATATTGATGCGTCTTGTAAATCAAGAAAAAATAACAGATTTTGTCGACAAACAAAAAAAATATAAGAACAAATTGCGACTTTAATTGTTCAAGAATTTATTTGTGTTTAGACGACGAACATAGCAACTCGACTTTCGTAAATAAAAACCCTAATTTAAATTTATGTTTAAACGACGAACATAACAACTTGATTTTCGCAAATAAAAATCTTAATTTAAATCTATGTTTAAACGATCAACGAATATAAGACAAACGAAAATTAATGCGATCAAAAATATGCATAAAGATAATAATAATCGATGTGTATTATAGATAAATGTGCGCAACGCAAAATTGTCTCTTTAGAAGTTCGATTGCGTCGTAGAATTAACGCGCTAGAAATATGTTTATTTTATTGTTTTTAGAAATTTATATTAGCAATGAAGCTAAACTATATAGAATTTAAGCGCTTATTAAGTTACTAATTGTGTTGCCAATTTTAACGAAATTAATCGAAGACTAAAGTTAAAATAATTTACATAAATTGCGATTCGTTTAATTTGCGTTCAATATAACTTAAAAATAATTAAAATAATCGAAAAGCGTTGCAAGAAAAAAATAAAATTAATTCGCAAAAGTTGCTTTCAAAAAAAGGTAATCAATTTATAACAATAAATTGCTTAATAACAATTTTGTCGAACGCATCAAGTTTAATTGTAGCGTCATCGTTAACAATTATTAGAACAATTAATTTAAGAAGCTTTTTTCTTTTTTTCGACGTTCGATGATGCGCAACAAGAAAAAAATTATATAATACATTAAGTTTAATTGTATTGTAAGTTATCGCACTTATATAATAATAAGCTATAGCAAATAAGACTAAATAAATAAATATTAATATATTTTCGCACAATTAAGAAAAAAGACGAATTCGAATATTCTAGCTTATTTAATGCTATCTTTATTTGATGTTAAAAAAAATATTATTTAAAGTTAAGTTAAAATCATTAGAAAATTAGATTCGATTAAGTATTTATAAGCAATTCTTCAAGTTTACGCGACACAAATGTTGAATGAAATTCGATTTACTAAAATTGTTGTTTTTCTTAACTTAATTTATTATGAATTTAGACTACAATTAAATGCATCAAATTGTTTATCTTTCTACTCTTATATATTGTAACAAAAGCATAAGACGAAATTTATAAACGCATTAATATTAGTTTATTCATTAAATAAATAAAGCAATACTTAATTTTCATTAATACGATTTTCGAACATTTGAAACTTAGTTGTGAATTAATTTATTTCACAAACAACAATTGAGCACAATCTCTCTCTTTATTTATTTGATTGCTTTTTTCGCTTTTGCTTTCGCTTTTTATTTTCGATTTTTAATCTTACTATTTCTAGCGCAAAAATGGCGAACAATATTGGCGTAAATAACAATATCTTTATTACTTTTAATAACATTGTTAATCAAAAAATTAAATACTATTATTATAAACTTGTCTAACAAAGATTTACACATTAATTAGAACAATATAATTAAAAATAAGACTAAACATATAAATGTTAACGATAAAATAAATAAAAAAGAAAAGATCATAAATAGCAAAATTTCGATAAAGAATAATGATATTGACATGAAGATAAAACTCGTATAAATTAAATCGAAAATATGCAAACTTATGCGCTAATCTATTGCAAAAAAGAGAATTAATTAAAAAGAATTAATTGTTTAAAGAATTATTTAACGCAAAAAGAAAAAAGCGCGTCAAAATTAAAGAGAAATTAAGCATTTTTTTGAAGAAAATTAAAAGAAACAAATGCGACATTAACACTAAAAAGAATTGTAAATCTTTTAAATTAAAGAAGTTGTAATATATCGATATTATAATGTTAGATTAGCAATTCGCCAACTACGTTCGTCGATTAAACAACTTTTCATCCTAATCTCGCTTAATCTTTTAAGCTCGATCTTAACTAGATTTGGGTCAAACTAAGCTAGATTTAAATCAATTCTTGCTAGATATAAAACTTGCAATCTTATATAGTTAGCGTTGTTTCATTTCTTTCTTTTCTCTTTTGTCTTTCGTTTTGTACATTAATTTTAATATAAACTTAAGTTTCATTTAGTTATTAATCTAGATATCTTTTTGATAAAGATTTCAAGTCTAGTTTTTAACATTACGAAAAATCTACACTTCTTATAACGTTTTCACGCGTTAAAATCTAGTCTTTTTAAGTATATCAATACTTATTTAATCACTAGTTCGATGAAGCATTTTAAACTTTTACTAGAGGTCGAACTTATTGTAAAGAAGTTCGCTCAACAAGTTATTCAAGATTCAATCGAAGCTTTACGTTAATTTCGAGAGCTTTAAAATCAAATACGATTTAACATTAATGTTATCTTTATCTCTTTTGCTTTAAGCTTTTCTCTTGCAAGATTAAACTTAATGTCTATAATTATAATTGCGCAAATCGTCGCTCAAGCTATGAGCAATTAATCTATCTTAATTATACAACTTTTATCGCTCTCTACGAACATCACTACTTTCGTTATCTCTAAATTCGAGAAACTTCTCAATATATTACAATACGAGAAAGACAAGAATTAATTGAATGCATAAGAGCAAAATCTTATACAACGTATAAATGTAAATTATAACCAATATTTTATCAATTAAATCAAAGATCGCCTATGCGAAGTTACAACTTATCATAAATAAAAAAACTTATAATCTTATAAATTAATATTAAATTAATAATCTTTGTGTCATTGTTTTTTTCGACGAATAACGTCGAAATTTGCGTTACTATTGTGACAATTTCTTCGAATTAAAAGATGCACGTTTGTATCTTCGCGAGATTCTAAAGCAAGACTTCATTAATTTTGTCAAATATTATAATCTTTTCTATTAAAAGAAAGAACGTTCTTAAATGAAGAACGCTTCATTAATTGATTGCATGAAGCGCAACGTCAATTATTTCATTTAAGTCGCTATTATGTTTTGACGAACTCTTAATAACAAATGATCATTTATCTTTTAGCAATAAGTTTAAGCTTTTATTAAGATCGACAAGAAACTTTAGCAATTTAAACATCGTCAATCTCGTCTCATTACAATCGTCGTTGCTTCTATTAAGTCAAAAGGCAATTCTATTCCAATTAGCAATTCATTAGAATCTCGCGTCACTCTTTTCGTTCTCGTCGTTTCATTCGTATCGACGATCTTTATAACATTTGGCGAGTTAATAAATTTGAGCTTCGTTATCGTTATTGTTCAAAACAAATTCTTAGCTATTCTAAGAATTAAAGAAATCTACAATAAGTGAAAGTTGTGTTACTATTATAAGTTGCAACATTCGAACAAAATCGCAAAAAAATGTCTTAATAAAAAATCTTTCTCTCTTTGCTTTGTTAATCTAGATAATACTTCTAGTGTTAACGAAAATGTTTCGTTGTTAGCGAGAAAAGTCTAGTTTCTAAGCAAAGTCGCATTCGAAAATTAATCTATATATTTTTTTGTCTTCTAGCTTCTTCGTTTTTATTTTCTCTTTAATCTTATAAGAGATTTTTGATTAAAACGACTTTGAAACTCTTTAAATCTAATTCTACATTTAAAGATAATCACATAATAGTTTTCTTCGTTTTACGTCAAGCTTAATCTTGAATTTCTACTATAACTCTAATCGATAATGAAGTCTTAATTTATGTCTTTATTAATAAATTTTTCGCACAACAACATAATTTTTTTCTTTATTAATTAATTTACTTTTGTAAGCTTCGAGATTTTAATAATTAAGCAATCTTAACGAGCAACATTATTTATGTCGTCGAAATTATTATAACTCTTGACGATTACATTAAGAGACTATTTCTTTATGTTATTAAACTTAACTAGTATTTTATCGTTATAAATCTATTGTGATTTCGTCGTCATTCTATCGACGCGAACTTTGATTATAATACTTTTATTATGTTCTCTCTCTTCTATCTTAAACATTGTTGTTAATCGCTCATTAAAATCTATGACATCACTTAAGAAGAAAAAGAATTCTTGTCTTCTAAGAAGTTCCAAAACATATAAGAGCTTCAAAATCAAAATATTCTTGTTATCACTCTTAACAATTAAATCTTTTCGTCTAGTTTAAGTTTATTTTGTTAAAAGACATTTAATATTTTAGTCTTTTATAAGAAGGAACTCGCTTGCAAGAAGCAACTTAATTTTACTTTTTAAAAGCAATTTAGTCTCGCTTTTAAGAAGCAATTCGCTTGTAAAAAGCAATTTAGTCTTGCTTTTTAAAAGCAATTTAATTTCGTTTACAAGAAACAATTTATTTATCTCGATTTCAAGTTTCGTCTCGTTTCGTCTAGCTTAAAGCAAGAAGTTTCTAGTCGTATTTTTTAAACTATCTAGAAGAAATACTTCTTAAAAATTAAATATCGAAGTTTTTCGTTTTTCAAAATTTTTATCAAACGACGTGCGAAACAAGTTAAGCGATCTTTTATACAACTTAACGTAATTGAGTTAGAAATTCGTGAATTTAATTGCGTCGTTTGCGCAAAGAATGTTAAAATTTTTAATATTATTTTTCGAGAGATAAATATCTTTCTAAATCTAGTTAAGAACTTGCTTAAATTTGGGTCAAATCTCGCTTAAATCTCTAATTCATTAAATCTCTTAAAATTATCGTTGTTTTATAAGAATATTAAGATTAACACTTATAATCGAGATCATCGTTTAACACTTCATCAAATAAAAAAGAAACTTCACTTAACAACTTTTATTACTTAAGAAGATTTAGAACATTATTGACAAAACAAGAACGTCAATCTAGTCACAATTTTGTCTTTTAAATATTTTAAGTTTTTTAATGTTTTCTCTAAGAAAGAGGCAAACATTTTGTCTCCTTATTGTTTTCACAATTACTTCATTCACCTTAAA
>JAABUL010004330.1_pt1 | contig 19193 bp, 6 predicted proteins | sample 5559151 | NCBI WGS metagenome assembly JAABUL01 (sample SAMN10711876, study PRJNA513368) | rock metagenome | isolation source: Antarctica rocks | place: Antarctica: Victoria Land, Pudding Butte sud | reverse complement strand
AATTAAAGGGTATACGCGGAAAGTTATTTAGAACTTACTATCTTTATAGATTATAAGAACCTCCTTAACTTTATAATAATAAAGGAGTTAAACTAAAGATAGGTTCATTAATTAAAATTACTAGGATAGTATAAGTTTAAAATACTATATACCCCTAGAAAGGATAATAGCTAAGTAGATACCTTAAGTAGGCGAGCTAACTATATAGAATCTAAGAATATTACGAAGAAACTAATTCTTAAATAAGAAAAGGACGGATTACTAGTATTAATATAAAGTTTAGTAGCTACTACGCGAGTTATAGTCTAGGATATATCTCTAATCTTAAAAGAAGGCTATATTAATAATAATCTAATTATAACGCTACAGAATTAGTAACTAGGATAAGGACTACTTTAATATAAGGGGAAGACGTACTTACCTAAGAAATATGTAGAAGAGGTAATTAGGAATTACTATAATAATCCTATAATTAGGTATCTAGGAGTATCTAAAATAGTAGAACTCCTTTAACAAATATACATGATACTACGAATACGTATACACGTTAAGAAATATATTAAAGAATATATTTATTATTAATAGAATAAGTTTATACGCTATACTAAATATAGATAAATGTAATTTATACCGGTTCCAGATATATTATAAAAGGATATTACGATGGACTTTATTATTAAACTATTAAAATTAAGGGATCTAGTTATAAAAGATATCTTTAACTTAATTATAATAATTATTAATAAGTTAATAAAGTACGCTATCATGATTCCTTATAAAGAAGCTTATAAAGTAGATTAGCTAGGGTATATACTCCTTAATAAGCTAATAAAGAATTATAGTATACTTAAATCTATTATATTAGATAGAGACAGACTCTTTACGTCTTATTACTAGAAGACTCTAATTGCTATAATTAGAATTAAGTTATAAATATTAACTACCTACTACCTAGAGATGAATAGTTAGATAGAACGTATAAACTAAATAATAGAAGTATACCTAAGATACTACATTAATTATAAATAGAATAACTAGGTCTTATTACTTCTAATAGTATAATTAGTATTTAATAATAAAAGATTGGATACTATATAACTATCACCATTCTTTACGAACTATAAATGATATATGAACCTATTTCTAGAGCTATAGGAAGGCTCGAGGGTAGAAAAGGTAACGGTATTAGTATCTAATATAAAAAGACTATATAGTAATATATAATAATAGATTAGTAAGGTTAATATAAGAATTAAGACTAGAGTTAATAAGAAAAGAAAAATATATCCTTAATTAAAGAAGGGGGATAAGGTTTACCTTTATATAAAAAACCTAAAGAGTAAGAGACTAAGTAAGAAACTAGACTATATTAAAGTTAAACCATTTTTAATTAAGTAATTAAAAGGGCCTATTAATTATAAATTATAGTTACTACTTAACGCTAAAGTATATAAGGTGTTTTATATCTCCTTATTAGAACTAGCCGACCCCTAAACGCCGCTCTAAGAAGACTAGAAGTTTAAGGCTAAAACCGAAGAATATAAAGTTAAAAAGATCCTAGAATAGAATAGTTAGGAATACCTTATTAAGTAGAAGAACTACGAAGAAATAGAAAATACCTAGGAGCCTATTAAATACCTTTAGAATTACTAGACGCTTCTGCGATAGTTTTACTAGGTAAGAATCCTAGGGCATTCTAGTTAAACTCGTCTTCTAGAATAAATTATTCAGAACTAACGTTAAAAAGGAAGTCCCCTGAAGAAGGATTACTAGTAATATTCTCTTCCGTCTCTAGATTAGTAATATTCCGGAGCTCGCCCTTAACTAGTTCCTACCTCTTCTTTTCTAACTAGTCTACCTTTACTTGAAGGTAGGACTATTTTATAAGTGCCTTATAAGCCTTAGCTAACTTTTAATTTCATTAATATTTAAGATGAAGCTATTACTTCACGGAGAATAAAGCTAAATTATATTAGTACCTTAAGCGAATATATTCTATATACTTCATTAATTACGCTCCTACCTAATATTTCTCTAGATACTTCCGGTCCGTATAATACTTACATACCCGCATGCTTATAAGTAGATAGTTAAGCTTATCAATTAGAGCTTTCTAGCGAATAGTAGATATTAATTTAAGGTGATACTATGCAGGTATTAAGTGTAAAGGATAGAAGGTTTCTTAGGACGAGAAATTATAAGGAGGGGACCTAATATAATATATATTAGAGTATAATATAGTATAACGCACGTCAGAGTATAATATAATATACTTACCTAGTACGTATAGACGAGTATAATATTACTTAGTAGGCTAAGGTACTAAGTAGTACTATTACTTAGGGAGCTTAGTAGCTAAGTATACTAAGTACTACTCTTAGTATAAATCTTATATATCTATATAGATAGTAATATTTCTAGTAGATAGGAGCTTTATACTTAACTTATATTATAATCCTAGATATCTCTTAAGTACTAAATATAATACTTTATACTAGACCTGTTTAAACGAAGTCTACCTATCTATATCCTTGATACTCCTTTCTAAGAGAACTAATTATAGGTCTATCCTCCTCGGAGTAAGTAGAACCGTAATAGGAAGGATATTTAATAAGTTATTATTATTAATTATATTAATTTAGCTATATTTAAGGAAGTTATAATAGGGGAGATAATAAGTAGGAGAAGTCTTAAAAGTTATTAATATAAGAAAAATTATTAAAAGATACCTTTAATATTAATAGGCTAGTAGACTTAATAAAGTTTTATATAAATAAATAATTATAGCTATTAAGAGGTTATATACTTAAATATTAGATATTATTATTATCATTATTACTAGGGACTTATACCTTAAAATTAAATTACCTATTAAATATATTAAGATATAAATTATAAGTATTAAGGATATTCCTAGTACTAGTTTTAAAGTTTTATTATAAGAATTTAGAGATAGCCTTAATAGCTTTATTAGCTTTATAAGCCTATTATTATAATTACTTATTATTTATAATTTCTTTATATTATTTAATCTTATTATCTTCTTATACTTTTATTAATTAATAATAATATATATTTTATCCTTCTACTTTAGCTACTTCCCTTCTTATATATATATATTATTAATAGCTACTTTTATTCTTTAGGAATAAAAGGTAGCTTTTATCCTTCTTTATTATTATAAATAATATAAGTAATACCTTTTCTTAATTATAATACTTCTAATTAAATTATTTATTAAATATTTTTAAAAAAAATTTAAGCTTATAAGTATACTCCTTAATATAATATATATTAAGAATCTACTTATAAAATTTATAAATATTAAAGTAAAAAGCTTTAATAATATTTAAATCTTATCTTATAAAGTAAGGTATTAGTAGTATTATTAAGATTATAAAAAGATATTTAATATCTTTATTATTATTATTATTATTATTTAATAAGCCCTTATTATCTTTATTATTATTTATAGTATAATATTACTTTATAATAATATTAGATTTAAAGCTTATATTTTAATTTATAATAATCTTAAGTATTTTAAAAAGCTATTTAAAGTAAATAAGAGATAAAGGTATTTACTCTTTACTTTATATATAATAATATAGTTATTATTTATAGGATAGATTATATTAATATAAGAGATTATAATCCTTTTTATATTAATTTCCTTAAGGTAATTTAAAAGTCCTATTTTAAATATCTTATAACTACTTTTTAATTATAATAAACTTAGTAAGTATTAGTTTTATAGCCTTATATATAATTTAGGTAAGAAGGCTTATAAAACAAAATGAATTAATATTAATAACTTAAAGTAATTTACCTTTCTAATAGTTTAACTTATAATAGAATATTTTAATTATTATTATTACCTTTATTATAATATTCTTAGTATTTATTCCTATTAGGATATAATAATTTATAACTCCCTTAATAATTAGATATATATACTCCCCTTATTATATATTAGAATAACTAAAGTTTAGTTATATTCTAATATATATTATTATAAATTAAGGTTCTTATTATTAATAGAAATTAATAAGGTAATTTTAATCCTATTAATATAAATTATTAAATAAGATATTATAATTATACTTTAAAATCTTAATAGTTAATAACTTAATATATATTTATATTATATTAGTAAGGATTACCTTTTATTAAGTAAGATAACCCTTATAAGTAAGTCTCTTTTTAATAGCTTTAATAATATATTAATTATAAAGTTAAAGAAAATATATAGATTTAAAATTATTTATTTATAAATTACTTACTTTTAAGTTAAGGTTATAAATAATATATATACCTTAATTTATATATATATTAATATAATCTTTTAATAAGATAAAGATATTAATATTCTTCCTTATTATTATTATTATTAGCCTAGTAGTAAAATCGTCTAGTATTACTCTAAGATTATAATAATTATTATAGAAAAATAACTCCCTTATATATATATTTATAAATAGGAAAGCCTTAGTAGACTCTAACTTAATAAAATGATAAGTAATTAATATTAACTTAAATATATTTATTATATATATTAAAATTAATAAAGGTAGGCTATTTTTATTTTTATTTTTATTATATATTATATTTATAATAATTATAAAATAACTAGTAAATTATCTTATAATAGTAATTTATTTAAGATTAATAAAAAAGAAAAATTTTATTTATTATAATTAATAAATATTCTTATTAATAATATACTTTTTCTTAATATAAATAGAATAACCCTTACTTTTAAATATTTTAAGTATATAATAAAATTCCTTTTATATATCTTATTTATAATCCTTATATATAAGGTTATAATACTCTTATTTTAAAAGATTTAAACCTTTTAACTTTATAATCCTTCTAAGCTTATTAAAAGGTAAGGCCGCCGCTTTAAGATCTTATATTATATATTTTATAATAATATAGTTAGGATTATATATATAATACTCTAAAAGAATAAAAGGATTATTAAAGAAAGGATAATTATAATAGTTATCTTAAATAATAATCCTTTATTCCTTATTTATTTTATAGTATTAAAGTTTAATTTTATATAAGTAATTATTTTAATTAATTTAAGTATTAGATTATTAATATGTATCTACTATTCTCTTAATAATAATATAGGTATTTTTATATATATTATAAGTCTTTTTATTATAATAAGTATACTTAAATATATATTACTTATATTACTTATACTTACTATAAATAATAATAATAGTAAAGCCTTAGGTATAGGCCTAATTCTAGAGTTAAAGATATATATATTTTTTATTAGTAAAGATCTTAAAGTCTATAAGAGTATACTTATAAATAGTAGGAAATATATAAAAAGTATATTCCTTTTTATTATTAGCTTTATTAGTATATATCTATATTATTATTATAATTACTAGATAAATAGTAGTTAGGAAGTAAGTAAAGTAAAGAATAATTATAAAAATACTACCTTACTTAAGTAATAATTAGACTTAAATATTAATATTAAATCTTAAGTAGTAATAAGTTATACTTATAAAAGATATTAATATACTCCCCTTCTACTCTCTTATACTCCCTTACTACTCTCCCCTACTCCCTCGTTACTCCCTTATATTCCCTCGCTACTCTCCCCTACTCCCCCTTAGCTACTTCCTACTCTTCAGCTTTCATTGCGTTCTTGCAAGTTTAAACGAAAGCGTCCAGTCAGCCTGTTTTAGATACTGATCAGAGGAGCCTGTTATGGCTCTACCAACCGCCTACCATGTTATCTTCTACTCTTACCCTCTTACTCTTTCGCTCTTATCCTTTCCCTTCACTTCTGATTGCCCTACGGCCTGTAGTAACCTATCTGTATATCAAATGCGCTATTGTGTACGTAGTCATCTTATATATACTATATATCACGGCCTCTTTCTCTCTTCGCTCTATAGGTCTTAGTAGCTAAGGCATTCTTGTCTTGCTATAACTCTCGCCTTAACCTCGACTCCAATAGTAAAGAAAAAGAGGACTGCAGCGCAGTTCTTTAATAATACGGAAACGAATAGTCTAGAGTCCTTGCTTAAGGCTAATATTAATAGCGATAAGGTGTCTAAGCACCTCGAGTCTAGAACTAAAATTAATTATAACCGGATGCTAGTCCTTTAGGATAAGTAAGTCTTTATAGTCCCTCCTATTACTACGAAATATTATATAACCCTTACTAACGGCGTCTAATCTTATTAGACTAGGTATAATAGAAGAAATCCTATTACTAACCCTTATAATATAAAAACGGTAAAGTACTTTATAAAGGATGTTATACGCGGCTATAGTACCGGTAAGAAGGAACCGTCTATATATACTATACTTTAGAAGTGGATAGACTTTAGCGCTAATTAGAAGCGGCGGCCTGATAATAATAAGATCCCTCCTAAGGTATTAGAATCTATTTATTTTATTCGTACCTAGAGCTTTACTCTATCCTTCCTCCCTGTCTATAAGGTCTAATAGTCTTACTAGTATATATAAATTAAGCTACGGAAGAAGTTTAATCTTAATAACTTAGCGAACTTAATACTTTATAATAGTAAACTATTTCATTATCATAATCAAATATATATAGAAGAAGGACTAGTATTAATATAGATATAGACGGATCCTTATACAGGATCACGCTACCTATATACTTTTCATCTATTCGTTAGCGCGAGTAGGCGAGTATTTTAAATCTAATATACGTAGAGGCTCCGGCCGTAGACTACTATATAAGGTGAGTGGAGTGATCCTCTAAGGTACTACCGATTAAGAAAGCTATCAGGTATCGCGCTTACGCTACGAGTAGACAATCGACTTCGCCGTATTCAAGAATGAAAAAGGAGAGGCGGAGATTAGTATATAAGTTATAAGGGACGTAAAAGGCTTTTTATAGACGCTATATAAAAGGTTACTTTACTATCTAAAGCTTTAGAATTATAGTTAGGGGTAATCCTTACTAACTATTCCGATATGATTCTAGGCTATAGCATAGTATATATAAGGATATAAAGCCGCTATTTATGAATATAGTACTATCTTTATTAGTAATCGCCCTAGCGGATTATACCTTCTAGGACTATAGGTCTTTTAAAGAGATCGAGGCGATTCCCCTACCTACGGATAGGTCCTTGTACTACCTCCGAATTAAGAAGGATATACTTCGTGTACCTTTCTTCTAGATAGTATCTATGGATGGACTTATAGGAAAGATTCATAAAGCGGGCTTATTTAGTAATTAGATAGTAGATCTAGGGCATCGCGTTAGGTATAAGGAAAATATTAGGATATATAATATTTAAAGGGAAGCCCTTATTAAAGCTGATAGTAAGTTCTTAAAGACGAAATATAACTATTAAGACACGCTAACTTAGCTAAAGATAATAGTTACTCGATTATTAAAAGGATGAAATTCGCTGGCTATAATAACGTAGATACCTTCTTCGGCTTATACGCGCCTGAGCTAAGTACTATAGACGGGATAGTAAGTTACTAGAATAAAAAATGTTATACTATCTATCTTAAAGGATTTCGCGGGTTATTACTCTATTACTATCCCTAACTATTATAATCGCTACCTGTGAAAGTGGAAGCTAACCTAGATAATTACGCCGACTTCATCTTCATTAATAAGGAGATTGAAATGCTAGAGGAGAAGCTCCGGGGTATTATATTAGAAGATGAAGCCTAGCTAGCTCAGGCTCGACGAGAGGAATTATATTAGCGGAAACGCTAGCTCGTATCCAAGGAGCTTAGTAAATAGTAGCAGATTTAACCACGCAAGATTACCTTAAATACGGAGGATGAAGTACCTTAAGTAGCGAGTTTATTAAGCTACTTTAACCGGATTCGCCATTTAGATCCGCTACGTGATCGACTGACATCTTTACTCTTCCTTAACGTTCTCCTCCGTAGTATGTAGGGCCGTAGCGCACTTCAGGATATAATTATACTATGTAAAGAAAATCCGCGGGTAGCCTATCATCTAAGCTTACGGCCTTAGAACGGTTATTACCTAGTACCTTAATATACGCGGGATATGAATCAGTTTATCTACTTCTCCTTTCTAATTCCCTAAATGCTCTTTGTTATAGACTAGCTAACAAGAAAATCGTTCAATTCTACAGTATTAGTATTAGCGATAGGTAGGAACATATTTACCGTTGCCGTAAGGGCGACCTTGAAAGGAAATATAGCTTTACCGAGCTTTATTTTCAGTACGACGAGTGGATTACTAGTGGGGCCGGATGGTTTAAGTACTATTAACACCACCTTATTAACCTCGAGACGCTCCTAGTTTAATGTAATCCACTTATCTTCCGCCGGATCCTTGCTACTACTGGCTAATGTCTCTTCTATCTCTTCGATTTAAAGCTCTCGCTAATGAAACGTTTCCATCAGTTCTTTATTAAATAGAGCTGGAAAGAGTACTAATAAGAATATTTCTAGTAGTTAGAAGAAAGGTATAACTGATCTATAGAAGTAGGTGAAAATAAGGCTATCCTATATCCTAATCCACGCTATATACTTTCTTTTAACTCGATTAAAGATCTTTAGTACTACTATTAGGATGTATATTACGTTAAGTATATCAAGCTCGATCCGATTAAAAGGCGCCGTCTAACACGTTAGTCTTCTCTAAATGTAAAGGCTTTTCCTAGCGCGAGCGTTAAGCTAGACTACTATTATAACCTCCTAAAGGAGGAAAGTCCTTATAAGTATACTAATGAAACTATGAACTCGCTAATACTTAAGCCCGTCGACTTTATCGTTCCTACAGGACTAGTAGGACTAGAAGTGAAAAGTAGCCTCGTTTAATATTACTTTCTTCCTTTAATCGATTTAATAGTAAATTAGGAGAAGTAAAGTCTATTAGTAACGTCTCTTATAAGCTCTAAAACCCCGCTTTCAATAATTAATTAGACCTCGGACGAGATTATACTTAATAACCTAACGCTAGTATCGTTAGTTAGCTTTAACCTTTCCTTATTAATTAACCTGAAATTACTTAACGAGTCTAACCCGCAGCCTATTATTCTTCTATTATAGTACGAGATAGTTTCGCGTTCGTAGTTAAAAAGCTAGTAATATAAAACTATAGTAGTTCTTTTAGCTAAGAGCCTAAGGGGTACTTCACTTAACTATATAGAGTAGGATAAGAGTTTGTTATATATAAACTTAAAGATAGAGAAATTGAATACGTTACACTTGTAGAATACTCTTAAGCTTCACGTCTGCATATATAGTATGTATGGAAATCTCTTAATCCTACGGGCGAGCCACTATACTTAAGACTATACTCTTGAAGTAAGTTTATATAGCCTACAGTTAACTCGTGACAATAGTAGGGCTTTGATATAGATTGATTTTCACCTTTGTTCCTTCGATTTAGGCTCCAATTTTGGCTTCCTAAGAGAGGATACTAGAACTAGAGCCCTACGAAGAGTTAAAAGCTTCTAGCGTCTAGTTAGCTTCTATTTATACCTAAACTCTTTAACTTATAATACTAAATTCACTAGAATAATAGCTAGTAATTCCTTTAGGGATTCTAATTAATTCACTTTACAAACGGTTTAAAGAAAAGATAGCCTCTCGTCGACCTAATAATATAAAGCGAACGGAGTAAAATAAGAAATATAGAGAGAAACTATTAGCGTATATTTATAAGAGTTATTATATTTTATAATTAGCCGTTACTAACACGAGTAAAGATAGAAGGCTTAGAATTATAATAGAAGCGTCGTAGGTATAGCTTAAAACTAACGCGGATAACCCTTATATATAGGAAAAATTAGATGAAAAGGAGTACTTATTCTTAAAAAACCTAAGTGATCTTTTAATTAGCTAGCTTAAGGATTTATATAATAATATTAATAAATCATTTATAACTATCTAGAAGGCCCTGTTTTAATTAGAACTTCCGGTATAAGATAGGAAAGAGTTTATACGCGCTACTTATTTTTATTAATTTAACGTTTAGCTAACTACTTATAAGTTTCTAGAATTTCTTAAACCGGAAGTTAGCTTTATTATAAAGATTAATATTCTATATTAAAATAACGTTAGCTTAACTCGTGAAATTAGTAAATAGGAATACCGGGTTATTATAAAGTTAGAAAGGAGACGAGTAGCTAAATTAAAGGCTAGTGAACTGAAAGTTACTATCTAGTAGCTGCAGATAGATAATAGAGAACTCGAGAAGTATATAGGCGAGTGGAAGCTAATAGTCAAGGAATCTAAGAGTAATGCAGATAAATACTATAGAGAAATAAACAAGATTTTCATAGCTCTAGATCAGGTAAAATCGGAGCTAGCTTGCACCTTCATAGAAGGGTACCTTAGATAGGGAGTCTTGTACCTATTTATAAGCGAGTAAGTCTAAGTATAGGTATAGTAGATACTATTGTAGCTAGTTTGCAGAGCTTGCGTCTAACTTCAAAAATCTACATTCTATGCATGCAATCTCCTACAGACTTTCGATGAGACTAAATTTGCGTACCTGGGAATTCTCTCGCCTTTTATTCAAAGAACTTCAGCTGCCTAATCATCCTCTTAGGCGACCTGAAAATCTATTAAGGCTGGGTTTGAATATATAGTCAGTGATAGTATACAAGGATCTACCGACCGACCGAGTAGATTACCCGTTACATAAATCCCGAAAATAGATACCCGCCTCTTAGCTCCGATGATAATGATGATAATAATGATGATAAGGATAAGGATAAGGATATACTAGCTCCTACTACTCTAGTCTCGCTAGTAGTCTCCAAGGTGGATACTAATTACGTGCAAGCTACTCTTGACTCCTCCAATCTACTTCTGACTCTCCCGCTCCATTTGTAGCTCTCCCGCTCTACTTCTAGCTCCTCTAATCTACTTCTAGCTCCCCTAATCCACTTCTAACTCCTCTACTCCATTCTTGGCTTACGTAGCCGTGCCTAGCTCCCTAACCCCGCTCCTAACCCCGCTCTCTCTGTTCGAGAACTAAGATAGGAATCTCTTAACTAATCTTATAGCTAGATACTTGACTAGTCTTAGCTAACTAAAGATGATAGGCTTGTAGTATAAGGACTTTCATTCTCGGTGTTAGCTTAGAATAGTGCACGTTAGATTATATCAAGTAAGCGGAGGTATAGTCTTATTAGAAAAGTATTTCTATAATGTCAAGCTAAGGTGTAGTAATAACAGACAATTTTTAATAAGTATTTAACGCAAAATACGAAATACTAAATGAGAGGTAGTATTCGCCAGAAAATTTCGCTTGAAAGAGACTAACAAGAGCTGTAAGGCGTTGCTGTAAAGCGTAAATGATAGTATATTATAACGGAACTCTTGTAAAGCGCTCCTAACGAGCGTTAAAGCCGAATAGCTCTCTGTTTTATTCTCCCTGATTTTGATAGTTATGGAATGGATGTTAATAAGGTTTGATATTAATATTAGTATCGATTTAGAGCTACTAATACTGTTAGATATTAATGATTTTCGGATTGGCTAAGGAATCGCTATTTCTAATCCCCTTCTACTACATCCTATTTTCTACGTAGCTACGGCCGGTATCGATTGTCGCTAATATTATTGAATAGCCTATTAGACCGCACTAGCTATTATTACTTGAACTGCGGAGGACGGGATTATATTAGCTTAAGTTAGCTAACTAGCTTCTAGTTAGGTAACTCCTAGCTAGGCGGCTCCTAGCTAGGTAACTCCTACTTAAGGAACCGCTAGCTGGCTTACTACTAGTTAAGCGATACCTAGCTACATAAATCCTGGTTAAATAATACCTAATTGAATGACACCTGATTAAATGAATCCTAGTTAAGTAACTCCTATTTAAGTGACTCCTAGCTAAGCTAATCCTGGTTAAACGATTCCTGGTTAAGAAAATCCTAGTTAGCTAACTATAAATTAAGCTGCTTTTACCACTTTAAATTGATTATTCTTAATTCGCTACGTTACCTTCATTTCTCTGTTAAAGAGTCTAGCTTCTATTTATAATATTATAAAAACTTTTCATTCTTCGAATTTAATTATTTTGCGGTATAGTAGGTGATTTAGGAGATCTTAATTAACCTATACCTAGCCAGCTATCTTAATAAGATTACTTCGTAATAGAAGAGTATCTTCTAAGTCTCCTAGCCATTCTACTATAACAGATATATAAGGATATTAACTAGCCCCCGATATTATAGCATCGTTAACTGATATAGCGATCTAATATAAGCTCTTATACCGGTATTTATATTAGGTAATGAATTCCTTTGTCAGCTTCCTAACGGATAGGATATCCTTAGGTTTTAGATCGTTATATAGTTACGCCGACTTCTATACGTGTAATCCTAACTTCTCCTTAATTAGAAACTAGAAAGTCTTAAAAACTTGACGTTTAGATTTAATCGGCTCGCCGTTCAAAGTAAGTTTATCTATGGCTTCAGTTATCCCCGTATCGCCATTATTAGTAGATCCTGTTCTAGTAGATAGGTTTCCTATATCCCCTATCTCCGTGTCCTTACGATTACTAGAACCGGAACTAGTACTAGTACTATTAGTATTACTAGTACCTGATTCAGTACTACCATTTCTAGTACTTAACTTAATCCTAGAACTATTACTAGTACTATTAGCATTGCTAGCGCTAGATTCAGTACCACTATTACTAGTATTAGTAGTAGAATTAGACTAAGGCTCCTTAGCCTCTAAAAGCTATAAAGGCTCTTTATTAATATTAGTATATTACTAAGCCTATGTCTTAGGTAAGCTATAATCCTTATAGAATTCCTATATTATAATATAGAGAGCCTTAAAAATGGCGGCCAGCTCCTTTTTCTATTCGGGATCGGTCGTGTCTTTATATATCGTCCTTAGTACTTACGTACTCTAGTACTTATCTTAGAGGTACTTTAGAGGAAATTTTCCGCGACTTAGATTATAACCTTTCTCTTTATTATAGGCTTCGATGTTACTATTAACCTTTTCAATAAAAGCGAGCGCTTTCTAATTAAAGGGATTAATTTATAGCCGGCGGACGCTTCCTATAAAGGATGTTATATCCTAAATTTTTTTATATAATTTCTTAGGCCTCTCTATTTCCTCCGGTGTAATAATAGATAGGTTAAATTTATCTTAGGTATTATTTAAAACTATATTATAATTAGTTTACCTGCTTTTAATTTAGGATTCTTATTTACTTTATTATACCTAGTTAACCTTTTCCTTCCATTCTGCAGGCTACTTATTAGGATAGGTTAAAGTAGAAAGTTACTTATAGACTTATATTATTATAGCTTTATCTATATAATGAAATTATCTAAGCGCCTTATCTAGGCTATAGTTAATAATTCGATCGATCTTATAATATTATTACTCGCGAAGTTAGCTTTAACTTAACTCTTTAATTAGATTAAGTGATTTAAGGGCGACTTTTACCCCTTACCTAGACGATCTTATTTATCGCGTAGTAGCGGAGGATCGATTAGACTCTTAATTTACAGTAGTACTAGAACTTCCACTCGCGGTATTATTAGAGGTGCCATCTGCATTATTATTAGCATTTCCGCCTGACGTATTATTCACCGAACCCTGTGTATTACTATTCGTGACCGTATTACTATTAGGGGTTCCGGCTAAGGTACCCGATATACCTAGGAGGATAGGATATTAGATATTATCGTTATTAGGGGGTCTTAAGCTTATAGTTAAGAAAGTCGAAGAATAGAGTTAACGGCTATAAATTTATCCTCTAATCAGGTTAACTGATTTTAGCTGCGAACGTGTTTCAGATCAAATGATTTCTAGTGACGAAATATACTATTACTTGACGGAGCTTTAAATCTCTATTAGAATGGAGTTTATAGAAATATAGGAGTATAAAGGGGATACTTATAGATAATAGCGAGGCAGCTAATTTATACTTATATAGGCGCCGGTTTTAGCTAGGTTATCGGCGTAGTTGATTCTAGCTACATTTCGATTTATAATGTACTCCTCGAAGGAGTATCTATAATAGACGCCTAGGGATCTAGAATAGGCGTAGGACTTATGTAATTAATAAAGAATAAGGTACTCCTCCTTACGCCTTCTCGCTACACCGTGAATATGAAAAGAATAAAGCTTTTTACGTTATTAATACTATCTATCATTGCAACGTAAGTATTCTAGACTTATACCGAATAAAGCTAATGTGCTTTTCCTTAGTCGTATGGACGAAATACTCGAGATCATTAACATCGAAATCGATGTATCATGGAACTTAACGAGCGTTAATTCTAGTACACAAGCGCCGGTTAACAGTATAGAAATGCCTTCCAGCACGGATCTTATTGCTACCCTAGGGAAAGTAACGGCTGCAGTAGTATCGAGTAGATCTGGCAGTTATATTAGCCCCACACGTGTAATCACACAACTACTAGTAGGGCCGTTAGTCGGAACCCAAATGGACTCTTTTATGCCTACAGGCTCGTCTTAGCCTGGCTACCGTGGTTTAACTGGCTTAGCTCCAACGGTAAGTTAGTTATCAGGTTTGAAGCAATCAAATAATAGTCTCTGGGCGACTGGTAGCCTAAGGCTGATAGCGCAAGCCTCTCCTTCTCCATTCTCTAGAAAGGCGTCGGCAAGGAAAGTATAGAAGGAAGACGTTGGCTTACTTATCATCCTTGGCTGTGTCATTAAAATATTCCTATAGGTAGACCATAGCGAAGATAGAACCCAGATAACATGGAAGAAGTTTCAACGGGCTGTGCAACGATTAAACATAAGGTAGAGACGTCCCCTATCTAGGAGCTTAGACATGGATGCCGGTCATCAAGTGAAAACTACAAGGCGCAGATGCCTGCATACGGGGTAAGCACGACATAAATAAGGTGTGGCTGCGCTATCTAAGCCTGCATGCGCCATTCCCTTCAATGACTACTTAGATCAAATTCTTCCGATACCAATGTTTGCAATTCGAGGAAGACCCTGCGTCTAAAACCTAGGGATCAGATATCGTACCTGAACTTCAGCTCGGACATTTCACCGCCACCTTTCTTGTGGCACGGAAAGCATAGCCCGTAAAAGCAACTGGTGTCGAACTCGTTAAAGCTAGGAGGATAGACTCAGGAGTTCTTCGAGCGGAAAGTCCTACAAATTTAATGTGTTTTTGCCATAGGATCTATCTGCCATCTGTGCGCGAACCCCGCTCGATCGGCGATCTCCGTAAGACAGGAGGCTTGGGGATAGTGAACACTCTTCTTTGATCAACGATCTTTTCGCTGGTCTTCTGTGTACGGCTTTCCTTAGATCCGTTGAGCTCTAGTCCTTCTGCCTGTACTCTGTCCTCTCCTCTTCCTCCTCCTCCTCCTCCTCCTCCTCCTCCTTCTTCTTCTCTATCGTCGTCGTCCTTATCTTCGTCTCTCTCTTCACTCAATGTCTCAAAGTCTTTAGGACATCGGTGGAAGAGGGTGGGGGTGAGGTTTATTTAACAGGCAACTCATAAGCGGTCTATATCACGGCAACTTAGGATTAGCTCACAACATCTTGCTCCGATGGAGGCCATCCGGGTCGATCGGTTAACTTGTAGGTATAGTGTTTATTGCTATAGCGAATAACTATGTAAATGTCTACTCCTGTCACCTGCGCCAGCTCGTTTCCTTTTCTAAACTAGCTTGAACTTCGTTTACGGAACTTCTCACGTACGGCGCGTCGATCACTTCGTTGGATCGCCATGGAGTAGATGCGAAGGTGTATGTAACCTACTCGAATCTATTTAACGTAGCGGATTAATGGCGCTGTCCCGTGCCGCAAGGGTTTGAGTCAGCATTTGGTGGAGCCACAATTGGATGCCGCATCCAAAATTGGATCCTTCGTCAGCGGATAGTACTTGACCTATGATACATCTTCTTCACGTTGAAAGCGGGCTATGCATGTCAAAGGATCCGGATAGCAAACCTCGCCTCGATGACGCCAGAAGTGGATGTCTCCAGATCTGGATACCTTTCGGTAAGTATAAATCAGCAGCCATGGCTTGACCTCAAATGGTGATAGTTAACTAATTCATACCACTGAAAGTCATAGATATCACTCAGATTTACATAATTACCGCTGGAGCTATCTTCGGTTTAGTGCTGATAATTAGAGCCGCGTCCTCTTTCATCCGATTTTTTCGACCCTACAGCGTGTTACTCATGAAGCATTTCCTCTATCCTAACGTTCTGCGGCGGCACCGCTTCTTCGGACTATACACTCGAGCTCAAGTATTGTTATACCTTCTCTACCTAGCCGTCAATATATTCTATAGCATATTTGGAGTATCCTCCATCAAAGAGCTAGGTACTCGGACGGGGACTTTGTCACTGATTAACATGATACCTTCGTACTTCGGCTATCACCTGAGCTTCACCAGCGATATGTTAGATCTTTCCATCATTAACTACTAGCGAATCCGTGCTTTGACCGGAGCTATATCCGTTTTTCTCGGTTTGTTTCACGCTGTCGTCAATGTAGCCAGCGTTACAAACTCGAAATTATTCAGCGCTTCCAGCCAATTAGTCGTGCTTATAGTAAAGTTATAATTCTTCTAGAAGTGATACGGAGACTAACGTATTCCCCTAGGCTATGATCGCTACCAGCGCGCTTATTCTCCAGTCGCTGCGGCTGTTCTGATTACCCTCCTATAAGCTTTTCTTACGCGGCTATCAGGCTGTGGCATAGGCTGTTGGCTACGCTCTTTGGAAGTACACCACCTCGCGCTCGAAGCTGCCACGTCTGTACGTGTACCTTTCAACTGGTATCTTTCTCGCCACCTCTGTCTTGCAGTGCCTCGTCGTCCTACATCGGAACTTCAGCTTCCGGAGGGGCCACTCGCGAGCTCTGATATCGAAGCACTATGGCAGCGTCAGGATGACCATCGATGTTCCAAGGTCGCTGGACATTAGAGCTGGCCAGTCCGTGAATATATAGATACCTTCTATCAGCTTTTAGTCTTTCCTGCAGAGTCACCCTTTCACAATCGCTTCGTAGGAAAACAAAGAAGGCGTTACTAGTCTTGATCTTCTTATAGAACTAATGAAAGGCTTAACGCAGAAGCTGTATACTTGTACCGAGTACTATAGGGAACGCCCTGGGAAGGGAATAGACAGGATTTTAGACGAACGTCCTAGAACAATCATTAACTTTGTTAAACCGCAGGACATATTATGCGAATCAGTTAAGCAGGGGGGTAAGAGCACCGCCGTTGACTATCACAAATCTTACGAAACATTGTCCGAGTTAATAGAGGAAGATGTTGAGAACGTTAAGCCAACTAAATTCGGTTACGAACGTTATGAAGGCGAGCCTCAGAGGTCTGATTTCCGTCTGACAATTTTCAGTGGACTCCATGGCACGGGAATTCCTGTTGGCGATTATGGAAAGGTCTTGATAATTGCTACCGGATTTGGTATCATCGCGCAACTACCGTGTTTGAAACAACTAGTACAGGGTTTGAACAATTACTAAGTCCGGACGCGGGAGATACGTTTGATTTGGTAATTACAGAGCTTTGGTAGGTCTATTAATTCCTACGCCGATGAAGCGTTAACAGAGCTTTAGATGATCGAAGGCTAGCAAGCGAACTAATAGATAGAGTCCTAAGGGAAGATACTAATACTAACCGTTACGTGAGTACCCTTGCCAAAACAAACGAGATATAACCTTCTAACTAGAATCAGATATTCCACATCGAAGCATATTACAAGTTAGGAGATTTAGCGAAAGACCTTATAACGGTGGATAGGCACGGCCGTCTCACCTATAAAAAGGGCACAATGGACCTATTAAAATTACTAGATAACCGATTAGTCCCTCGATCAGCTGGCGGGAAGGAGACTACGCTAGTTACTAGTAAGTTTAGACCTATATTCTCAAGCATTGGACTCATATTTCCTAGTATCCGCAAACGAACAAGTGCGGGACGAACTGCGGGACCTTATGCAGTCCCGTCTAGATAAAATAACACTGCTTGAACTGGACTATCAACCTGCCGAAAAACGACGTTTCTGGAACTGTATGGAGAAGTAAGACAGGGGTATAGGTTCGGGTAGCGGATGGTTAGCTGTAGGGTATCTTTGCGGTAAATTGTTCCGAGGTATCAGTTCTAGACTCAACAATGGCAGGCTTCTTGCAGAGCATTTGCGTTGTCATCCGCACTCCCAAGTCTCGTTAGGAGTAGTCAAATTCGCTAAATCGCTAAGTGGGTAATCTGGTCTTGGGTATAGAGACTTTGGCAATTAGCGTTGATGAGATGTGCGCTTAGTGCAATACAGCATATAGACTACGAGATTGTACTCTTCAAAGCTTGACATGATGTCCCTTTCGTAGCAGGAGATACTAAAAAATGCTGTCTTCGATGTTCCCGTCCCCTAGGTCGATGCCCCAGTAGTTCAACAGAATTGATTCCGCATCTGCTCGAGCCTTCGACCTCTCTTCGAGAGCACGATCGAAGTCTACCAGCGCACCTTCTATGTCTACACGGAGCTTGGTGGCTTTCTCTAAGAACCTCATCTCAGCTGCGCGAGTGTCTTTGTAATATGCTAGCTCCTGTAGTAAGAAGCCGTTTGTCTTCGTGAGCTCCATCACTCGTTCTAATAGTGTCATTGGTTGATGTTTTTTAGATATTCTGAGTCGGTGAGGCAGCTCCTCATAAGACGACGTTGTCCCCCCATGCCTTATAATCCGATCATCCAGAGCACCAATATTGCCTGCTCTGCCAGATCCAGGACGTTGACGAAAGATTGGATGGATCATCGCTTGCCGTTGAGTCCTAGTGCCTTGAAAGGCCACATGGCGGTCAGCAGTCTTCCTGCTCCTTGCGGTTCGGGGTGCCTCTGGACTCCCTTCACGTCGATGGTCACGGCGGGTCGGAGGACTTGCGTCGCTGTCTGGTGAGTCGCTCATGGCGGTATGGAGTTCCGACATATCGGGTGAAAGCATGATATCTATAGTCTCCGATGAAGCGTCCATGACAGGGCACTGGGGTCGCTCTGGATGAAGTGGTACGGCTGTCGTTTCTTCAAGGAGGGAACGAAGGAAATGATCGTATAAGAGGATGCAGCGTATGTTTAAAAACGCGGCTCACTTTTGGATACTTGAGGGTATCCACTTGTGGATCCCGAATGAAACGCCTAAAGTGGATGCTCGAAAGAGCTATAAGACAGCTCTCGCCACGTGAT
>JAABUL010004328.1_pt1 | contig 19201 bp, 21 predicted proteins | sample 5559151 | NCBI WGS metagenome assembly JAABUL01 (sample SAMN10711876, study PRJNA513368) | rock metagenome | isolation source: Antarctica rocks | place: Antarctica: Victoria Land, Pudding Butte sud | reverse complement strand
AACCGGCTCAAACAGTGGCGGGGCATCGCCGCCCGCTATGACAAGACCGCCATCAACTACCGCGCCGGAATCGTCCTGGCCAGCATGATCATCTGGCTCACAACCTGATCCAGGAGACACGCCCTAGTGCCCGTGCGGCGGCGCGCCAGCACGGGCGACCGGTTGGCCAGCTCGCCTGTTCCAGCGTCTCTGTCTCGGCAGCAATGACCTGTCGTCGGTGCTCACGGCCACTGTCCCCGACGTCGGTGCATGCTCACGGGTCAGCGACCCCGACCACGCCGGCCGGCCGGCGGACCCGAGACTCCCTCTACCGACCGCTCTGCCACCGGGCGGCCCTCGACCCGACGCGGCCGACGCCATCCGTCTACTGCGCCGCCCGGCCACGCCCCGCCGCTACGGCCGCGGCCACCCCCGTCCGGAGCCCCGCCCAGTCCGCCGGGTACGCCCTACCCCGCCGGGGCCGGATGCCACCCGTGGGTGGTCCTGCCCCGTCCCCGGCTCTGGCCCGCGGGTCAGGGTGTGTCCTGGGGCGGGTAGTCCTCCTCGGTGACCGGGACGGTGATGTGCTGGTCGAGCAGGTCGGCCTCCTCGACCCCGGCGACGCTCACGGTCGGCGGGTCCTCGTCGGGGACGTCGTCGGTGGTGGCCGGGTCCTGGGGGGTGAGCTGGTCGAGGCGGTCGGCATCCTCGACGCCGCCGAGAGGGGGCAGGTCGACTCGGGTGCGGCTCATGGCCGTTCCTCCTCCTTGGTGTTCTCCAGTCGGGCCTTCTCGGAGCTGGGTGTTCTGGTCTTGCAGGTGAAGGACCATGGCGATGCCGGCGAGGTTGAGCCCGGCCTCGGTCAGGTCGCTGATACGGCGGAGGCGGTCGAGGTCGTCGGGGCTGTAACGGCGGGTGCCGCCGGGTGTGCGGTCGGGTTCGAGGAGGCCGCGTGCCTCGTACAGCCGCAGGGTCTGCGCGCCCAAGCCGGCCAGCTCGGCGGCCACGGAGATCCCGTACACGCCGTGGGCGGGATCGGCCGGTCTCACCGCCACCCCGGGATCACCCCGCCTGCCACCGGGGCCGTGGCACGGCGGCCGCTGGGGCCGATGAACCAGCGGCCGGGGTCCTGGCGCCCACCCACCGTCGTTCGCGCCGCCGTCCTCGTCCTGGTCATCGTCGTCCTTGGTGTCGATCCGTTGGTGTCTTCTTGCCCCAGCATCCCACGCGTGGTACACATAACCTATGTCCGACGCCGCAGATCACAGGAGGGTGGTCTGCGGGACACCCGAACCGGAAGGGATGATCCAGATGCCCGCCATGCTGATGCGCACCGACCCGTTCCGTGAGCTGGACCGGCTGACCCAGCAGGTACTGGGCGGCACCGGCACCATGGCCCGCCCGTCGGTGACGCCGATGGACGCCTGGCGCGATGGCGACACCGTCCACATCGAGTTCGACCTGCCCGGGGTGTCCCGGACGCCGTGGACCTCGACGTGGAACGCAACGTGGTCACCGTCAAGGCCGAACGCCCCGCCCTGGACGGGGGCAAGGAGATGCTCGCCGCCGAACGCCCCCGCGGGGTGTTCTCCCGCCAGCTCGTGCTGGGTGACAACCTGGACACCGAACGCATCCAGGCCGCCTACGAGGACGGCGTGCTGACCTTGACGATCCCGGTCGCCGAGCAGGCCAAGCCCCGCAAGATCACCATCACGGGCAACGGCCACGACCGGCGGCCCATCAACGCCTAAGCGGAGGCCGCGATGAACACCACCGTCCCCGCGCCCACAACGCCCACGGCGGCAGCGGAACCTGCGGCGGCAACGGCCGTGGCCACCGACCGGGAACAGTTCCTGGCCCTGGTCCTGTTCGACCCCGACCTGCTGCAGGCCGAGTTCGACGCCATCGTCGCCGACCAGCCAAGCCCGCCGCCGCGGCCACCGCGCACCCCAACCAGGCTGCAGCCGCCCCACCCCGCCCCGCGCACCCACCCCACCGGCGGTCCGCCGCCGGGGACCCGACCGCCGCGGCGGCCCGGCCGGCGGGGGTGGGGTCGGGGTCGGGGTCGGGGTCGGGGTCGGGGTCGGCAACGCTCCCCACCCCCGCCATCGCACCGACCGCACCACCCCACGAGCAGAAAGGCAGGTGAACTGACTCCCTGAACACCAGCCTCCCCCCGGTCGCTGCCGGTGCCGCTCGCGCGCTCACACCCCACCGCGTCAGACGCACCCCCTGCGCAACGCCCACGCCCACCCGGCGGACACCCTCACACGGGCCGCACCGGCAGTGAACCCACCACCCTGGATGCTCGCCGCCTGCGACCGCCCCGGCATCAACACCGTCACCCTCTGCCACGACCTCCACCGTCAGCGGCAGCGGCCACCCGGGCGCCGACCCCGGCTCGTCGCGGTCACCACCGGCGAGTCGGCCGGAGAGGGTGCAGGCGACCTGGACGTTCAGTCCGGTGGTCTTGTGTCTGCCCTAGTACAGCTCGGGGTGGTCGGCCCAGGACCAGCAGGGAAGCAGGGAGCCGTCGACGATGTACTGCTGGGTGGGATCGAGGTCTTCCGCGACGAGGATCTGGTCGGCGAGGACCGTGGCGAGGATGGGCGTGAGCCCGGTGATGGCTCGGGAGACCCGTGGATTGGGAGACCCCGACCATGTCCGCGATTTCAGCTTGGACTCGGTTGCGGCGTAAGTACGTCAGGGCGACGACCAGAGATCGGTACAGCCCAAGGCAGGGCGGCCAGGAGTGTCCGGGAATGCGTTCGCAGTGCTATGAGGGGCCACACGACGAGCCGCGGGCGTGGTCAGGGTTGGTGTTGCTCGGGCCTGGGAGGAGAGGATGAATATTGGTGGATAATACACATTATGCGTTAGACATCCTTGAGTTGGGCCTCGAGCCGCCCGCCGTGCGGCTGCACTCGATGATGGTCGGTCGGCGTTCCCCAGGTTGACCGTGGCGAGGCTTGCATCGTCTTACTTTTTGTATCACACTGGTGGGGTGGCTGACACGATCACCTTCCGCCCCGACGAGGACGTCCGCCGAGCGCTGGCCGTGCTGACCGCGGACGGTGCCGCCGTCTCGGTGGTGGTTCGCGCCTCACTGATCGAGGCGGCCGCCGCCGCGGCCCGCGACCGAGTCCGCGCGGAGGCTGCCGCGTTGGCCGCGGACCCCGTCGACCGCGCCGAAGCGGCGCAGGTGCTCCGCGACATGGAGACCCTGCGTGCGTGGTGAGGTCTACCGACTGCGCTCACCCCGGCAGCCGCGAGGACACGAGCAGACCGGCGCGCGCTTTGCGGTGGTGGTCCAGTCCGACGTACTGACCCTGTCGACGTGGCTGGTCTCGCCGACCTCGACCTCAGCGAGGGCCGCTTCGTTTCGCCCGGAGGTGGTCGTGGCGGGCCGCACGACGCGGGTACTGGCTGAACAGACCGCCGCGGTGGACCCCGAACGGCTAGGCGACCTCGTAGGACAGCTGTCCTACGCGGAGCTGCGCTCCGTGGACGCGGCGCTGCGGCTGGCCATGAGCCTGTAGTCGCCATCGCGAGTCCGTGATCTACAGCTGCCGCAGACACCCAACGATCCGACAAGGGACTGCCCAACTCTGGTGCGTAATTAAAATTACGCACGACAGGGAGTCGAGGCTGCTTGCCGAAGCGGAGCTCACCGCCTTGAGGTCAACATCAGAAGACGTCACCACCGGCATCGCCCTCACCGCCACCGGACATGACACCGCCGGCGGGATCACCCTCGCCCTGGTCGCCGTGATCCTCGGCGCCCGAACGGCGCGCCGACCGGGGGTCAGGCCGGATCAGGCCACGCCTCCAGACCCTGCGTCATCTCCTGTGCGGCGACCGGGTACGGCGTCGACCCCGGGTTGGCCGAACGGACGGTCATCATCCGCCAGTGCAGTGACGAGAACAGCCGTTCGAACAGCTCCCAGGCGTCCCGCCGGGCTCGGAGATCGGCCAGCCGCCCCGGGCCGCTGATGCCTGCGGCTTCGGCGTACTCGGTGGTGAAACGCTCGACGTCGGCGTCCGTCATCGCCACGTACCAGGGACTGGCGGAGATCCGGCCGCCGATGTAGGCCAGGTCGCGCGCGGGATCGCCGATCTCGGCCCACTCCCAGTCAACGTACCGGGGCCGCCCGTCCGCGCCGATCAGGATGTTCGGCACCACCAGGTCGGCGTGCACGAGCGAGAAGGTGTCGGCGCGCGCGAATACCGGCTCGGCGGCCTCGACCGCGCGCCGCACCTTCGCGACGAGCCGGGCGACGTCGTCCCGCTCGGTGATATCGGGGTGGTTGGCCGACCACCAGCCGATCGCGTCCGCGAAGTTCGCGACCATGCTGAGCGCGCCGGTGCCGTCCGGTGCCGTGATCGGGCCGTGCGTCTCATACGTCTGGGAGTGCAGCGCCGCCAGCTGGTGGGCGTGTGTGCGGAGCAGCGCGGGCGTCCATTCCTCCCGCGGCACGACGCTGCCGACCACGAACGACTCGACCATGAACGGCGCGCCGAGCGCGGCCGCATCCTCGTCGAGGAGGACGCCGCGGGGGCCGACGCCCTCGGGCACCAGCTCCAGCGCGGCGAACTCTTCGGCCATTGGTCGCGGCAGCTCGTCGGGGGGCCGCCGGACCACCCGGAACACCAGCGGCGGCGCACCGCCCGGCCCCGCATCTGCGGGTCCCACCGCCCAGGCGCGGTAGCTCTCGCCGTCGCCCAGGTGCGCCGCCGCCAGAGCGCCGGCAGCGTCCAGCCCGAGGTCGGCCGCGTGCTCGCGGGCATACGCCTCGACGCGGGCGCGCTGTGCGGGGAGGTCCGTGCTGGGATCGGTCATCCGGATTCTCTGCTTCGGTCGCTGTTGTCCCGGCTGATGCGCCGGCCGGTCAGGAACACCTCAACCTCGTCGCACAGCACAAGGTCGCGCACCGCGTCCGCCGGCAGGTTGCGCACCTCGCCGTGGCCGTGCACGGCATCGGTGAACGCGCGCACCTGCCGGGCGAACCCTTCACCCGCGCCATCGCGACGGCTCACCGGGTCCCGTCCCGGTGGTGCAGCAGCGATCCGCCGCCCAGGGACAGCTCGAGACTGCCGGCCGTGCCGAGGATGCTGACGTCCCACGCCACCAGGGTCTCGGGCTTCACGTACGAGACCGCAGTCGAGGCGACGACCCCACCGGGGGTAGGTCAGCAGGACGGCGCACGTCTCGTGCCGGGTTCGGCCCGGGTGCGCGGCGCGCCTGGCGTTGGCCGCGGCGCCCACCAGCGTCGACTTGTCCAACAGCCAGCGTAACGGGTTGAGGAAGGTACAGGTGAGGTGGGTGACGAGCATGCCCACGCTGAGGTGCTCTTCGGCGTACCACGACGCCGGTTCCTGGGGTGTTGGTAACGCCGCTGTCACCAGCCGCAATGGGGGTGTGAGTAGCAACTGCGCAGGATCCTCCGCTAAGGGGCGGTTGTCCGGCGGTCGGTCAGTAGTCGACGGTGAGCGCGTCCATGGCTGCTTGCCGGTCGGCGTCGCTGGGGAGGCTGTAGCGGCGGGTGGTTTCGAGTCGGGCGTGGCCAGCGAGCTCGGCGACGAGGACGATGTCGTTGCCGGCGCGGACGAGGCGGGTCAGGCAGGTGTGGCGCAGGGTGTGGGCGGAGGTCTCGACGTCGGCTTGCCGGCCGAGGCGGCGGAGGGCGAGGTCGATCGCCCGGGCGGACAGCCGCTGTCCTTTCAGGGACAGAAACAGTGCCGGTCCATCGTCGTGAGGCAGCTTGGCGCGCCTGGCCAGCCACGCGTCGAGTGCGTCGCGGACTTCGGCGTTGAGCGGGACCTGCCGGTAGCGGTCCCCTTTGCCGCGGCGCACGGTGACGACGCCCTTGCGGGCGCTGATGGCGACGTCGGCGCGGTTGAGGGCGGCCAGCTCGGCGATGCGCAGGGCGGTGAACAGCAGCATGGTGAGGATCGCTCGGTCCCGCACACCGCCGGTGGTGCCGGACTCGGCGCCGCGTTCGGCGGCCCGCAACAGTCGCCGGGTCTCCTCGACGCTCAGCGCCCGCGGGGCGGCTTGCGCGAGGTCTTCGCGGCGGACCTGGGCGGGGCCGAGCCCGAGGAAGCGGTAGAAGTGGTCGAGGGCGGCGAGGGTGAGATTCACCGAGGCCGGCTTGGCGTGGCGGTCGGTGATGAGGTGGCTGCGGTAGTCGCGGATGGTGTAGTCCCGCGCGTGAGTGTCGGTGAACGGGTCGCCCTGCTGGCGCCGGAGGACGGGGTCGCACTCGGCGAGCCAGGCAAGGTAGCCGCCGACCCGGCCGGCGTAGGTGCGGCGGGTGTGCACGGCCAGCGGCTGCGATTGCAGGTGCGCCCGGTAGCTGTCGAAGCGGTCTGCGAGGTCGGCGTCGTTGATACCTCGCCTGTGCGCGCTAGGCGTGTCCGTACCAGGCCTCACCGGGCTCGCCTCCTGTTATCGGAAGTGCCATCAGTCCGTTAGCCTGCCGCACTCAGCGCGTTATCGGTAGCAGAACACGCCGTCTGCTGCGGATAATCAGAGTTATCAGTAGTTGGACCGCAGGGAACTGGGTCGGCTACGTCAGACGCTGGCTCGGCGTCGGCGCAGGGCGGCGACGTTCTCGCGGGTCGAGCAACGGCTGCTGCAGAAGCGCCGCGAGCTATTCGCGGAGGTGTCGACGAACGCCCGCTCGCAGGTGGTGCTCGCGCAGCGCCCCAGTCGAGTAGCTCCCACCTCAGTCACCAGCAGGACGAGCCCGAGCAGCGCCTCGCTGGTCAGGGTCTCCGAGGTGGAGGCTCCGGTGTCGTTGACGTGCAGGTGCCAGCTGCTCTCGTCGTGCCCGGAGACCCGGGGGCGCACGGGATGCCGGGCGAGCAGGTCGTTGAGCACAGCTACCACGGCCGCGCCCTCCCCAGCGGCAGACGCGTCGACCAAGGTGCCCAGCTCCGCCTGCACCACCCGCAGCGGGGCCAGGTCCGAGGACGTGACCTGCGCGGCCAGCCACGGACGGTGTTCGAGGTGGGCAACGAGGTCCTCGGTCGTCGTGAGGTCGGCGTTGACGAGATCCACCGCCCTCTGCGCGTAACTGGTGTAGTCCACTTGTGCAGGTTACCCGTCTCATCGTATGGTAATTCGCAGAACGTACAGTGCTCATTACGTTGGCGAGGGAGCCGAGATGGACTGGACCGAGTGGCAGCAGCGGTGGGACGCCCAGCAGCAGGCATACCTGCCCGACCGTGAGGAGCGGTTCACCGCCGTACTCGACGCCGTGGAGGCCGCGTGCGGCCGCGCACCGCGGGTTCTGGACCTGGCCGGCGGAACCGGCTCGATCACCCGCCGAGTGCTCGCGCGCTTCCCGGCGTCGACGTCGGTGGTGCTGGACGTCGACGCCGCCCTGCTCGCCATCGCCCGCGGCACCTTCGACGGCGACCCCCGCGTGCGGGTGTGCTCCGCCGACCTGGCAACCCAACCCCCGGCTGGCTCGAACAGCTGGGTGAGCCTGGCGGCAGCATCGACGCCGTGCTCACCGCCACCGCCCTGCACTGGCTGACCCCCGAGCGGGTGGCCGGCGTCTACGCCGAAGCCACGAGCCTGCTGAGGCCCGGCGGGGTGCTGGTGAACACCGAGACCGTCCCCGACCCGGGGCTCCCGTCGCTGGCGGGGGAGCTCGAGCGGATCACCGAGGACCGCGGCGCAGGGCTGCGGACCGCTGGTGGCGTGCCCACGTGGTCGCAGTGGTGGGAGGAACTGCGCCTCGACCCTGTGCTCGCCGGGCCTACCGCCGAACGGGACGAACACTTCCGGCACCGCGACGGCTCGCACACCGAGTCCGTGTTGCCCGTCGACTGGCACCTCCAGGCCCTGCGTGACGCCGGGTGTGCCGAGGCGGGTCTCGTGTGGCGGGGACTGCGCGACGCCGCCGTACTCGGCCGCGTCGCATGATTCCCGACTACGTCGTGACCACTCTGGAACGTCACCGGCTCGAAGAACTGCGGCGCACCACCGAGCGCCGTCGCCTGCACACACAGGCCGTGCGTGATGCACCACAGCTGCACGATCGGGTCGCCGCCGCGCTGGTGCGAGCCGCACTGCGACTCTCCCACCGGGAGCGACACCAACGGGCACCACGAAGCCCGCACCAGAGATCGCAACGAGCGGCCTAGCTTTCGTGCTGCAGAACAGCGGCAGCCGCTACGGTCGGTACACGGGTGATCCGTCTCGGGCTCAGTTGGATCGCTATTTCCACCTCGACGCCGCCGACCGGGAGCTGGTCGATGTTCGCCGCGGGGAGCGCAACCGCCTCGGTTTCGCGGTGCAGCTGGGCACCGTGCGTTTCCTCGGCACGTTCCTGCCCGACCCGATCGACGTACCGAAACTCGTGGTGGCCCACGTCGCCGCGCAACTCGGCATCACCGACCCGGGGATGTTCAAGGGCTACGCGCAGCGACGCTCCACCCAGTGGGAGCACGCCGAGCAGATTCGAGCCGCCTACGGCTACCGGGACTTCTCCGACCCTGCGGTGCAGGCCGAGCTGACCGGGTGGCTCACCGCCCGGGCCCGCACCACGGCGGACCGACCCAGTGTGCTGTTCGACCGGGCCACCGCCCGCCTCGTCGAGGACAAGGTGCTGCTGCCCGGCCCCAGCCTGCTCGAGCGGCTCATCGCCACCGTCCGCGACCAGGCCACGCAGCAGCTGCATACCGACCTCGCCGCCCTGCCCGACGAGGCGCAGCGCCACCACCTGAACGGGCTGCTGAACGTGGAGGAGACGACGCGCACCTCCCGGCTGGAGCGGCTGCGCCGCGGACCCACCAGCGTCACCGCCGCCGGGCTGCTCGGTGCCCTGGACCGGTTGAGCGAGGTCCATCAGCTCGGTGTGGGTGAGCTGGACCTGTCCGCGGTGCCACCCGGCCGCGTTGCCACCCTGGCCCGGCACGCCCAAGCGGCTCGGACGCAGGCCCTGTCGCGGATGGCCGAGCCGCGGCGGACCGCCACCCTGCTCGCCGTGGCCCGGCAGCTGGAAACCGACGCCACCGACGACATGCTCGACCTGCTGGACCGGCTGCTCGCCGGACTACTGGCCCGCACCCAGCGCGTCGAGCAGCGGGAACGGCTGCGCGGGCTGCCCGCTCTCGACGTCGCCGCCCGTCAGCTCCGTGACGCCGTCACGGTGCTGCTCGACCCACCCGACGGCGGCCTTCTCGAGGTGTGGTCGGTGCTGGACGAGCGCGGCATCTCCCGTGACCAACTCGCCGCCGCGGTCCACGCCGTCGGCGAACTGTCCCGAGAACCCGAGTCGTGGGCCGAGCAGCTACTTTCCCGCTACAGCCACGTCCGCCGGTTCCTGCCCCCCCTGCTCGACGGCCTGCACCTGGACTCCACCGCCGGCGGACAACCCGTGCTCACCGCCCTCGACGCGCTGCGGAGCATGGAGGGACGCCGTCGAGTGCACACCGAGGAGGTGCCCCTGGAGTTGGCCACCGGCGTCTGGCGCCGGCTGGTCACCGGAGCAGACGGGCTACTCGACCGGCGCGCCTACACCTTCTGCGTGCTCGAACGACTCCGCGAAGCACTGCGCCGACGCGACGTCTACGCCCCGGCCAGCAGCCGCTGGGCCGACCCCCGCGCCCGGCTCCTCGCCGGGCACGCGTGGGAAGGCGCCCGCGAGGAGGTGTGCCGCAGCCTGGGCCACGACGCCTCCGCCGACCGGGAGCTGACCGAGGTCACCGGTGAGCTTGACGCCGCCTACCAGGCGGTCGCCGCCCGGCTGCCCGAGAACACCGCCGTACGCATCGAAACCGTCGACGGCCGGGACCGACCGGTGCTCACCCCGCTGGACCGCCTCGACGAACCAGCCACCCTGCTCGCCCTGCGGGAGCAAGTCACCGCGCTGCTGCCGCGGGTGGACCTGCCCGACCTGCTGCTCGAGGTCGCCGACTGGACCGGCTTCCCCGTCGAGTTCACCCATATCTCCGAAGGCACCAGCCGCGCCGAGGACCTGCACCTGTCGGTCTGCGCGGTCCTCGTCGCCGAGGCCTGCAACATCGGCCTCGAACCGCTCGTCGAACCCGGCCGGGCCGCACTCACCCGCGCCCGACTGTCCTGGGTCGAACAAAACTACCTGCGCACCGACACCATCACCGCGGCCAACACCCGACTCGTGGACGCCCAGACCGACATCGACCTGGCCCGGACCTGGGGTGGCGGCGAGGTCGCCTCCGCTGACGGGCTGCGCTTCGTCGTCCCCGTCCGCACGCTGCACGCCGGACCCAACCCTCGCTACTTCGGTCCCGGCCACGGCGTCACCTACCTCAACTTCCTTTCCGACCAGTTCTCCGGCTTCCACGCCGTCGTCGTTCCGGGCACGCTGCGCGACAGTCTCTACATCCTCGAAGGGCTGCTCGAGCAGCACACCAGCCTACGACCGGCCGAGTTGATGACCGACAACGCCGGCTACACCGACCAGGTTTTCGGCCTGTTCCGCCTGCTCGGCTACCAGTTCAGCCCACGCCTGGCCGACCTCGGCGACGCCCGGTTCTGGCGCACCAACCTCGACGCCGACTACGGCCCGCTGAACGGGATCGCCCGCCACCGCGTCAACACCGACCTCATCGCCAGCTCCTGGGACGACCTGCTCCGCGTCGCCGGCAGCCTGTCCACCGGCACCGTCCGCGCCAGCGAGATCCTCCGCGTCCTGCAAGGCGGCGGCCGGCCCACCCCCACCGGGCGCGCTATCGCCGAGCTCGGCCGGATCGCCAAGACCCTCTACCTGCTTGCCTACCTCGATGACGAGCCCTACCGACGCCGCATCCTCACCCAGCTAAACCGCATCGAAGCCCGCCACGCCCTCGCCCGCCAGGTCTTCCACGGTCAGCGCGGCCAGCTGCGCCAGCGCTACCGCGAAGGCCAGGAAGACCAGCTCGGTGCTCTTGGCCTCGTCCTCAACGCCATCGTGGTGGAACACCCGCTACCTCGACGCCGCCCTGGCCCAGCTCCGCCGCGAGGGCTACCTCGTCGAGGACGCCGACGTCGAGCGGCTCTCACCCCTGATCCATGACCACATCAACCTGCTCGGCCGCTACCACTTCACCAACCCCGATCGGAATGGCGGCGACCAGCTCCGGCCACTCCGTGACCCACGCACCGCCGACGACGACTGAGAGCCGCGATCACCAACCCTTAACGGAGGATCCTGCGCAGTTGCTACTCACACCCCCACCTCGTCGGCGACCAGGTCCTGGTGGCCGTCGCAGCCTGCCTACGCCGCGAGCTGCGCGGCCACGACGTGATCGGCCGCTTCGGTGGTGAGGAGTTCGTCGTCATCCTCGACCGCCTTGACCTGCCCGCGGCGCAACTAATCGCCGACCGCCTGCGGGCCGCGATCAGTGACCTGCACGTCAAGCACGATCTGCAGGTCACCGTGTCCATCGGCCTGGCACACCACCAGCCCGACGACGACCCAGCCGACCTCCAGCAGCTGCTGGCCCGCGCCGACACCGCACTGCACCTGGCCAAAGCCTCCGGTCGCGACCGAGTCCAAACCGAGGACTGACCGCCCCGCCAAGGGTCACGACTCAAGAACCATCACGGCCATTGCCTACATCAGGAAACCCCGGCGCGGGACAAGTGAACGGGCCGGCTCACCGGCGGTTCTGCGCCGGGCCGTCGGCACCCGGGTCATCGGGCAGGCCCACAAGGCACTCGACACCGCTGTGGACCGCCTGTTCGCCGGACGCAAGAAGGTGGCGACGGATCGAGACCGGCTGCAAATCCTGTGCTCGCGCTGCATGGGATTCAGGGGTTGCCTTACCCAGGCGCATCGCTCCTCCACACTGTTTCGACTGAGCACTCAGTCGGGCACAGCATGCTCTGCGCTAGGCCGCGTGTCCGATGCGGGCCGCCCCAGCCAGCGGTAACCACACCCCCCACGACGGTTGAATACTGGGCAGATGCACTTCCGCTTTGCCACCGCCCCAGTTGCGGCACAAGCAGCGATCGTCGGGCTCATCTTCGGTGTCTGGGTCGCTGTTGTGTTCAGTTTCCTACAGGGCCCCATGTTTACCCGCAGCGTGGGGAACGCACTGATCAGCGGATGCGTCACTGCGGTGCTCGTCGGCGTCCTGGCCCTACCTGCCTGCCGCCGGGCCCGGGACAGGGCCAAGGTCGAGGACACAACCGGGGGGCTCTCACCGAAGGACCGGCGGGCAGCGCAGCGAGCATCATTGAGTGGCCCCATCCCCACGGACCCGCTGATCCGGCAGACCGCCCTTGACCTGGCCACCTACCGCGCCGGACTGGTCGCTCTCCGCAGGTGGGTCCTCATCAGCGCAGCGCTAATGATCGGCCTGTCCCTGCTGTGGGCCGCGACGTCCTCCCCCTGGTGGCTCGCAGCCACCGCACTATCCCTCTACAGCGCGATCAGGCAACTCCTAATGCCACGGCGCTTGCAGCACCGTATCGAGCTCCTCACCTCGGCCGACGGCTCAGGCACATAACTCATGATGACCAGGTCGGTATCCGACACGGACAATCACGAGACACCAGGAAGTGGCCCACTCCTCGCGGCAATGCGGCCAAACCCTCCCGGAAGGGGATCGTTTCTAGTGCAGCTGAGGCACGGCCCGGACGACGCAGCCAATTCAAGATCATTCCTCCGGCCAGGCACTTGGCGACTTCATCTGGCAACTTGCCTTCTTCGCCGCGGTGACCGGGGTCTACCTACGCGTGGCGCCAGCGTCGGCGCAACCGCTCATAGCGGCTAACTGCGGCAACGCCGGTCCAGCAGTTGCGTCGCGCCGCAAGCCGTAACGCGACTTCATGGCTAAAGCCGCGCAGGAATGATGCAGCTATCGAAGACGCCCACGGTGCGGGAAGACCTGCCCGTCGTTGTGCTGCCGCTTGGCGTCATTCAGCCATGCCTCGATCGCCTCATCGAGCAACTCCCCTAGCTGCACCCGAGGTCGCCCGTGCTCGGAGAGGAACCACACGGCGTCGCGCTACACCACCCGCAGGTCGCCGCACCCCACCGCCGCCCCCTCCGCCCCGACCGCACGCTACCGCCCATTCCCCGGTACCTCTCACTAATCGTGCCAACGACTATCCCAACTGGGTCACACCTCTTGCACTAGGATCACGAACAGGTAACGGCAGAGGATGCCCACACTTCTGCAGTGAGTTATGCAGGCCGGACGAGGTCCGCGACCCGCTCGACGTCGCGGCGCAGGGCCGCGACCGCGGTGCTCAGGTCGCCGGTTCCGGTGTCCTCCACGCGTTCACTGACCCACTGGCGGATGAGCGCGGAAGGGGTCAGATGCGCCCGGGTAGCGGCCGCCCGGACCGCGTTGTAGGTGGCGGGGGGAAGACGGACGGAGAACACCGCCGAGGCGGCCGCCTCGGCCGCTTCCTCCTCGGCGGCCGCTTGCTCTTCGTCGACGTATTCGGCGGCGGTCGCGGCCAGCTGCTGGTCAATCTCGGCCTCAGTTCGCGTCGTCATCGTCTGCCTCCTGGTAGCTGCGCCGCTCCGCGCCGGTTGTCTTCCACGCCGTGACGCCCCACAACTCGCCCTCGATGCGGTCCGCGATCACGGTGAGCACAAACCCGGCGGCAGGCGAGTAGCCGACGAGCCTTATCGCCCCGGTGCGCGATCGCGGATCCGGGTCGCTGATCCTCGCGTGGGGGTCAGCCGCTGCCTCCTCGGTCCACGCCACGGCGATGTCCACCGCATCGGGGTAACGCTCCGAGCGGGTAGCGATGTGCTCGGCTCGACTCCGAGTCCACCGCACCCTCACTCCCCAAGCGTAGTCAGGACAACTACGCGAGGCCAGTCGTGTCGAGGGTGTGCGCCGGAGCGATATCTGCACTGGGCTGACTTATGTGACTGTGCAGCTAGGCCAGGCGGCCTACTTGAGGTGCTGACCACGGGCTGCCCAGCCGGTGAGGAAGACACCCAAGATGATCAGGAGCGTTCCCAGCGAGAACAGGATGTCGTAGCCGTTTCGGGGACCGATCACGGCGCGCAGGACGATGGTGACGGCGACGAACGCGACGCCGACAACGCTGAAGACGAGCCACCGCCGCACACCGCGAAACCATCCGCGTCCTTCCGATGGTCGCTGGATTCTCGTTCGAGACATGCTCCGACCTTCCGGCATCGCCGCCGACCTCAACAGCTGCGTGAACTCGTCGCCTGAGGCACGTCGCCCGGCAGTGGCGGTCGGGCGACGCGCCGGGCTACATCGTCCCCCGACCGAATCGGGGGCAAGCCGGCGCGCCGCGGTGGCGCGGCAGCACCGCCCTCAAGGTCACCAAGTCGGAGAGTCAGCGGCCGAAGCCCCGTTCCGGCCTGCGGGTGGGGGCTGCCGCGCTCCGGGAGGGGTGGGTGCTCGCGGACCGGGCGGGGGTGACCCCGTGGGTCTGCATCCGCCCGGCGGTGGCCTGGGAATGCGCCCAGGTCTGCTGCAGGATCGGCATCGTGCACAACTCCTCCGGGCTGGGTTCGGCGATCCGGGCTCGCAGCTTCGGCCAGGACAAACCGCCGGCCACCTGGGAGCCTTTGTGCCACCGCGGGGCCTCGGCGTCGGCGAGGGCGAACCGGTAGCCGCTGACGGTGCGGTTTCCCCCGGCGGAGCGGCTGGCCACCGCACGTACCCCGCGCTTGGTGCATTCCCGTTCAAACCAGACCGTCGACCCGGACCACTGGGTGCGTTGAGCCGCTTCGAGGACCTTCTCCGCCAGGACCGCCCGGTCGGAGACCTGGCCAGTGCGCTGGATGACCCAGTTCTCCCGCTGGCTCGGCGCCCGCCGGTCCGGGTTGCGCTCCCGCGGTGCGGCGACCAGGCCGAACTCGGTTTCCACCGCCTGACAGGCTTTCTGCGCCTCCCGCTGGTCCAGGCGGCCCTTCCACACCCCGGCGGCGTGATCGACGCGGGAGGCGACGATGTGGCAGGCATCCGGGGCGTCCCGGATCACCACCCACGGGTTGGCCTCCAACCCCATGCCCTCCATGAACCGGGCCGCCGCCGCGGCCATCGCGAAATCCGAGAGCCGCTCATCGTCGGGGGCCAAGCGCAGCGAGGCGTGCCACACCGGGGCGGTGATGTCTGGGCGCAACGCGATGGTCTCCCGCATCTGGGACACCCACCGGGCCCCGATCCGCGGGTCGGCCACGACGATGGTGCCCCCGATCACCGCGCCCCCCACATGGGTGATGCCGGTGGACTCCTCCAACCAGCGGTGCTCATCCGCCCTGCCTGGGCCAACCGACGAAGTGGCGCGTTACGATATTGGGCGTGGACGCGACTTGCGCCCAGTGCGGCGCCCGGCTACCCCGCCCCCTGCCCGGCCCCGGCCGACTCCCCGTGTACTGCACCCCCGCCTGCCGCCAGAAGGCCTACCGCACCCGCGGCGGCCGAGCCTCCGGCACCACCGGAGCCCACCGACACCGCGCGGCTCGCCAGGCACCCACCAAGCACCCGGACCCACCACCCGCATGACCCGACAGCTGAGCCCGTCCCCCACTTCCCACACAACCGAATGGGGTGCCCATTCGGGAGCCGTCCCCGACCTACCTCCCGGACCCCCGAACCCACCCAGCAACCCCTACGGCCACTCACCGGGTGGTGGTCCCAACCCCTGGGTAGCCAGTTCCCCCATCGAGGTGTCCGTTTTAGGGCTTTCGAGGGGCGCCGGAAACGGGAATATCTGATTTGGGGTGTGTCGCGGTCCTAAGGGCGGTCCTAATAAAACTACGTTCCTCCCATGGCAGCGCCCACTCCCGCCGACGTGTGGGAGTCCCAGTGGCTCCCACACCGCCCAAGTGCCGGGGACTTCGCGCAGCGGGTGCGCCGCATGAACCGGCCCGCCGCCCTCGATCACCGGCTGATCGAGGCCAACTGCTCGGCGCTGAAGAACACCATCGTCATCGACATGGACGAGCCGGACTCGTTGGCGCGGGTGTTCGAGACCCACCGCGGGGTCCCAGCGCCCACGTACACGGCCGAAAACAAGGAGAACGGGCACCTGCACGCCGGGTGGCGGTTCCGCTCCTCGGTGTGCGTCACCGACAACGGCCGACCCGGCCCGATGAACTTCCTCGGCCGCATCGAACGCGTGACTGTGTAGACCGCTGCACACCACAGAACTCATCGGTGCTTCGGCGGCAGAGGCCAACAGCGGCCAGAAACGGTGACGGCGGATCAGCTCCAGCGAACGGTTCGCCGGCGTCCGCGCAACGCGCGGCGCCCACAAGCCAATGCAGGCGAGGCACGTCCGCTGAACGTGCGGTCATCCGTCCCATTAACCGAACGGCTTGCGGGACACAGGTGCACTCTGCCTGCGGACTTCGGGCGTCCAACCTGCGTCGTCCCTCGCTAGTCCGTGTGCTCGCCGACGCAGAACTCGTTGCCCTCGGGATCGGCAAGCACGGTCCAGACGAGTCCAGGCATCTCGTGCTCACCTACTACCTTGGCTCCGAGTCCCACGAGGCGCGGCACCTCGGTTACGAGCGCGCCGCCGCTGAGATCCACGTGAACTCGGTTCTTTCCCGAGCGGGGTTCGGGCACCCGCTGCAGCCCGAGCACCGGGCCACCGTCGACCGGTCGCGCCAGGAACACGAAGTCGCCGTAGTCACCCTGGATCGAAACGCCGAGCGCCTCGGCCCAGAAGGCCGCCAACTGTTGCGGCTCTGCGCAGTCGATCGTCACCATCCCGATTCCCAGACTCATGGCCTCACGATAGTTCGAAGGCGATGAGCGACGCGACCAAACGCCGGCGATCGAGTGGAGTGTGGCGTCGCCAGACGGCCGGAGTGGGAGCCCGAGGATCTGGTGGGCGCCTGGACACTGGTCGCCGACGACTGGCGCCTGGTCGGCAACAAGACCGGGCCCACCCGGCTGGGTTTCGTCCTGCTGCTGAAGTTCTTCGAGCTGGAGGGCCGGTTCCCGCGTCACGGCGGGGAACTCCCACCGGCCGCGGTGGCCTATGTCGCCAGCCAGGTGCGGGTCGATCCGGGCTTGTTCGGCGGGTACGCGTGGGCCGGCCGCACCATCGAGTACCACCGGGCGCAGATCCGCGACGCGCTGGGTTTCCGTCCCGTGACGCGCGCCGACGAGGAAACCCTCGCCGACTGGTTGGCCACCGACATCGTCCCCTTCGAGGCCTCCGACGAACGGTTGCGCGAGGCACTGCTTCTCCGCTGCCGCAGCGAGCGACTCGAACCCCCGGGACGTCTGGATCGGCTGGTAGCCAAGGCACGGGCTACCGCGGCCGACCGGTTCTGCGCTGCCACCGTGGCCCGGCTGGACCCCGACGCCGTCGCCCGCCTCGAACGACTGGTGGCTGAAAGCGACCCCGCAACGGTGGGGCTGACCGAGCGGGGGTTGCTCGCCGAACTCAAGGCCGACCCGGGCCGGGCGAGCCTGGAAACCTTGCTCGGCGAGATCGACAAGCTCGAGCGGGTCCGCGGACTGGAGTTGCCGGTGAACCTGTTCGCCGGCGCCACCGACACCCTCATCTCGGCGTGGCGGGCCCGGGCGGCTCAGGAGTACCCCTCCGATCTGCGGGCCCGGTCGCCGCAGGTGCGCCTGACTCTGCTGGCCACGTTGTGCTACTCGCGGAGCAGCGAAATCACCGACACCCTCATCGAGCTGTTCCTCGACGTCGTCCACAAGATCGGGACCCGGGCCGAGCGGCGCGTCGAGACCGAGCTGCGCAACGACCTGCGCCGGGTTCGGGGCAAGGAGGGAATCCTGTTCCGCTTGGCCGAGGCCGCGGTCGCCCACCCGGAGGACACCGTGCGCACCGCGCTGTTCCCCGTGGTCGGTGAGGCCACGCTGCGTGAGCTGGTCCGCGAAGCCAAGGCCACCGATACCGCCTTCCGCAGCCGGGTGCGCACGGTGCTGCGTTCGTCGTATTCCACCTACTACCGGCGGATGCTGCCCCGCCTGTTGGCCGCCCTTGAGTTCCGCTCCAATAACAGCGCCCACCAGCCGATCATCGACGCCCTCACCCTGCTGCGGGCCTACAGCACCCGCTCCGGTGCCATCCGGCACTACGCGCCCGGCGACCGGGCACCGCTGGAGAGCATCGTCCCCGCCGAGTGGCGCGCCGCCGTGCTCGGCGAGGACGGCCGGATCGAGCGGGTGCCCTACGAACTGTGCGTGCTCCGCGCCCTGCGCGACGGAATACGCCGACGAGAGGTGTGGGTGCTCGGTGCCGGCCGCTGGCGCAACCCCGAACTTGACCTGCCGGCCGATTTCGAAGACAACCGTGACCAGCACTACGCCGCCCTGCGCCAGCCGGCAGACCCCTCGGCGTTCATCGCTGCCCTGCGCCAGCAGATGCGTGAGGGCCTGCACCGCCTGGAACAGGCCCAACAGGGCGAGACATCGGGTGGGGTGCGGTTCACCACCCGCGGCGGTGAGCCGTGGATCAGCGTTCCCAAGCTCGACACCCTGCCGGAACCGGTCAACCTCGGCCGGCTCAAGGACGCGGTGCAGACCCGCTGGGGCACCGTGGACCTGCTGGATCTGCTCAAGGAAGCCGACCTGCTCACCGGCTTCACCGAGGAGTTCACCTCGGTGGCCTCCCGCGAGGTCATCCCCCGGGAGGTGCTGCGCCGCCGGTTGTTGCTGGTGCTGTTCGGGCTGGGCACCAACATGGGCATCAAACGCATCGCCGCCGGTGAGCACGGCGAAACCGAGGCCGCCCTGCGCCACGTCCGCCGCCTGTTCCTCAACTCCGACAGCCTGCGCCGGGCGGTGGCCCGACTCGTCAACGCCACCTTCACCGTCCGCGACACCGACCTGTGGGGCTCGGGCAACGCCTGCGCCTCGGACTCCAAGAAGTTCGGGTCGTGGAGTTCGAACCTGATGACCGAGTGGCACAACCGCTACGGCGGACCCGGCGTGATGATCTACTGGCACGTCGAACGCCGCTCCACCTGCATCTACAGCCAACTCAAGACCTGCTCATCCTCCGAGGTCGCGGCCATGATCGAAGGCGTGCTGCGGCACTGCACCGACGCCGAGGTCGACCGCAACTACGTCGACACCCACGGCCAGTCCGCCGTCGGGTTCGCCTTCACCCACCTGCTCGGCTTCCGGCTGCTGCCCCGGTTGAAAAACATCGGCTCCAGCCGCCTCTACCCGCCCGACACGGACACCAGCTCCTACCCGGCGCTGACGCCGGTGCTGACCCGGCCGATCCGCTGGGAACTGATCGCCCAGCAGT